>Ga0209300_1000890_pt1 | contig 13119 bp, 10 predicted proteins | sample Shrwel_input2_RT_FD_187535 | JGI IMG/M metagenome (GOLD analysis project Ga0209300, IMG submission 187535) | Subsurface microbial communities from deep shales in Ohio, USA - Utica-3 well 1 S input2 RT (SPAdes) (version 2) ... | reverse complement strand
AGCGTTTGCACAACGCGTCCAGGCTGTTCTTCTGGCCGGGGTGCTTGGCCCGGGCAATCGCCAGGGAATCCACGATGCCGCAATGTTCGGCTGTTTTGCGCACCGGTTTCAGGCGGGCAAACTCGGCATCCATAAAGCCAACGTCAAACGCCGCGTTATGGATAACCAGCTCGGCCCCTTTAATGAATTCAAAAAACTCCGCGGCAACTTCACTGAATTTCGGTTTGTCGACCAGGAACTCGTTGGTGATGCCGTGAATGCTGATGGCTTCGGCTTCTACTTCCCGATCCGGGTTGATGTAGACGTGATAGTTGCGCCCGGTCAGTTCCCGCTCAATAACCTCCACACAACCAATTTCGATAATCCGGTGACCGTCGTTCGGATCAATACCGGTGGTTTCGGTGTCCAGTACAATCTGTCGCATTGCCTCTATTCCAGTTTTTCCAGCAGGGATTATCGGTTTACGAGGTGGTCAGTTCGCTGACGCCCCGGTTGGCGAGTTCATCGGCCAGTTCGTTATCCGGGTTTCCGGAGTGCCCTTTTACCCAGTGCCAGTTGATCTCGTGGCGGGTGGTTTCGGCATCCAGCTCTTTCCAGAGGTCGGCGTTCTTCACCGGCTTCTTCGCGGAATTTTTCCAGCCCTTGCGCTTCCAGCCGTCCATCCATTCGGTGATGCCCTTACGCACATACTGGGAATCGGTGTACAGCTCTATCTGGCAGGACCGTTTCAGCGCTCGCAGGCCCCGGATGGCAGCCATCAGCTCCATCCGGTTGTTGGTGGTCTGTGCCTCTCCGCCGTGCAGGGTTTTGCAGGCATCGCCATAGCGCAGAACAACGCCCCATCCGCCGGGCCCGGGATTGCCCTTACAGGCTCCATCAGTGTACATGACTACCTTGCCGGCCATTACTTCTCCTGATTTTTTTGGTCATGTCTCATTGTACCGGCCTGATTGGTACAACCACCCGGTGCCCCCATGGCTCCGGGCAGAGGCATGACTTTCGCTTTACGCCAGTTCATCTTCGGTTTGATGCGGGCAACTTCATGTTTGCGGGCGAGAATACAGTAATACGCACCGATAGGCAGCCAGTCGAGAGAACCTTTAATCCTGCCATGGCGCTTACCGGCATTCTGTAAAGGCAGTGTGCAGAAACGGGTTGCCGAGTCATCAATTTCGAAACCCAGTAACCGAAGCCAGTCTTCCATTCTTGAACGGAACAGGAATCGGCCACCCCAGGGCCCTTCATGATGCCTGGAGATCGCCCTGCGCAGGCCCCAAAGGCTGAGGGGGTTGAAACCAATCACGGCAATTTTGCCCTCGCCCCGAAGAACCCGTGCGGATTCCCGCAAAACCTGGTGAGGATCGGGAGAGAAATCGACCGTGTGGTGCAGAATGACCAGATCCATGGAGTCTGCGGGAAATGGCAACTCACCGGCGTTACAAATCGCTACACCGTCCGGGATTTGCGCATGCCACACTGGGGTGGTGATAATTTTCTGGGAGAAATCCGAGCCACTGGCCAGGGGTAACCGATGGCTCAGGCCAACCTGTAACTGGCGCGCGCCGGTTAACGGAGCAGTAGCCTCATCCAGCACCATGCGCTGACTGGCCAGCATGGCGCGACCAAGAGAGCTCTGAAACCAGCGCTCAAAGCTTTCATGACGAGCGGTATAATCAACCTCCACCGAGACACTCACGCTTTACTCTCCCTTGCCAGTATGGAACGGAGCCTCCCGTTCTTGGGATGGAGACCATGTTGATTTATGATAACAGCCACATTCGACAAGAACATGGGGTTTTGATGTTCAGTATCCGAGCCATTCCCGCTTTCACTGACAACTACATCTGGTGTCTTTCCCACGATGATTCCGGCAAGACCCTGATTGTCGATCCCGGGCAGGCCGAGCCTGTGGAATCCTGTCTGGCCGAGCAGGGCCTGACGCTGGACACCATTCTGGTGACCCACCATCACCCGGACCATACCGGTGGCATCCAGTCACTCCGCGAGCGTTTTCCGGATGTGCGGGTAACCGGCCCGGGCGATTCGCCGTTCAAGAATACCACCAATACCGTCCATCCCGGAGATGAAGTCGTCTGGCAAGGGCTGACCTTCAATGTCATGGCCGTACCCGGCCATACTCTGGATCACATCGCCTATTACACCAGCAGCCTTGTCAGTGGCCGCCCGGTGCTGTTTTGCGGCGACACACTGTTTGCCTGCGGTTGCGGCAGGCTGTTTGAAGGCTCTGCCGAGCAGATGTATAACTCCCTGAAAACCCTGCGTGAGCTGCCGGATGAAACGGCGGTTTACTGTGCCCACGAATACACTCTGGCCAATCTGCGCTTTGCCCGGAACTGGCTGCCGGAGGATGCCGGCCTTGAGCAGTTTGAGCGCCGCTGCATGGACCTGCGGGACCAGAACCTGCCAACAATTCCGACGACCATTGCCGATGAAAAGTCACTCAACCCGTTTTTGCGTTGGGACGACCCGGCTGTCATTGCTGCTGCAGAAAAATATTGTGCCAAGCATGCCCTTCCGGCCAACAGCGGACAGGATGTATTCGCCGCTGTCAGGCATGGCAAGGATCACTTTTGAGGAATCTTTTACCTATGTCGCTCAAACAAATCAGCCTGTTGCTGCTTACCACCACCCTTGTGACTGGTTGCAGCAACCTGCTTCAGAATAATGGCACCGAGTCTGCACACAGCAATCCGATGGATTCCGAAGAAGTGGTAGTCGCCTCTGGCGATGAAGATCTCAAAGCCTCGGTCACAGCAGGTCATGCAAACCAGAACGCAGGCGCAGATGCTCTCCTGGATAGTGCTATTTCGCCGGAACTGCAGAAGCAGGCGAAAGACGCTCGCAAAAAACTCGAAAAGCCTACGCAGCAAGAGCAGCCTGACACCTCCCGCGATGACCTTTGGCACCGGCTGCGGGCAGGCTTTGGAATGGACCACGATATTGATGATGAAAGGGTTCAGGCGCAGCTGAACTGGTATGTCCGTCATCCCCACTACATTAACAGGGTTGTGGATCGCGGCTCCCGCTATCTGCACCATATTATCGAACAAGCCGAAGCCCGGGGCCTGCCCACCGAACTGGCCCTTTTACCCGTGGTTGAAAGTGCCTTTGACCCCTTCGCGTATTCTCACGGTCGCGCGGCGGGCCTGTGGCAGTTCATTCCTTCAACCGGTAAGTATTTCGGTCTGACCCAGAGCTGGTGGCACGATGACCGGCGGGATGTGCTTGAAGCCACCGATGCCGCCTTCACCTATCTGGACCGCCTGGCGACCCGCTTTGACGGTGATTACACGCTCGCACTGGCCGCTTACAATGCCGGCGGTGGCACCGTCTCCAGCGCCATGCGCCGTAACCGCAATGCCGGCAAGTCGACAGACTTCTGGTCATTGTCGCTGCCCAGGGAGACCCGGCACTACGTACCCAAGCTGATCGCCCTGGCGAAAATATTCGATGATCCCGAGGCTTACGACATCGAATTGCCGGCTTTGAAGAACGAGCCCTACTTCGAAGTGGTTAAAACCGGCTCCCAGCTCGACCTGGCGCAGGCCGCACAGCTGGCGGGTGTCGACATCGATGAAATTTATCTGCTGAACCCTTCTTACAACCGTTGGGCCACCAATCCGGATGGGCCCCATCGTTTACTGGTGCCGAAACAGAAAGCAGAAACGTTCCGAACCGCCCTCGCCGGGTTTCCGAAAGATCAACGGGTTTCCTGGCAGGATTATACCGTTCGCCGGGGTGACAACCTGGGCGAAATTGCGCAGCAATTCTCAACAACACCGAGCGTGATCAAACAGGTTAATAACCTCAATTCGAACCTGATCCGTGTTGGGCAGCAACTGCTGATCCCGTCAGCTACCGAAGGCACAGACGCCTATGCTCTGAGCCAGTCCCAGCGACTGCAACGCACCCAGGAGCGCAAAAGAGACGGCAACAAGGTGCGCCACACCGTGCGCAGTGGTGATACTTTCTGGGACATCGCCCGTGAGCATCGGGTTTCGGTCCGGCAGGTAGCCGCATGGAATGGCATGGCACCCGGCGATCCGCTGATTCCCGGCAAGGAACTGGTCATCTGGTCACAGACCTCACAGCAGACTCTGGCGGCCAATAGTCGCTCAGAACGGGATGAGGCCATGGTCCGGAAAGTGGGCTATCGCGTTCGCAGTGGGGATTCTCTCTCCGTCATTGCCAACCGTTTTGCCGTGAACGTCCGGGACATCGCATCATGGAACGATCTTAATACGGACCGTTATCTGCAACCCGGACAAAGTCTGGTACTCTACGTGGACGTAAGAAACAGCCCATAACGTGCGAGAACCATGACAAAAACGCGGAAAGCACTTTACCTCAAAGTGCCAGCGTCGCTGACCGGTCTGGTCACTTCTCTGGCTCTTATGGCCTCTGCCTCCTTTGTTGGTGCAGAGACGAAACCTGCAGCATCTCCGGAACCCGTGCATGGTATTGCCATGCACGGAGAGCCCAAATACCCGGAAAACTTCCGCCATTTCGATTATGTGAACCCGGAGGCACCCAAAGGAGGCACCTTGCGACTAGCAGTCGTCTCCAACGGTTTTGACAGCTTTAATCCGTTCGTCATCAGAGGCATCGCGGCGGCAGGGATCAGCACCTATCTGTATGACACACTCATGGAGGCCTCAGCCGATGAGCCGTTTTCGGAATACGGGCTGATTGCCGAAAGCGTGGAGGTTCCTGAAGATCGCAGTTATGTCATTTTCAATTTGCGCAAGCAGGCCAGATTTCATGACGGTGAACCCATTACCGCCGAAGATGTGGCTTTTTCCTATCGCGTACTGACCACCGAAGGCCATCCCTTTTACCGCAATTACTACGCGGATATCAGCAAGGTAACCGTTGAGGGAAGCCACCGAGTTCGCTTTGATTTCGATGACGTGAAAAACCGTGAACTACCGCTGATCCTCGGCCAGATGCCAATCCTGCCGGCCCACTACTGGAAAGATCGTGAATTCACCGGCGACGGCCTGCAAATCCCCGTGGGTAGTGGCCCTTATCGCATTGCCTCTTATGAGGCGGGCCGTTCGCTCACCTATCAGCGCGTTGAAGACTATTGGGCCGAGGACCTGGGTGTTCGTAAGGGACGCTTCAATTTCGACGAAATCCGATACGAGTACTACACCGACGACACCGTAGCCCTCCAGGGTTTCAAGGCGGGAACGTTCGATTTTCGCCGGGAAACATCAGCCAAAAACTGGGCAACGGCTTATACCGGCCAGGCCTTTGACGAAGGAAAGATCACCAAAGAAGCCATTGAACATCATCGCCCCACTGGCATGCAGGGGTTTGTGTTCAACACCCGCAAGGATGTCTTCAAGGACCCATTGGTGCGTGAAGCGCTGGCTTACGCCTTCGATTTCGAATGGGCCAACCGCAACCTCTTTTTCGACCAGTACACTCGCACTGACAGTTATTTCGAAAACAGTGAACTGGCCTCCTCCGGGTTACCGTCTGGCCGGGAACTGGAAATACTCGAGCAGTTCAGCGATCAACTAAGCACTGATGTCTTCAAGGAAGCGTATTCACCACCAACCACCGCCGGTGACCAGACCCTGCGCGACAACCTTCGTATAGCCCTGGGATTGCTGAGAAAGGCTGGTTATAAAATCCAGGACGGAAAGATGGTGCATGAAACCTCTGGAGCACCACTGGCGTTTGAAGTGCTGCTCTTCCAGGAGAGCTTCGAACGAGTGGTTCTGCCCTTCAAACAGAACCTGGAACGTCTGGGGATTGATGTCTCCGTCCGGCTGGTCGACAGCAACCAGTACGTTCAACGGGTTCGTAATTTCGACTTCGACATGATCACTCAGGTGATCCCCCAGTCGGACTCACCGGGTAACGAACAGAGGGAGTACTGGCATTCCAGCAATGTCGATGTAACCGGTTCAAGGAACTACATGGGAGTCAACGATCCGGTTGTTGACGAACTGGTGGACCTGGTTATTCAGGCCCCGGACCGGGAAGCACTGATACACCGGGTACGGGCTCTGGACCGGGTGCTGTTGCACGGCCATTACGTTGTTCCACACTGGCACCTGACCAAAGACCGGGTGGCTTACTGGAACAAGCTGCAACGGCCGGAAACTACGCCCAAGAACGGCATCGACATCAATAACTGGTGGATCAACCCCTGATCAATCAGGCCACAACCTGCCTGTAATGAAAGGATCCGTACCCTGAATGGGCACTTATATATTACGGCGACTGGCATTGATAATCCCCACCCTGGTGGGGATTATGCTACTGAACTTCATCATTGTTCAGGCTGCACCGGGCGGGCCAGTTGAACAATTGATTGCAGAGATGGAAGGCCACGGCGGCAGTGCCCTGGCCCGTGCCGGCGGTGGCGGCACAGCCGGTGAAGTAGCCTCGACCAGCTCCAGCGACAGCAGAGGCTCCAGAGGGCTCCCGCCGGAGATGCTGAAAGAAATTGAAGTGATGTATGGCTTCGACAAGCCCGCCCACGAACGCTTTTTAAAAATGCTCGGGGATTACGCAACGTTCGATTTCGGAGATTCGTTTTTCCGTGACCGATCCGTGCTGGAGCTGATCCTCGACAAGATGCCTGTATCGATCTCTCTTGGGCTCTGGTCCACCCTGATCATCTACCTGATTTCCATACCCCTGGGCATCCGCAAGGCGGTCTCTGATGGCTCCCGCTTTGATGTCTGGACCAGTTCCGCCATTGTCATCGGCTATGCCATCCCCGGCTTTCTGTTCGCCATCCTGCTGATTGTCCTGTTCGCCGGCGGCAGTTATTTCGACTGGTTTCCGCTCCGGGGCCTGACGTCGTCCAATTTCGAGGAAATGACCTGGTACCAGCAGATCGGCGATTACTTCTGGCACCTGGCGCTACCCGTTACTGCGAACGTGATCGGCGGCTTTGCCACCTTGACCCTGCTAACCAAAAACTCGTTTCTGGACGAGATTGGCAAGCAGTATGTGGTTACCGCCAGGGCCAAAGGGTTGCCAGAAAAACAGGTGCTTTACGGGCACGTGTTCCGTAACGCCATGCTCATTGTTATCGCCAGCCTGCCGGGGGTTCTGGTTGCCCTGTTCTTTACCGGCTCGCTATTGATTGAAGTGATCTTCTCGCTGGACGGCCTTGGACTGCTCGGCTTTGAGGCGGCATTGAACCGCGACTACCCGGTGATTTTCGGAACCCTGTACATTTTTACCCTGATGGGTCTGGTGTTGAAATTGATCAGCGACATCACCTATGTGCTGGTGGACCCGCGTATCGATTTTGAAAGCCGGGAGGGTGCGTAACATGCGCAGGCTTTCGCCTATCCAGCAGCGCCGCTTACGAAACTTCCGCAATAACCGTCGGGGCTTCTGGAGTTTGTGGTTGTTTCTCGTTCTGTTCGGACTGTCCCTGTGTGCCGAGCTGATTGCCAACGACAAACCCCTGGTGGTGTCTTATAACGGTGATCTCTATTTCCCGGTAGTTCGCTCCATTCCCGAAGAAACTTTTGGTGGCTTCCTGCCTACCGAAGCCAATTATCGGGACGATTTTATTGCCAATGAAATCAAAGAAAATGGCTGGATGGTCTGGCCCCCGATCCGGTTCAGCTATGACACCATCAATTACGACCTGAAGGTGCCCTCGCCAGCGCCACCCAGTGCCGAAAACTGGATTGGCACCGACGATCAAGGCAGGGATGTCGCAGCCAGAGTGATCTACGGCTTCCGCATTTCGGTGCTCTTCGGCCTGACGCTGACCATCGCCAGCTGCATTGTCGGCGTTATCATAGGCGCGATTCAGGGCTTTTACGGCGGCAAGATCGATTTGTTCGGGCAACGCTTTATCGAAATCTGGTCCGGCCTGCCCATGCTGTACCTGCTGATTATTCTGTCGGCCATTGTTCAGCCCAACTTCTGGTGGTTACTGGGCATCATGCTGCTGTTCAGCTGGATGGGGCTGGTGGACGTGGTTCGGGCCGAGTTCCTGCGCGCCCGTAATTTCGAATACGTGAAAGCGGCCCGCGCTCTGGGCCTGGATAACCGGCGAATCATGTTCAGGCACATTCTGCCCAACGCCATGGTGGCCACCCTCACCTTCCTGCCGTTTATCCTGACCGGCGCTATCACCGGCCTGACGTCCCTGGATTTCCTGGGCTTCGGCCTGCCATCCGGATCGCCCTCACTGGGTGAGCTGATTGCCCAGGGCAAAGCCAACCTGCACGCCCCATGGCTTGGCATTTCCGCGTTTGTGTCCCTCTCGGTCATGCTGACCCTGCTGGTATTCGTAGGGGAAGCGGTTCGTGATGCCTTCGACCCGAGAAAGAGCTGATATGACTGATTTACTGCGCGTCTCGGATCTATCCATCCAATTCGATAACGGCCCGCTGGTGGTCGATAAATTGTCATTCGCGATTCAGCCGGGCCAGACGCTGGCGCTGGTTGGTGAAAGTGGCTCGGGAAAATCGATCTCGGCGCTGTCCATTCTGCGCTTGCTTGATGACCGCCATGCCGGTTATCCCACGGGGAAGATCGAATATCACGGAGAAGATCTGCTGCAGGCTCCGGAAAAACGCCTCCGGCAAGTCCGGGGCTGGAAAATCAGCATGATTTTTCAGGAGCCCATGACCTCGCTCAACCCACTGCATACCGTCGAGAAGCAGATCACCGAAACGCTCGAACTGCACATGGGCATGCGGGGCCAGCAGGCCCGGGAGCGTTGTCTGGAACTGTTGCAACTGGTTGGTATTCCCGACCCGGCAGCGAAACTGAAAAGCCATCCCCATCAGCTTTCGGGTGGCCAGAAACAACGCGTCATGATCGCCATGGCGCTGGCCAACGAACCGGAATTATTGATTGCCGACGAGCCCACCACCGCATTGGATGTAACCGTACAGAAGCAGGTGCTGGAGCTGCTGGAATCCCTGCAACAGAAAATGGGCATGGCCATGCTGCTGATCACTCACGATTTAACCCTGGTGCGCCGTTACGCCGATCAGGTGGTGGTGATGGAGCGTGGCAAGGCCGTGGAAGAAGCAAACTGTGAAGCATTATTCGAGAACCCGAAACATCCTTACACCCGCAAGCTGATCAACGCGGAGCCGCCGGAGCAGCCTGAGGCGGTGCCTGCCAACAACCGGGAGTTGATGGGCGTGCAGGGCCTGAACGTCCGGTTCGTTATTCGCAAAAGCTTGTTCGGGCGAGTGAAAGAGAGCTTCCACGCGGTTCAGGACGTGAGTTTTTCGGTTCGTGCCGGAGAAACGCTCGGCATTGTGGGTGAAAGTGGCAGCGGCAAGACCACGATTGGCCATGCGCTGCTGAAACTGACTGGCGCCACCGGCAGTATCCGGCTGGACGGCACCGAACTGGGGTCCATGACCCAGAAACAGTTCCGGCCCTGGCGCCGGCGGGTGCAGATCGTGTTTCAGGATCCGTTCGGCAGCCTGAGCCCCCGAATGTCCGTGGCTGAAATTGTTCGTGAAGGCCTGGACATTCATGAACCGGGCCAGCGTGAACGTCACGATGCCCGTGTAGTTCAGGCGCTGACAGACGTCGGCCTGGACCCGGAAGCCCGGCACCGATACCCTCACGAGTTTTCCGGGGGCCAGCGCCAACGGATTGCCATCGCCCGGGCACTGGTATTGCAACCGGAACTGATCATTCTGGACGAACCTACCTCGGCGCTGGACCGGACGGTTCAGAAACAGGTGATTGAACTGTTACGCGATATTCAGGCCCGATATGGGTTAAGCTATGTCTTTATCAGCCACGATCTGGCCGTGGTTCGCGCACTCAGTCATAAACTGCTGGTGCTGAAGCAGGGGCAGATCGTCGAGTACGGAAACGCTGAAACCATATTCCGGAATCCTGAGCAGGCCTACACACGGGAACTGCTCAGTGCGGCGTTGTTTTACAGGTCTACGACCAATTGATTGTTACCCGGGCCTTGATGGTCCGGGATAATTTATTGAAACCAAAGAACACAGGGAGTTTGAACCCATGGGTATGCTCAGTGGCAAGAAAGCACTGATTGTTGGCGTTGCCAGTAAACACTCCATTGCCTACGGCATTGGCGAGGCTTTTGCCCGTGAAGGCGCCGAACTGGCCTTCACCTATCAGAACGAGAAACTGCAGTCCCGCGTTGAGAAATTCGCCGACCAGTGGGGCAGCAACCTCACCTTCCCCTGCGATGTAGCCAGTGATGAGCAGATCGAGAATGTGTTCACCGAGCTGAAAAAGCACTGGGACAACATCGATATCATCATTCACGCAGTAGGTTATGCACCGGCCCACGAGCTGAACGGCAACTTCGTTGACGTAACCACTCGTGAAGGCTTCAGCATGGCCCACGACATCAGCTCCTACAGCTTTGTGGCGCTGGCCAAGGGTGCCCGGGACATGATGCACGAAGGCAGCAGCCTGCTGACTCTGAGCTACCTGGGCGCTGAAAAGGTTCTGCAGAACTACAACGTGATGGGTCTGGCCAAAGCCTCTCTGGAAGCCAACGTTCGTTACATGGCGGCCAGCCTGGGCAAAGAAGGCATTCGGGTTAACGGTATCTCTGCTGGCCCGATCAAGACTCTGGCCGCTTCCGGTATCGCAAGCTTCCGTCGCATGCTGGCCGAAAATGCCCGCCGTGCTCCGCTGCGCCGGAATGTCACGACCGTAGAAGTCGGCAATGCTGCCGCCTTCCTGTGTTCTGATCTGGCCTCCGGTGTTACCGGCGAGATCATGTATGTTGACGGTGGCTTCAACATCACCGGCATGGGTGAACTGGAAGACTGATTTCCTGTTCTCTCGCGTCTGACAAACAGGGCCGGCATCAACATGCCGGCCCTGTTTCGTTGAGGACGTTCTACTCAACCCTCTGCCAGGGCATCCGCAACCGCTTCCATCCATTCCAGGTAATCGGTTTCATCCGACTCAAGCACCCTCACCCCGATCAGATACCCCTGATTCACCGGGCGACACCACATCGCTTCGATAGTCAGCCGGTACGAGGCCTTGCCATTGCCCAGATCAACCCTGGAGGTCAGTATCGATCCTTCGGTAAAGGCTTCCCGGGATATCAGGCTGAAACCGCCCGTCGATATGTCGCGAATTCTGCATTCCACAACCCTTTGGTCGGCGACACCGGGAACTGCCGTCTCCAGAGGCTCTGATGTCTCTACCTGGACGCCTGCTACCGCCCGTGCGGTCAGCCGATAATCCGCCCGGTCGTCATGGCCCCGGGGCAGCTCTGGTCCGGTTCCGAATGTGTAGTTCTGGTCAGTCATTATTGCTCTCAGTCCTTTTCAGCTTCGACCTACGCGGATTCTGCCAACAACCCGGCTCAGCGTGTCGTCAAATTCAGCGGATTTGCCCAATACCCGGATACGGCCTTCAACAATGCCGGTCACCAGGTCGTCGTAACGAAATTCAGTGCGGTTCAGGCCCAACCGGTCAACAAACACAAATTTACTGGAAGCAGCGATCTTTACTGCCAGTTTCAGCCTGGCCGGTTCCGCCCCTGCATCGGTAACCACGGCGATCCACCCGCCCAGAGAAATGCTGTCGACCTGCTCGCCGGCCTCAAGCTCCATTTGCTGCCTCAGGCGTTGTTGCTCCGCCTGCTCATCTTCCAGCCGCCGCTGTTCCGCCTCAGCTTGCTGTCTTTCGATTTCGGCCTGCCGGGCAACTTCCTCCTGCTGGCGCTTGCGCTCAGCAGCCTGCTTTTCCTGTCGCAGAGACTCAGCCCGGGCCCGGGCCTGCTCTGCTGCTTTTTCCCGCTGCTTCTGCTGCTTTATGCACACTTGTGCAAGAAGGGTGACGGTTTCATCAAGCACCTGACCAAACGGTGTCGGAGCCGGAAGCGGTTTCAGTGCTTTGTTCTCCAGGGCACTGACAAAACTCTGCCAGCTCTGCAGGCCAAGCTTTGCCCCCACGCCGCTGGTCCAAAGAATTTCATTGGTGTGTTCGAGTAAGGCGAAGAAAAACCGGCGTTGCTCGCCGGCACCCTCACCTTCTACGTACCATTGCTGGTGGTAAGGTTCCGCTTCCGAGGCGGGAACCGGCGACACCGACAACCAGCTGGCGTCCCAGGAAAAGCTGCCCGGATCCGGCAGTGCCGGATGTAATTCGGGAATGTCGCCGCGAACCCGCGCAACAATTTCAGATTGTACCTCTGCAATCGCACCCACAGGTGGAGGGGTGGATAGTGCCCGGGACCAGACATTCCTGATGCGATCCTCGATCTGTTCGCCAACGTGGTAAAGACGACTACGATCGTGCTTTGAAAGTTCAGGATCTCCGGCCCAGACCAGCCATTCCAGTAGTTTGTTGGCATGCCGGTGCAATTCGCCACCCGTGCCTTCCAGCCAGACGCTCTGTTTGAGCACCTTGTACCACTCATTGAGGATGAACCGACTGATGGACAGCGGGAGTTGACGCCCGTCCAGAGCCCGCCCGATCAGGGCCCGGGAGACCTGATCTGAAAACCGTTGCCGGGAAGCGCCCTGTTCGGTTTCCAGCAGCCTCTCGCGAAGACGGCTGACCTGGGCAATACGCTTGCGGGCATCGGCCAGCCAGTGCTCACAGAAGCTTTCCACCGGCTCCGGGGATTCCTGTTCAAAACTGGTGGCGACAACCTGTTTCAGGGCATCGAGCTGGTCCAGCAAAGCACGGGAGGACCGCCCGCCAGTGTCGCTCCAGCCCCGCCATTCCTGCAGGTTGTCGAGCCAGTCAAGCAGCACATCACTGAACGCCGTCGAATCCGCAACATCCAGACGCCACGCCAGCCAGAAGCGCAAGCGGGCAATCCGGGTAATCAATGTGACATGCAGGCCACTGGTTTTGAGGAACAGATCCATAATCCGGTCAGAGAGATAGGCCGCGTTGACCTGCCGGACGGTCCAGGCGATATCCACCGAACCCAATACTTCCGTAACCCGTTCATCCCGCTGCGCTGTCCAGCAGGACAATAGCAATGATCGCCATTCCGGCTCTGCCTCGGGTGCAACCTTGCCCGCCGGATAGGGAAGATCCGGAACCCGGATGCCCGACAGGATCTGATTGATTCGTTTGGAAACCACCTTGCGGGACGACGGGCCATGTTGTGGTTTCTGT
>Ga0209300_1000888_pt1 | contig 13136 bp, 14 predicted proteins | sample Shrwel_input2_RT_FD_187535 | JGI IMG/M metagenome (GOLD analysis project Ga0209300, IMG submission 187535) | Subsurface microbial communities from deep shales in Ohio, USA - Utica-3 well 1 S input2 RT (SPAdes) (version 2) ... | reverse complement strand
CTGGCCGGATGGTCGAGGCCGCCAGCGGCCTGCGGCTGCGTGACTACATGGCCAAGCACATCTTCGCGCCGCTGGGCATGAGTGACGTGACGTTCCAGGCCAGCGAAGAGCAGCTGGCGCGCGCATCGGCGATGCATGCGCGGCTGCCGGATGGCTCGCTGGTCGCCATTCCGTTCGGCATTCCGCCCAATCCGGAAGTCGACATGGGTGGCCATGCGCTGTCCGGCCGGGTGCCGCACTACCTGCGCTTCTGCCAGGCGATCCTCAACGGCGGCGTGCTGGACGGCAATCGCATCCTGTCACCGACCACGGTCGAGCTGATGGGCATGAACCACATCGGCGACATCAAGATCGGCGAGCTGTTCTCGGCGATGCCGACGCTGTCGAACAACTGTCACCTGCATCCCGGCATCGATCTGAAGTGGGGTCTGAGCTTCATCCTCAACGTGCAAGCCACGCCGGAAGGGCGCGCGCCCGGCACCATGGCCTGGGCCGGCCTGCCGAACGCCTACTACTGGATCGATCGCAAGACCGGCGTCACCGTGGTGATCGCCACCCAGATCATGCCGTTCTGGGATGCCAAGGTTCGCGCCATGTGCGACGAATTCGAACGGCAGGTCTACAAGCAGATCCGCTGATTCGACGAGCGCAGCTGCAGCCGGGCCGCCGTACTGCGGCGGATCGGCTGCAGCGGGACACCTGGGGACGCTAAAAGCGACAAGTCTTTGATGTCGACATTGCCGGGAAATAACTATTTCCGCTCTGTCCGCATGTCAATGTCGGTCCCAACAGGCAGGATTGCCTGATTCCCCAGGGTGAATCCAGATGCCATCAGGCGGTTCGTTGCTGCGTTTCTGCTGCGCTTTTTTGCTTGTCGGTCTGTTCGCCTGCGGTTTTGCAGGTGCCGATGCGGCCCCTATGCGACCGGCAAGTGCTGCCCCAACGGGCCCTTCGACGATTGATCCGGATGCCGTTCCGACGGAAGCCGAGTTCCTCGGCGGGCTGCTGGGCCCGATCGGCATCATCGGCGGCATCGTCACCCCGACGCCGGGCACCGAGATCGCCACCGGCACGCTGGTCTGGGGCGGCCTGCTGCGCAGCTACCTCGTCATCCGTCCGATCGGCGCGCCAGCGGGTGCGCCGGTACTGATGCTGCTGCATCCGCGCGCCCAGTCGCCGGCGCGCACTGCCAATCTCACGCGCGCCGGACGCCTGGCCGCCGATTACGGCGCCTGGGTCTATCTGCCAGCGGCCGTGGCGGCGATCTGGGCCGACAACCCGACAACCGGGCGGGTGGACGACATCGGCTTCCTTGAAGCGCTGGTTGCGCGCGAAGTGGCCAGCCACGGGCTCGATGACCGCCGTGTCTACGCGGCCGGTTATTCGAATGGCGGTTTCATGGTGCAGCGCCTGGCCTGCGAACGCCCCTCTCTGCTCGCGGGCATCGCCATCGTCGCGGCCACGCTGCGCGACGGCGTGGCCGGCCGCTGCGCCGGCAGGGGGCGAATGCCGGCGGTGATGTTCAACGGCAGCCTCGATCTGCTGACCCCGTACAACGGATCGCCGGGCCAGAGAAGCGCACCGGAGACGGCCGCATTCTGGGCTGCACGCAACCAGTGCGCGCCAGGCGATGTCGCTGCAACGGCACTGCCTGACCGCGATTCTCGCGACGGCACCACGGCATCGGTCAGTCGCTACAACCGCTGTGTCGACAGCACCGTGGCGCTGTACACAATCAACAATGGCGGCCACACCTGGCCCGGCACCGAGCAGCTCGCCTACACGCTGGGGCTGGGGGCGACGTCGGGTGATGTCGACGCCACCCTCGAGCTGTGGCGGCAACTGCTGCCGTACCGGCGCCGCTAGTCGCCGGCAACGCGCCAGCCGGCTAGCGCTGCCGGCTGGCGCTCATGGCATCGGATCGAGCAGCCCGGTCAGTCCCAGTGGCTGATAAGGCCCGATCAGCAACTGCTCCATCACGCCATAGCCCTGCCGCACGCGTCCGCTGGCGTCGGTCAGCGTCGCGTGCACGAAGGCCTGGATGTGCGTGTACGGCGGGGCATGGGTCTTGATGTCGGCCGTGCGGATTACGTCGTAGCCGATGGCCAGCGGCCCCTTGTTCAGGCCGTGCGCCCAGTCCGGATTGAAGTAGCCGAGGCCCGTCATGAAGAACGGCCACCTCACCGTGACGTCGATCCGGCTTTCATCGCCGTTGCGGTGCACGAGTTTGAATACGGCCGCTTCGGCATGACGCGTGCCGGACGGGATGCACAGCGCTGACGTGGCGCGGCGCAGATGCTCGACATCGCCGCCACCGCGCTTGCCGATCACCGCGTCGGTATTCCAGGGCTCGCCATGCTCGTCGGCATTCAGGTGGTACAGCACGTAGCCATCGTCGAAATGCAGCGGTGACCAGATCCAGTGGAACTGCGAGAAGTTCGGCGGATCCATCGGCTGCGGATCGGCGAGGCCGATCGGCCGCACGCCCCATGAACGATCACGCGTGCCGCAGGTGCCGGCCACATCGATGCGCCGGCCGTTGAGCTCGATCCAGCCGCTGTAGTCGCCTTGCTGGGTCAGCCGGGTCAGATCCATGAACATCCGCGGGCCATTGCGGCGCGTGTAGCGCGGTTCTTCGAGCACGTCCGCGTAGCCGGTGAACAGCAGGTCGGCCTTGATGCCGTGCTCGGCGCAATCGACGCGCACACGCAGCTGCTGCAGCGGCACCACGACATCGACGGCGATCGGGCCGACCTGGGTGTCCATGCGCTCCATCTTCAGGTGCCTCGAGGCATGCAGATTGTGCTGCACGCCATCGACGACCACGCAGTACGCAGCGTCCATGATGTTCAGCAGCGGGTAGACGCCGAGTGCGGCGGCAAAGAACAGCGTGCCTTCCCGGTTGTAGCCGTTGAAGAAGTAGCGGTCGTAGAAGTTGCGATCGGTGCCTGCGTAGGCAATCGGCTCGGCGGTCTGGTGGATCGGGTAATCGTCGCCCTTGGTCAGCATGATCAACGCTCCGTTCAGCGAATCAGCGACAGCGTGCCGAGGTCGATCATCTGCTGGGCATGACGGTTGATCATCGTGCTCAGCATCCGGTCGCCGCGTTCGGTCGGCGTGGTGATCGCCGCGCCAACCACGGCCATGATCAGGCCGTGAGCGGCGGTCAGCCGGTAGTCGTGCCAGCAGCGTTCCCAGCTGTAATCGCGAATGCCGCGTGCCAGCAGCGCGTCGTGATAGCGGCGGGCCAGCCGTTCCTCGTGGGCGCGGCGATCATCGGCCAGCAGGCCGGCACCAATGAAGTACGCGACATCGAGCACGCCCGGGCCGGCCATCAGCGTCTGCCAGTCGAGCGCTGCAACCGGCGTCGTCCCGCCGCGCGCATCGAACAGGATGTTGTCGAGCCGGTAATCGTGATGGGCGATCGTGAACGGCGGCGTCTGGCGCTCGAACCAGGTGCTGATCAAGGCCGCGAAGGCATCGAGGATCGCCGGCACGCCCGGCTCCAGCAGCGCGGCGAAACGGGTCTTGATCATCTCGACGCAGGGCGGGAACTGCAGAGTGTAGAGCCCGACCATCTGCGCACGCGCCATCCACGGCTGCGCCAGTACCGAAGAGTCGTTCCAGACCGCGGCATGGATCGCGGCCGCTGCATCGAGCGCGGCCTCGGCATCGGCCACGCTGCAGCCGCTCAGCTGGTCGCCGCCGCGCGCCGGTGCAAGATCCTCGAACAGCAGGCAGAACGTCGCGCCGTCGGCGCTGACATCGGCGAACAGCGTCGTCGGCACTGCGCTGCCAATGCGCGGTGCAACCTCCTGATAAAAGCGCGTCTCGCGCAGGTACAGGCCGAGCGCGGCACCGGAGGCGCGGCTGGTTTCGCCGGCGGCCTGCAGCTTCGCAACCAGGCTCGACGGCGCGCGCGGATCGGCGTGGTCGAAGTCGAGCGCGATGCGCAGGTTGGTGCCGAGCATGCCGTTGCCGACGGGCTTCTGCGTGGTCGAGACGACGCGCGCCGTCCCCAGCCGACCTGCCGCGCGCAGCACCGTGGTCAGCCATTCCGGCGTCAGCCCGGCAGGACCGTCGATCAGCGGATGGCCGGCGGCCGTATCGTGGCGCAGCGGCAGCGTCGGGGTGTTCATCTGGGTCTCCTCTCGAATTGTGGTTATCGATGCCGTCGCCGGATCAGATACCGGTGCCCGGCGGAAATGGCCCGTCTTTGGTGTGGCGCGGCTTGAAACGCGACGTCCCGCGAGAACCCGTCGCAAACGCCATCCAGCCGCGCCACCGACAGTCAGACGTTCTTCGCGTTAATCATTTTCTTGACGCGCTCGATCTGCTGCGGGGGAAAAATCGTTGCTGTTCCTGGCGTCTTCGCGCCTGTGCGTGAGACCGCCTTTCGAGCCCGTCGCCAAAATTTGACAGTGTAAATTTTACAGTGTCAAATCAATTCATGGCCCGTGCCCAGCTCAGCCCCGAAACCGTCACCGCGATGCGCCAGAAGCTGCTGGCGCTGGCGCTCGACATCTATCGCACCGAGGGGCTGGAGGCGATCTCGTTCCGCCGTCTGGCCGATGCCGCCGGCATTAGCCACACGCTGCCGTACCGCTATTTCGAATCCAAGGAAGCGCTGCTGGTGGCGCTGCGCGTGCTGTGCACGCAGCGCTTCGAGGCGTTTGTCCGGACGCGGGAGGCGGTGAGTGCGCCGCTGGCTGCACGCATCCGGTCGGTCGCCGAGGCCTATGTCGCGTTCGTCGAGCAGCATCCGGCCGAGTACCAGCTGATCTTCTCGACCCATCAGCCGGCGCCTGACCAGTACCCGGAGCTGCTGGCTGCGCGGCGCGGCCTGTTCGATCACGCGATCGAGGTCGTGCAGGCCGGCATCGACGATGGCCTGCTGCAGGGCGATGCCCGGGCACTGACCCATCTGTTCTGGCTGTCGCTGCACGGACTGATGAGCCTTCACGTCGGCGGCCAGCTGGTGCACGGCTTCAGCCTGAACGATCTGATCGAGCCGCTGGTCGCCCGGATCATCGGCAGCGAAGCGGCACACAAGCCGATGCGCCTGCCGACGCGCGCCGCGATCAACCAGCAGCAGCGCTTCAAGCCGGTCGATGCGCTGATCACGCCGCGCCGCCGCCGGCCCGGCCCGCGCGGCTGAGCCTGCCGGCCTGAATTCGAATCAACCTTTGCCAAGGACGTCCCGATGAGCAACGCCCCGCTGAATCTCGCCAGCCTCGACAGCGACCAGAAGGCCCTGTTCAACACGCTGACCCGCGCGCCGAAAATCGCCTGGCCGACCGTCGCGCTGTGGGTCGTGGTGCTGGGCGTGTACCTGTCGAGCTATGTGCTGGCCGGTATCGGCATCGTGCCGCTGTGGGTCGGCATGGTGGTCAACAGCGTGATCGGCTACTTCGCGTTCTCGATCGTTCACGACTCGATCCATCGGGCGATTTCCAGCAACACCAAGCTCAACGATTTCATCGGTCAGACCACGGTCTGGCTCGGCGCGCCGTATGTCGACCTGCGGCTGTTCCGCTGGGGCCACATCCTGCATCACCGCTTCACTGGCGGTTCCAAGGACCCGGACAACGTGCTGCACGGCCCGACCTGGAGCCTGCCGTTCCGCTGGTTCGCGATCGACCTGCTGTACCTCGTCCACTCGATCCGCTTCGGCGACAAGGTGTCGAAGCCGTACCTGCGCCGCTCGCTGTGGCTGACCGCCGGCACCGCCGTGGTGTTCGGCGCGCTGATCGCCAACGGTTATTTCTGGCATCTGGTGATGCTGTGGTTCGTGCCGTCCCGGATGATCTTCCTGACCTTGGGCTTCAGCTTCTTCTGGCTGCCGCATGTGCCGCACGACACCGTGCAGGACCAGAACCTGACGCGTGCCACCGCCGTGCGCCTCGGCCATGAAAGCCTGCTGACGCCGGTGCTGCAGTACCAGAACTACCACCTGATCCATCACCTGTATCCGTCGACGCCGTTCTACAACAACCAGCGCGTCTGGCAGATGCTGGAGCCGCTGCTGCGGAGCCGCGATCTGGCGATCCAGTACGGCTTTTCGATCCAGCCGACCATTCACTTGGCGCCAGCAACGATTGCGTCCGGCGCCGGGCAAGCGCACGCCGCCTGAGCAACCGGACCGATCATGACCATGAGCCCCCAGCCCCGCCGCTATCGCTGCCGCTACTGCAGCCATGTCTACGACGAGTCGCTTGGCGACCCGGATTCCGGCATCGCGCCGGGTACCCGCTTCGAGGACATCCCCGATGACTGGATGTGCCCGGAGTGCGGCGCTGGCAAGGGCGATTACGACCTGATCGACAGTTGATCGGCCGCGGATGGGCCGCTGATCGAAAGCCGAAACGGTGCCGCAGAACGCAAGCTCAGCGCGGCGGCACGGCCAGCCAGTGACACACGGCATCGATCACCGCCTGTGGCTGCTGCCGATGCGGCTGGTGACCGCAATCCGCGAGCTTCACTCGCATGCATGTGCTGACGCTGGCGGCGATGCCATCGATCTGCGCCATCGTGCCGTATTCGTCCTGCTCGCCCTGGATCGCCAGCATCGGGCAGCGGATGGCGGGCAGGTCCGCCTCGATCGACCAGGTGCGGAAACGCGGATCGAGCCAGGCTTCGCTCCAGCCGCGAAACGCGGAATCGACATCATCGTGAAAGCGGGCAAGGCGCGCGCGGAAGTCGCCGCTGTCGTAGGCGGCACAAGCCTGCTCAATGCCGGCAATGCTGATAGGCTCCACCTTGATGTGCGGCGCCATCACCACGATGCCGGCCAGTGCGGCACCGACCTGCGCGGCATGGATCAGCGCAATCGTGCCGCCGTCGCTATGGCCGAACAGGTACAGGCGCTGCTGTGTTGCATCGAGGCCGACGGCATCGAGAAAGGCCGGAAGCAGTTCCACCGCCTGGATCGCGAGATAGTCCGGTTCCCAGCGTTCGCCAGGTGGTTTCGGTGTCGAGCGGCCATAGCCGGGCCGCGAATAGACCAGCCCCCGGCAGCCGATCGCCGCGCATAACCGGGCCGGGAAGTCGCGCCACATCGCGACCGAGCCAAGACCTTCGTGCAGGAACACCAGCACCGGCGATTGCGATGGCGCGTCGTTGAGCCAGACGTGTTCGATGCCGAGCACGCGGCCGCGGTGGACGATGTCGACGAAGCGCGTCTCGCTCATGGTTCACCGATGCGGCACTTGCCGTGGGACGCGACGCCAGCCGCTGGAATGGCGATGCGGATCCGCGGCGCGGCCACTGCATCCCCTGCCGGCACCGAGGCGACCCGTGGTGCTGCCGACGAGCTGATGTCTGCCTGCGCGCGCACGCGCATCAGGCCGCCGGTGGCTTGCTTCGCTCCAGCATCTCGGCCATGCGCTGATGCACGGCCTGGATGCCTTTCAGCGGCCGGACCATCACCTTGAAGTCGGTGATCTGGCCGTCGTCATTCCAGCGAATCAGGTCGACACCATTGACCATCACGCCGTCGATCGTGGTCTCGAATTCGAGCAGTGCGTCGTGGCTGCCGATGATCTCTCGCACGTAGCGGAAGTCGCCACGGAAGAACACCTCGAATGCGGCCCGCAGGTACAGCGCGGTGATACGGCGCCCGCGCTGCGGCGTGTGGACCACCGGCGAATGAAAGACCGCGTCTTCGGCCAGCAGCTCGTCGAGGCCGCGCGGATCGCGGGCATCGACCATCTGGTGCCAGCGGTGGATCGGCGAGTGGTCGTGCATCGGCGCAGTCTCCGGCAGTGGGCAGGAACGGCAGCGTGCCTGCTAGCGGCGCGAACTGCACGCGTGAACACGCAGCCGGATCGAACCGGGTGCTGCGGCATACTCGGCGCATGAGCCAGCCGCTGCATCTCGAACCGATTCCGTTCATCACCCTGCCGAACTGGGTCAAGGCGGCGGCGCAGTGCGGCTTCAACATCGAACCGGTGTTTCGCGAAGTTGGCATCGAGATGGACCTGATCCATCTGGAAAGCGCCACAGTCAGCGCGCCGCTGCTGCAGAAGGTCATGGAAGCCTGCGTGGAACGGACCCGCGAATCGCCGCAGCACTTCCCGTTCGTGCTCGGCGAAACCTTCGCGTTCGACTACCTGCCGGACATCGACACCTTCCTGGCCACCAGTCCGACCTTGCGCGACGGCCTGCAGGTGTTCGACTGGGTGCGCGAGCTGATCAACCCGCTGATCCAGGTCCGGCTTGCCGAGGTCGGTGACGAAGCGCATCTGGTGCTGGCACTGGCACCGGCGGGCGATGCAGCGCCGTATCCGTACTTCAGCGAAACCACGTTTGCGTCGATTGTGAAGTTCGGCCGGCGGCTGCTGGGATCGACCGTACCGTTCCACCGGCTGTGCTTCTGCCATCCGTCGCCGGCGCATGTCGCCGCCTACGAAGCGTATTTCCGTGCGCCGGTCCTGTTCGATCAGCCGCAGCAGCTGCTGGCCTTCGACCGCGCCTTGCTTGATCAGCCGCTGGATGGCGCGTTCCTGGCGCTGCACAGACAGGCGCGCTACCGCGTCGAGCAGCGGCTGGCGCAGTTGCCGCTGCGCAGTGGCAGCGCCAGTGGAAGCACCAGTGGCAACGCTGGCGAGTCATTGCCGGCATCAAGCCTGGTCCTGGCGATCGAGCAGGCATTCGCGGCGCAGCCGGAACTGCTCGGGCAGGGCATCGAGCGGATGGCGACAGTGCTGGGTCTGCATCCGCGCACGATGCAGCGACGCCTGCAGGACGAAGACCAGCGCTACGCCGAGCTGCAGGATCGCGCTCGCTTCAAGCTGGCCGCGCGCTGGCTTGAAGACGGCCGGCAGGACATCGAAACGATCAGCGAGCGGCTCGGTTTTTCCGACCGCCGCAGCTTCACGCGCGCGTTCACGCGCTGGTCCGGCACGTCACCGAGCGCGTTCCGCGGCAAGGAACGGGCGGACAGCTGAGAGGCGGGCAGGGCGCTGGCAGCGCCTGTCGCGAAATGTTCCCTGCGGGTCGCGCCCGGTCATAGTCGGCCTTGGCGGGGCCGCCTAGAGTTCGCTCACGCCATTCCACCGAGGCAGCGCCCATGAAGCAGACCACCGTCCAGTCGGGTTATCCGATCGTGCCGCGCACCGAAGTCGATTTCGATCTGGACGGCGACATCCCGCGACACTGGTTTGGCGGCGATCCGTTCAAGACGCGCTTCTTCGACGCGATGTCGACGCTGTTCCCGGAAGGCGAAAAGTTCTTCATCACCTGCGTGCGCGATTACCGCGACCAGATCCGTGATCCGGAGCTGCAGCAGCAGGTCAAGGACTTCATGCGCCAGGAAGCGCAGCACGGCCGCGTGCACAAGCAGTTCAACGATCGCCTGCAGGCGCAGGGCATTCGCGTCGACCGCATAGAGGCTGGCACGCGTGACATCCTGGCCCGCATCCGCCGACTGATGCCGGCATCGTTCACGCTGGCGCAGACCGCTGCTGCCGAACACATGACCTCGATCATGGCGCACGGCTTTTTCGAGCGGCAGGAAGTGTTCGCCGAAGCCGATGCGCGCATTCGCGCGATGTACATCTGGCACGGCGTCGAGGAAATCGAGCACAAGGCGGTGGCCTACGACGTGCTGACCAATGTCGCCAAGGCCGGCTATTTCCTCAGAGTCGGCGTGATGCTCTACACATCGGTGATGTTCCCGCTGCACGTGTTCATGATCCTGCGCCACATGCTGCAGGCTGATGGCTTCAGCTTCCGCCAGCGCGTCGGCCTGTGGGCGCGCGGCCTGCACTGGCTGTACGGCTGGAACGGCCTGTTCCGCCCGCTGCTGCGCCACTACCTTGCGTATTACCGCCCGGGTTTCCATCCGTGGCAGGACGGCGACATGCACACCTACCAGCGCTGGGCGGATGCCTATGCGCGCACTGGCGGTAATGCCGTCGTGGCCGGGAACGAGGCCTACGCCGGCGCGGTGTAGTCACGCGCGGGTCAAGGCCTGCCAATCAGCTTGCCGTGCCGCCAGCGCTCCTGTGGATGATCAGCGTTGCGGCCTGGCTTGCCTGATGCGCATCAGCAGATAGACCGCCAGCCCGGTGGCCACGCCGGGCACGATGCCGAGCAGCAGCGCGATCCAGCCGTGCCGGATGCCGGCTGTGGTCCGCTCGTGGATCACCCACACCGCAAGGATCAGCCAGCAGACGATGGTGTCCAGCGCATAGCCAGACGCGAACGGGTTGACGAAGCCACCGGCAAACGCGCCAAGCACGTCGGGCTTGGCCAGAAATGCCGGCACGACGAACACCGTGAAGGCCAGCGCAAAGCCGATCCCCAGCGCGGCCAGCAGCATTGCAAACGTTCGTTTAGACATCGTGGTTCGTTCGGAATTGGAAGCGTGCCGCAGCAGGCTGGCTAGCGGAAGCGCTGAAGGATCAGCGAATGCCAGCCGGTGGAATAGGTCTCGTACCCCGGCGAATAGGCATGGGCCACCATCGTCGGTATGCCGGCGTGATCGGTCACCACATAGCCCTTCGTGCGTTTGAAAATCTGGCGAGCGTCAGTGAACGACAGGCGATCCCGCAGCATGCCGTCGCCGGTGTCCGCCAGCACCAGCCCGGTGGCGTCCACGATCACCACTCGCGTCATCGCCTTTTCGTCGTCCAGCAACGGCGTGTTGCGCACCACGGTGAGCGCCAGTGCATCCCAGCGGAACAGGATGCCCAGCACGCCGACCACCTGGCCCTGGCTTTCGCCGCCTTTCCGCACTGCGCAGGAGTACGCAAGGATCCGCTCGTCGCTGACCAGCGCGGACGGATGCACCGTCTGAAAGCCGAACTCCTCGCCCGATCGCGTCGCAAGCGCTGCCTTGAACCACTCGCTGCCGGCCACCGACGCACCTGCCGAGCGGTACTGGCCCGGACGGCCATTGGCGATCACGCGCCCGTCCGGCGTGCACAGCACCAGATCGAAATAGACCGTGTAGGCATTGAGAATCACGCCCATGCGTTTGGATGCAAAGCGCACCCGCTGGACGTCGGCCGGTTCCTCGCAGGCCTGCGTCAGGCTTGGATCGGTGGCCCACCAGCGCACATCGCAGGAACGCTCATACAGGTTGCGGTCGATCAGATCGATGTTGTTCAGCGCAAGGTCGGACAGCCGCTGGCCGCGCACCTCGGTCGACAACTGCCGGCTGATCTGCGACAGCTCCCCGATGTCTCGCTGGACCTCGCTGACCAGGCGGTCCGCCGCCTTGCGCGTTTCCTCGGCGAGCGACTTCATCTGCTGCGCCACCACTGCGAATCCACTGCCGGCTGCACCGGCTCTTGCCGCCTCGATTCGGGAATTCAGAGACAGCATCTGCGAGCGCAGATTGATCGCATTGATCTCGTCGAGCGACGCCCGAAGATTGGTGTCGATGCTCTTCGACAGATCGAGGATTCGTTCCGGTGTGACGTTCGGGTGGCTCAAGAGCGGCTTTCCTTAGCAATGACGGTGGCGTGAACCTGAGCGCCGATCGCCGCCTGCTTCATGCGGCAGCGTGTCGATGTCCCGAGGTTACGCTATCGAGTCGCCATGGCGCCAAGCATTCTCGCCGCAGCGTCGCTTGTATCGGCGATAACGCTGCGCACGCATCAGAACAGGGCTGAATACCTGCTGATGGTGCTCTGGTGCGCGACGGGGTGGGCGTAAGTGTGTGGTGCGATGGGCGGGTCACGACCCGCCTTACGAGTTCTGCAGGGTGGCGACTGAACCGACTTCGTCTTTCATTCGCAGAAGCTGTTCAACAAACGAATCAATCTCGGCAGGAACGGTGCTGAGTTGAACGATTGCTGATTGGGCAACTTGCTTCGGGCGCATCGAATTCTTGTGAACCTCGACTTGAACGCCTAGGTGGCCGCTATGGTCTATGCAATGCAGACGGATCGTCGCACCTCCATAGCCGTGCATACTCGTGTCACCGAACTTGTACTCTCGGGTGTCAGTGGCCGTCCGAGGAAAGCCTTCGATTTGCTTGGCAAAGATTGACGCTTCACCGAGCTTGGCATAGAAGTTCGCCTCGCCTGCGAAGCTTTCATTGGAGGCGGCAAGCCGGAGTTCCAGCATGTCACTGTCTGCCCAGACGATTTCTATCTTGAGGTAGGCACGGACGAGTTTCATGTAACACCTAACGCCCGAGTTCACCCGCGACCCTGACGGCGCGAAGCGGCGGCGGGGACGTCGGAGCGGAACTCATTGTTGGGCATAAGCCGCATGATTGAAGTTGACGAATGGGTCTTCCTCTTCTCTTAAATCGCCCCAATCGAAACCGTATCGTTCCTCTCCGGGTAAGTCCATGGGGATTTTGACTCTAAAATAGCCACCGATAGCTGACTCCATGCCATCGTCAGTGTCATAGCTGTAGCCAGGACCAATGCTGATGCTTTTGCTAGACGGCGAGTAGTCTTCGTCATGAAACTGAGCGCTCAGAAGTGCGACAAGACCACACATTGCATCGATAAGAGCGTCGAATGTAGCAAGGTGGAATGAGCCGTGGCGATCATGTTTTGATTTGTTGTAGGCCCTGTACCACTGCAAGGTGCTGCCCGAATCCCAAGCAGAGAAGGGACGCCGAATTTCGTGAGAGCCATGCCACCCAGGAATCCGCACTTCATATGAGGACAAGAAATGTGAGTGGTTGACAAGCTTGTAGTCGCCCATGTTCAGATCAACGCTATTTTTGTTATAAGAGTTCTCGAACAAGATAGCTGTGAAATTCGCTTCTACTTCCACGCAAGCGCGCATCAGTAACTGCTGAATGCGATGTGAGTACGTACCAAGATTTGAGGTCGATGGCTCGACATACGCGAAAAGATCCTGCAGATCTTTCTGGAGCAGCAAAAAGGCCCGTACATAGTGCTGCGGATCTCGCGCAAATCTCCGATGTAGTAGATATTGCCAATGCCCGCCATTTCCATAGCTTCCGTCCGCAAGCTGGCGGCAAGTTCGCCTATAGGGTCTTGAGAGAGCCATTTTCTTTATGCCCAACGCTCAAATGCCTGGTAAGGGCTATGACTCACAGGCCGCCCTGCATAGCGACACCGAAAAGATGTAATGCCTCGCCAGCGCTGCCGGGACCCACACAGAACACCTGACCAGCAGCGACTGCGGCAGAAAACAAGACC
>Ga0209300_1000887_pt1 | contig 13142 bp, 12 predicted proteins | sample Shrwel_input2_RT_FD_187535 | JGI IMG/M metagenome (GOLD analysis project Ga0209300, IMG submission 187535) | Subsurface microbial communities from deep shales in Ohio, USA - Utica-3 well 1 S input2 RT (SPAdes) (version 2) ... | reverse complement strand
CGGGCCAGCCCCTGGGTGGGCGTCAGGGCGATGCCGCGCAGGTGGTGGGCATCGAGCTGCACCAGCACCTCGATGACAATCTGCTGCTCGCTGCCGGCCCGCACGATGGTATGAATCGGCGGCAGCTGGTCGGCGAAACGCACTTCGACGACGCTACCGCGGACGGCGACCACGACCCCTCGGCTCCTCTCAGGAGAGGGGGCAGAATCACCCTCACCGCCGGGAGACGCCGCCGCGTCAGACGGCGACACCTGGCTCACGCTCTCCCCCTCGCGCGCAGCCGGGTTCGCAGCCGCTCGACCTCCTCGAGCAGGTCGGCGACCAGCGCGGCGAGCTCCGGTTCGGCCTCGAAGTCACGTTCGACCTGGCGCAGGCGCCGGGCCCGAGTCAGGTCTCGGCTGGTGAAACGCTGGCTGGTGAAGCGCTGACTGGTCACATAGCGACTGCCATCGGCCAACAGGCCGCTCTCGACCCGCTCGATGACCCAGTCGGCCTCCACCGCACAGGCACGAGCCAGCTCCTCGAGGGTCAGCGTGGACTCATCAATCAACTCGCCACGCACGGCTTTATCGTCTGCCATGACCAGCCCTCCTCGGATTGAAATCGAGCTCCCGTGCCATGGTGGCGTAGAGCTCGCGCGCCTTGTCGGTATCCGCTGGCGGCAGCACCACCGTAAGCTCCACATAGAGATCGCCCGGCTCCTGCCCGGGAATACCGCGCCCCTTGAGGCGCAGCCGACGCCCGCTTTGCGAGCCGGCAGGCACCTTGAGCCTGACCGGCCCCGCGGGCGTGGGTGTTTCGATGCTGGCTCCCAGCGCCGCCTCCCAGGGCGTCACCGGCACGCTGGCGTAGACATCGCGACCCTCGACGCGAAAGGCTGGATCGGGGTGGAAGTGGATTTCCAGAAACAGATCGCCCGGCGGCCCGCCGCCGATGCCCGGGCTGCCCTGCCCGGTCAGGCGAATGTGTTGGCCTTCCTTGACGCCCTTGGGAATCTTCACACTGAGGCTGTGTTGACGGGTCACCACCCGGCCCTGAGCATCCATTTCGGGCACCTGCAGGGTGATGGTGCGCGTCGCGCCCTGGTAGGCATCGGCGAGATCGATCATCACCTTGGCGTGGCGGTCCTCGCCGCGCATCCGGTAACCCTGGCCGCGCTGTTCGCGGCGCCCGGCCTGGCCAAACAGGTTGGCAAAGAAGTCGCTGAACTCGTCCGCCTCGGCCCCCTCGAAACCGCGGCCGGTGAACTCGAAGCCCGCATCCCAGTCCGGTGGCGGCCTGAAATCCTGACCGGCCCGATAGTCCTGGCCCAGCTGGTCATAGGCAGCGCGCTTCTCAGGGTCGCTGAGGACTTCCTTGGCCTCATTGATCGCCTGCATGCGCGCTTCGGCATCCGGCTCCTTGCTGACATCGGGATGATACTTGCGGGCCAGCTTGCGGTAGGCCTTCTTGACCTCCTCGGCGGTGGCGGTCTTTGCCACCCCGAGCGTCTGGTAGTAATCCTTGAATTCCAACTGGCCGGGCTCCGGGCAAGCGTGGCGGCGTGCCACGAATGAACGCCGATGCTTAAAAGCTAGTTGAAAACGTCACGCTCGGAGAATGATATGGCTCAAGTCTTGGCGACTTATTTCGCCGATGGCGAGGCGAAACGACAAGGCACTCAAGAGGCTGGTCGCCATGACAGCGATGGGGTAGGTTAATGAATAATGCACTGCACAACTGAGCGAAGCGTCAGGCAAATGCTTACGTCGCCACAGCGTGAAAGGGATCGGATTGGCGAATCGCGTGCACTGCGTTCATGCTAAAGCTATCGGGTAACGTCCACCCAGCGACAGGAGGCATCAAGAGACCGCAAGGACAGGAGAAGCGACACCGGCCGAGATCAGGTTTGAACTGTCATGCCCTCGTAAGGGCCCACTGCCAGTGTCGGAACTGCCGTTAACCAAGGAGTGTTCCTGCCGATGGTACGAATCGACAAGAAAGCCACCAGGCTTTACGTGTTAGACACCAACGTCCTGATTCATGATCCTGCCGCCCTTTATCAGTTCGAAGAGCACGATGTGGTCATTCCCATGACCGTGCTGGAGGAACTCGACAAGCACAAGAACGGCATTCGCGAGATCGCCCGTACCGCCCGTCAAGTCAGCCGCACCCTCTCCGATATCACCAGCCAGGTCAGCTTCGATGAGATCCAGGCCGGCATCCCGATTCCCGGCTCCATCGGCGTCACCGGACGCCTGCGCTTCCTCTGCTATAACGACCTGAAACCGTTGGACAACCTGGAAGACAGTCCGGACAACCGTATCCTCGCCGAAACCTGTCGGCTGCGCGATGACCGCCCGGATGCCTCGGTGATTCTGGTCACCAAGGACATCAACCTTCGCGTCAAGGCCGCCGCCCTCAAGGTACCGGTAGAAGACTATCTCAACGACCGCGCTTTCTCTGACCAGGACGTCATGAGCGAGGGCGCAAAGGTATACCCGGACGCCGGCGAGCATGGCGTGGGGCTATGGGAAGCGCTCAATGTCGAGGTCAAGGTCGAGCGAGCCGACCACCACACCTACTACAAGCTGAGCGGCGAAATGCCCAGTGACTGGCACGTCGGCATGCTGGTCTCTGACTGCGAAAACGGCGCCAACTTCGAAGCCATCATCCGCGAGCTGAGCCCGAACAGCGCGCGGCTGCAGCTACTCTCCAACTACCGCCACCACGCCGGCGTGTGGGGCGTGCACGCCCACGACAGCCGTCAGAACTTCACCCTCAACCTGCTGATGGACCCGGATATCGACCTGGTGACCATTGCCGGCAACGCGGGCACCGGCAAGACCTTCATGACGCTGGCGGCAGCGCTCCAGCAGACGCTGGACATGAAGGGCTTCGAGCGCATCGTCTTCACTCGGGCGCCGATCCCCATGGGCGAAGACATCGGCTTTTTGCCCGGCACCGAGGAAGAGAAGATGTCGCCCTGGATGGGCGCCTTCCATGACAACATGGACAACCTGCTGCGCGACGAGAAAGACGGCTCATCGAGCTGGAACAATGACGCCACCCGGTCGCTGATCGGCTCGCGGGTACAGATCCGCTCGCCAGGCTTCATGCGCGGCCGCACCCTCAATGACACCTTCCTGATCATCGACGAGGCGCAGAACTTTACCCCCAAACAGTTGAAAGCCCTGATCACCCGCGCCGGGCGCAACACCAAGATCGTCTGTCTGGGCAACGTCGGCCAGATCGACACTCCCTACCTCACCGCCAACACCTGCGGCATGGCGGCGGTGGTGCAGAACTTCCGCGACTGGCCCCATGCCGGCCATATCACGCTGAGAAGCGTCGAGCGCTCGCGGCTGGCCCTGGCGGGTGAGGAACTGCTGTAGCCCGCCAGATCATCAGCCTCTGCAAGCAAAGACGCCCGCCATCAGGCGGGCGTCTTGCGTAGCGTGTCTTGCACGTCATCCTTGATCGAGCGCGGCTACCGACCGGCTCAGCGCTGGCGGTTGGCGGCTTCCTCGAGCAGCGCTTCACTCTCGCTGCCCGCGCCCTTGCGAATGATCTCCTGGGCCTCGTGGTAGAGGCACACATGAGTATTGCAGGAGGCACAGAACACCTTGTCGTCAGGATTGTGCACCTGAGATACACGCATGCGGTGGCTTGAGCAGTTGGGGCAACCGACCGGCAGGCGGAAGTCTTCGGATAGATCGGGCATGCATGTCTCCTGAGAAGATCTGGTGATGTTCTGGATAAATCATCTGGGCAATCGGCCGAGAGTTCAAGCGGGCCCTGTCTTATCAAACACTGGCGACCCTACGATCTTCCCTGGTGCCAGGCATTGCCTAGCGCTTGCGTAAGACCACGCTCAGGTTATTGGCCGGCATCTCGACCACCTTCTCGAGCGACAATCCCTCGGCCTGTGCGCAGGCCATCACCGCCTCCAGATTGCGAATTCCCCATCGTGGGTCTCGTGCCCGCAGCGAGGCATCGAAGGCTTCGTTGCTGGGAGCGGTGTGCTGGCCGCCGCGACGGAAAGGGCCATAGAGGAAGAGCAGACCACCCGACGGCAGCCGCGCACCGGCCTCGCCCATCAGCGCCTCGGTGACCGCCCAGGGCGAGATGTGAGCGAGATTGATCGCTACCAGCGCATGGATTTCCTCCAGCGGCCAAGGCCGGCGTGTCGCATCCAATGCCACCGGCTCAGCCAGATTGGCGGGGCCCTGCGCTGACCGCCAGGCCCGAATCGAGGCAATCGCCTCCGGGCTCGGGTCGCTCGGCTGCCAGTCGAGCCAGGGCAGCGCCCGGGAGAAGTACAGCGCATGCTCGCCGCTACCGCTGGCCAGTTCCAGCACGCGCAGGCGATCGCCGCCGCACGCGCTCAGGGCCGCGTGGAGCGCAGGCTCCAGCACGTCAAGAATCGGTGCGCGGTTGCGCGCCACTGCCGGACTCGAAAGACGAGGATCAGGGTGCATCGCGGCTCCTTCAGCTCTTGGCCGGCTCATTGACGCCGTCGCCCAGGCGCTCACCTAGCCAGGTACTGATCTGGGCGATCTGCTGCGGGCAGATCGCATGCTGCATCGGATAACTGCGATAGGTCAGCGGGTGCCCCATGGCCTCGGCGCGCTTGGCGCCTTCGCGCCCCAGGGACTCCGGCACCACCGGGTCGAAGGTACCGTGATGCACCTCGATGGGCAGGTCCCGGTTGGCGTCACTGGGCACGATGGAGTCCGCCGTCGCGAAGTAGGTCGACAGCGCCAGCAGGCCACCAAGGGGCTGTGGATAGGTCAGCGCCGCTTCATAGGCCACGGCGCCGCCCTGGGAGAAACCGGCCAGGATGATATGGCGGCTGTCGATGCCACGAGCGATCTCGGCATCGATCAGTTCATGCACACGCTGGGCAGAGACGCGCAGCTGGTTCTCGTCGACCCGGCGGCCAAGATTCATCTCGAGAATGTCATACCAGGCGGGCATCTGCATGCCGCCGTTGACGGTGACCGGCAGACGGGGCGCATGGGGCAGCACCGTGCGCAGCGATACGCTATCGGGCAGCGTGAAAGCCGGCACGATCGGTGCCAGGTCATTACCGTCGGCGCCCAGGCCGTGTAGGAGGATGAGGCTGGCATTGGCCGGGCGACCGCCGGCGGGTTCGATTACGCGCTCATTGGAAGTGCTCATCAGGCGGCTCCTTGCAGGAAAAACGTTGCCGTTACCCTACCCCAGCCGCCTCGCCACGGCGAGCGCGGACCTTTTCCAAATAGAACCTAGAAGGACCAGATCTGAGGGATCAGCCCCAGCGCCACCGCCGCGGTGATCAGGTTGAGCGGCCCGCCGACCCGCAGATAGTCGCGGAAGCGATAACCGCCGGGCCCATAGACCATCAGGTTGGTCTGATAGCCGATCGGGGTGATGAAACTCGCCGAGGCGGCGAACATCACCGCGATCACATAGGGCATGGGGCTCACGCCCAGGTTCTCGGCGGCCGCAGTGACGATAGGGAAGGTAATCACCGCCGCCGCATTGTTGGTGACCAGCGCGGTAAGCAAGGCCACCAGCACGTAGACGCCAACCAGCAGCAGCCAAGGACTGGCATCCACCACCCCCAGCGCGGAACTGGCCAGCGCCGTCGCAGCGCCGGAGCTCTCAAGAGCCGCGCCGAGGCCAAAGGAGGCCGCGATGGTCAGCAGCACCTGGGTGTCCATGCCACGCTTGGCGGCACCCACCGAGCAGCAGCCGGTGATCACGGCCAGCGCGGCACCCAGCATCGCCGCGTTGAGCATGCTCATCACGCCGAAGGTCGCCAACACCACCACGCCTCCCAAGATGCTCCAGGCGAGCCAGGCCTTCTCGTGCACCGGCCGCGCTTGGCCGTTGACCTGGCTGATCAGCAGGAAATCGCGAGACTGGCGGTGACGCTCGATGAACGGCGGGCGTGCCTCGAGCAGCAGCACGTCGGCGGGTTGCAGGCGAATCTGGCCCAGGTTGCCGGCGACTCGCTCGCCACCGCGACAAACCGCCAAGACGGCCGCGCCATAGAGGGTGCGAAAGTGACCCTCGCGGATGCGCTGACCAACGAACTGGCACTGATCGGAGACCACCACCTCGACCAGCCGGCGCTCCTTGTAATCCTTCTCGAGACTCAGCTCACCCTGCCGCGATGGCATCAGCCCCCGGATCTGCTGCAGCTCCACCGCGCCTGCCGAGGTGCCGGCAAACACCAGCCGGTCGTTGCCCTTGAGCATCTCCCCCGGGCCCACCACGCTGACCACGTTGCCGCCGCGCTCGATCTCGACCAGGAACAGGTCTTCCAGGTGACGCAGCCCCGCCTGCTCGACGCTCTTGTCGACCAGCGGCCCTTCGGGGTCGACCTCCATCTCGATGGTGAACTCTCGCGGATTCTCGAAGGCCTGAGCGGTACCACCGCCCCGCGGCAGCAGGTGCCGCCCCACCAGTGCCAGGTAGAGCACGCCGGTCATCGCCATGGGCACCCCCACCCAGGCGATGTCGAAGAGCCCCAGGCTCAGCTGTGGATAGCGTTCGCCGAGCAAGCCGTTGACCACCAGGTTCGTGCTGGTGCCGAGCAGCGATACGGTACCGCCAAGAATGGAGGCAAAACTCAGCGGCATCAGGAAGCGCGAGGCCGGCTGGCGGATGCGTCGACTCCAGCCCAGCACCGCCGGAATATAGGTCGCGACCACCGGCGTATTGTTGAGAAAGCCGCTCATGGTGGCCACCGGCACCAGCAGCCGCCACTGGGCCGCAGCTTCACTGCGAGGCCGGCCCAGGCCATGGCGGATGATCAGATCAATGCCGCCGGTCTCGCGGATGCTGGCCACCAGCACATACATGAAGGCCACCGTGAACAGGCCACTGCTTGAGAACCCCGCCAGCGCCTGATCGGGGCCGATCACACCGAAGGTCATCAGCACCACGACCGCACCCAAAAGAATCATGTCGGTGCCGATCCGGGTCAGCGCCATCATCGGAAAGACGGCAACCACCACGGCAACGGCAAGCCAGGCATCCAAAGACATCGACCACCCACCAGAAAAACCGAAAGTGGCCTATTGTGACCTGTCGCGAATATAGCGAAAAGTTATTTGTAGAAATTTCGTTATTCCAAAATCCCAGATTGAGAGAGGGACGCGGCAATGCAGAAATGAACGCAAAAAAGTAGGAAAGCGGCGAGGACAGGAGGTAGGAGAGAAGCCGGCGAGGGGTTGCCGGGCGCTGAAACGCACAAGGCCCGCCGGAGGCGGGCCTTGTGGAGGCTACAGGCTAGCGAACCAGCTGTAGCGCATCAGGGTCGACGATTCAGTCGATGACCTTGATGTTGGAAGCCTGGAGGCCTTTCTTGCCCTGAGTGACGTCGAAGGAAACCTTCTGGCCGTCTTGCAGGGTCTTGAAGCCGTCAGCCTGAATCTCGGAGAAGTGCGCGAACAGGTCGTCGCCGTTATCTTCCGGAGAAATGAAGCCGTAGCCCTTGGTGTCGTTGAACCACTTAACTGTGCCAGTTGCCATTGTCGAAGTCCTCGAATAGCTGATAGTGAACCGGGAATTACCCGAAGTGAGTGGGCAAAACAAGTACGATATTCACCAGACTACCGAAGCGCTTACAACGAATTCGGGTGCTACTGACGAAATGCATCTTGCCAACCAACTGATCGAACTATGCATGCGCGGTCAGGGCGCGTCAAACAAATTTTCACCCCCTTTTTCAACCAGTGCAGCGAGCACTGTAGCGTCCCGTTCATAGACATCTGGGCGGAAGATCAAACGCCCATCAGCAGCGGGCTGAACGGTCGAATAAAACAGGAACACAGGCACCGGCACGCGCAGCCTAACGTTGTGGGTGTCCGTCCTCTGGAGCGCACGGCTGAGCCTGGCGGCACCGTCAGGTTCATCCGGTGAGGCGCGATCATCTTCGAACAATAGCTGCACCAGCTCCAGCACGCCCTCGACGCGAATGCAGCCCGAACTGAAGGAGCGCTGGGCACGATCGAAAAGCGAACGCGACGGGGTGTCGTGCAGGTACACCAGATGGCGGTTGGGAAAACGGATCACCACATCGCCAAGGGGATTCGACGGCCCGGCCCGCTGCTGAATCTTGATGGGCCCCGGCCGCCACCAGTCGACCTGCCAGGGGTCGAGTGGCCAGCCTTGGCGATCCAGCACGCGCATGTCATGGCGCACCAGATAAAAGGGGTCGCGCCGAACGGCAGGCAGTACGTCCTCACGCAGGATGGTTGGCGGCACGGTCCAGGTGGGATGGAAGGTCATGTGGGTAATCGCCGAGCGCAGAGTCGGCGTGCGCCGATAAGGCCGCCCGACCACCACTCGGGACTGCCAGGTCGGCTGGCCCGGCCGCACGTAGCTCACCTCATAACCCGCGATATCGACCAGCACATAGCGCTCGGGCAAGGCATGGGAAAGCCAGCGCAGTCGCTCGAGATTGAGACGAATCTGATCGACGCGCTCGGCCACGCTGACGCTCAGCGCCGTCCAGGTCCGCGGGCCGACCACCCCATCCACCTCCAGTAGGTGCTCATGCTGGAAACGCTCCACGGCAGCCACCAGCCGCGCATCATAGATCTGGTCAGCGCTAGAGCCCGATGCGAGGCCAGGCTCGGGAACAGCGTCCTGGGTGGCCCCCAAACCCGACGCCGATGCCGTGGGCGTGAGATCCGGCATCAGCAGCTCAAGATCCCCCAGCGCCGCCAGCCGGCGCCGCAGGGCAATCACCTCCAGCGCACGATCGCCGGGGCGCAGCACGCCTGTGAGCGACGCCAGCGGTATCCAGCCCCCCGCGGCCTGCAACGTGCGATAGCGAGCCAGCCCCTGGCGCAACTGCCGGTAGGCCGTCTGATGCGGGCGTACCTGCTCAAGCGCTGCGGCGGGATCGCCATTCGCCACCGCGCTGGCGATCGCCGCCCAGTCCGGCGCGAAGTCCGGCAGCGGAATTTCCCACTCCGCATCGGTGCGCACAGGATCGACTTTACCCAGATACAGGTGCCTGAGCGCCAGCACCAGCCGCTGAGTGGCGGCGAGCTCGAATCGCCAGCGGGCAACCTCGCTGGTGCTCTCCCCAAGAGATGTCACATCAATGGGGTCACGGTAAGCGGCCAGCAGCGCCGCCGTCGAATAATCCGCGACGACCAGGCCATCGGCGTCGAGTCCTTCAAGCGCCGATGTCAGCGCCTCGACCCGCGCCTGGTCTGCCCAGGCCTGTCGAAAGCCGAAGACCTCGTAGAAGCTCAGCAGATCACTGCCGTGGGTAAGGGGCTGGCTGGCGGCACGCACGTAAGCCTCGAAAGGCGTCGCAAGTGCAGTGGGCGCCGATGAAGAACCGGGCGCCGCTTCTGGAGCGGGCGGTTCCTCCACCTCGACACCCACCTCGGCAGGCGATTCACTGCCTGTCCCCTCGACGGTTGCGGCCTGGCCAGTTCGGGCCTCAGAGGGAACCGTTTCAGAGGGCAAGGTCTCTGAAACCCTGGTGTGTAACAATACGGTCTCGGCGGAAATGGTCTCGGCGGAAACAGCCTCGACCTGAGCCCAGGCGCCAGAAGCGGCGCAGGTCAGCCCCAGTACCAGCAGGCACGGCCCCAGCACCCGCCGAGGAAGCCGGTGGCCGGGCCTGTCGATGACGTTTCCCATGGATCGCTCTCCCACCTTATTGCTGTCTTTGTTGCATGACGACATTCACCGCTTGTCGTCGCTGATATGACGACGGTGGCCATGAGCGCAGCGATCACCCTGGCAGGGCCTTGACCCGCCGACGCTTGTTCAGCGTTTGGCGATGACCTTCCCTGTTGTCATAATAGCCGCTGTCTACGTGGAGGCCCCATTACAGGGCCTTTTTCCTAATGTAAGGATTCATCACCCACCGGCTATGCCGCCTGTGGAAGGAGCCTTTTTCCATGCCGACGAGCCCGCCTCGCCAGCTCCATGGACGTCACCCGTTGTTTCCCTCCACCCTGCGCTTCCCTCTTAGCTCCCCTCTGTGCCCTGCTCTGAGCCTTTTCAGAAAGGGGCTCTCCGAACCGCTTCTTGCCGAACAGAGTGTGGCCAAACGGGGCCTTGCTAAGTTGAGTCTTGCGAAACGAAGTCTGGCCAAGCTAGGCATTGCCACGCTGAGTCTTGCCACGCTGGGGCCGGCGGCGCCCGCCCTGGCCCAGCCATTCTCTCAGCAGCCCTCTCAGCCAGTCTCTCAACCACAGTCTCAGCCGCTTCCCCAGACGCTCGAACAGTTGGCTCCCGAGGCCTCGCCCAGGGTGCTGGAGCTTGCGGCTCAGGCGCTCAATTGCGCCGACCCCGACGCCAAGCGGCTGGCGGTCATCGACTTCTCGCGTTCGGCCAACAAAAAGCGCCTGTGGGTCTTCGATCTCCAGCAGCAACGGCTGCTGTTCAAGGAACTGGTGTCCCATGGCCAGGGTACTGGCCAGGAATTTGCCCGGGCCTTTTCCAATACGCCGGACAGCCATCAGTCGAGCCTGGGGCTCTTCCGCACCAAGCAGAGCTATACCGGCAGCAACGGCTACTCCCTGCGCTTGGAAGGCTTGGAACCCGGCATCAACGACCGGGCCTATGAACGGGCGATCGTCATGCACGGCGCCGATTACGTGAGCGAGGACTTCATCGAGGCCAATGGCCGCCTGGGTCGCAGCTGGGGCTGCCCAGCAGTGCCGAGCGACGTGGCCAAGCCGCTGATCGACAGCCTCGAGGACAACCAGTATCTGTTCGCCTACTATCCGGACCAGCAGTGGCTTGAAAACTCCGAGTTCCTGGCCTGCCAGTCCAGAAAGGGACAGAGAAACGTGGTGCTCAGCAAGGCCGTGGATACCGGCGAGCGGACAGTGGTCATGCAGCACGATGGCGGCCAGGGGGGCGACAGCTGATGGCCGCCCTACTCTTCCACCTGCGAGACGTGCCTGAAGAAGAGGCCCAAGAGGTGCGTGAGCTGCTCGCCGAGCATGATCTCGAGTTCTACGAGACCGAAGCGGGCCGCTGGAAGCTCTCCGTACCGGCCCTGTGGCTGATCGATGAATCGCGCCTCGAAGAGGCCCGCAGCCTGGTCGACGCCTACCAGCAGTCCCTCTATGAGCGGGTGCACCGGGAGTACGCCGAGGCTCACGAGCGGGGCGAGACGCCTGGGGTGTGGGACAGGGTGCGCCAGCACCCCGCGGCCGTGCTGGTCACCCTGATCGCGCTGGGCCTGCTGCTGGGCCTCAGCCTGCTGCCGTTTTTTCTGACGTTCTAGACTCCAGCGCCGGGCGTGAGTGCTGCTCGGCGAGAATCCAACTGGCGGCCTTCTCGGCGATCATCAGGGTCGGCGAGTTGGTATTGCCGCTGGTGATGGTCGGCATCACGCTGGCGTCTACCACTCTGAGCCCTTTCACGCCCCGCACCCGTAGATGGGAGTCGACCACCGCCATCGGATCATCCGCCGCGCCCATGCGAGCGGTGCCGACCGGATGGAAGATGGTGGTGCCGATCTCGCCGGCGAGACGAGTCAGATCCTCATCGCTCTGGTACTCGGTGCCCGGCTTCACCTCCTGCGGGTGATACTTGGCGAAGGCCGGCTGGGCGGCGATCTCCCGCGTCACCCGCAGCGAGTCCGCCGCCACCTTGCGATCCTCCGGGGTGCTGAGATAGTTAGGCGCGATGGCCGGCGCCTCGCGCGCATCAGGGCTCTTGATGCGCACCGTGCCACGGCTGGTCGGATTCAGGTTGCAGACACTCGCCGTGATCGCCGGAAAATCATGCAGCGGCTGGCCGAAGGCCTCCAGGCTCAGTGGTTGGACGTGGTACTGGATGTTGGGGTGCGGCTGATCCTTCGAGCTGCGGGTAAAGGCACACAGCTGCGAAGGCGCCATGCTCATCGGCCCGGAGCGCTTTAGCAGGTACTCGAGACCGATACGGGCCTTGCCGAACAGCGAGTTGGCCATGGTGTTGAGCGTATTGGCCCCCTCCACCCGATACACCGCACGAATCTGCAGATGATCCTGAAGGTTCTCGCCGACCCCGGGCAGGTCTTTCACCACCGGCACATCATGAGCCTCGAGCAGCGCTCGCGGGCCCACCCCCGATACCTGCAGCAGCTGAGGCGAGCCGATGGCGCCGGCCGATAGAATCACCTCGCGGCGAGCCGTCACCCTGAGCGTCTCGCCTCCGCGCAGTACCTCCACGCCCTGGCAGTGCGGTTTCTCTCGCCCCCTGGCCTCGCCGTCGGTCGCCTGGTCGAAGGTCAGGCGCATCACCTGAGTGTCATGCCACAGGGTGAAGTTATCGCGCTGGGTGCAGGTGGGGCGCAGGAAGGCCTTGGCGGCATTCCAGCGCCAACCCTTGCGCTGATTGACGTCGAAATAGTTGACGCCCTCGTTGTCGCCGCGATTGAAGTCGCTGGTGGCGGGAATCCCCGCCTCTTGGGCGGCTTTGGCGAAATCGTCGAGCACCTGCCACTTGAGGCGCTGGCGTTCGACCCGCCACTCGCCGCCGTGGCCGTGGTAATGAGCGGCATCACCGTCAACGTCCGCCGACGCCTCATCCCGCCGATAGTTGTCCTCATGGCGCATGAAGGCCGGCAGGCAGTTATCCCAGCGCCAGTCATCGTCGCCGGTGACCTCGGCCCAGTGGTCATAATCCCGGGCCTGGCCGCGCATGTAGAGCATGCCGTTGATGCTCGAGCAACCGCCCAGAGTCTTGCCCCGGGGGTAGAGCAGCTGGCGGCCATTCAGGCCCTCGGTCGGCTCGGTGCGAAAGCGCCAATCGGTGCGCGGATTGTCGATGCAGTACAGATAGCCGATGGGGATATGGATCCAGTGGTAATTATCCTTGCCCCCCGCCTCGATCAACAGCACCCGGTTACCCGAGTCGGCGCTCAGCCGGTTGGCGAGCAGACAGCCCGCCGTCCCGGCCCCAATGATGATGTAGTCGAACTCATGAGCTGACATAGCGACCTCACTTCGCGGTAGGCATCACGAACTCGGCGCCGCCGGCGATGGAATCCGACCAGCGCTGCATGATCGACTTCTGCTTGGTATAGAAGCGCACGCCTTCCTCGCCGTAGGCATGGGTATCGCCGAACAGCGAGCGCTTCCAGCCACCGAAACCGTGCCAGGCCATCGGCACCGGAATCGGCACGTTGATGCCGACCATGC
>Ga0209300_1000885_pt1 | contig 13196 bp, 15 predicted proteins | sample Shrwel_input2_RT_FD_187535 | JGI IMG/M metagenome (GOLD analysis project Ga0209300, IMG submission 187535) | Subsurface microbial communities from deep shales in Ohio, USA - Utica-3 well 1 S input2 RT (SPAdes) (version 2) ... | reverse complement strand
TTCTGGATTGTAAAAAACAAAATTTTTGGGCATCAGCTGCTCTTTAGCTATATCACCATGTAAAAGCAGTATTTTATTATCAAAATTACCATTTGCAAGCTCTTCTATAGTTGAGGCAGTTTCCAGCTCAGCTTTTACATTACAGCCTAAGGAATAAGGGCTGACAAAAACATCATATTTTTCAGAAGCTGTTTTTAAAACAGCACCTCCATTTTCCCAGTCAAAGGCATCAAACTTTTGTAGATCTGTCTGCCAGCCCAGATCTTTAAGTGTATTATCAAAGAATCTTGTAGCCTTTCTGTTACCGGGACTGCCAACAGAGCGATCTTTAACTTCCTTACAAAAATAATTAAGATAGTTTTTTGTTTTTTGATATAATAGCTTATCCATTATTCTCACTCTCTTTACTATCTTTTTCTTTAATAGATATCAACCACTCACATCTATCATAACCAGCATAAAATGATTATTTTTCTATTCTGCCGTAATTATCCAGGGTAATTAATATTTTCAGGGTCCAGTTACCCTGCCATTCCTGGTAGGCTTTACTAAGATCTGTTTGATAAAAACTTTTCCCCCAGGGTGGTTTTACGAGTGTATCCTTACTTTTTTCGATCAATTCAACATAAAAGTCAAGGTTCGCTTCTATTTTAGCTTCACTAACTCCAAATCGCTCATTTTCTGGAGCTGGAACAAAATCAAGAGGAAGTGGTACGTAATCCTGCCATTTATTCTGATCATATACAATAAGCTGTTTGATCCCTTCTGCAATACTTCCCTTTAAGAGAGCTTTTGTTTTAGAATCCACTGCTTTATATAATTCAAGATAACAGTAGATTTCGTTTTCAGATTCATATTCTTTTTTATGCTGAATATTTTTTAATGCTTTTTCAATTAAAGCATCTAAATTAATTTGATTAGTGTAATTACTGTATCTTAATAGATAGGCAAGCAGTTCTGCTGAAGGATTACCCCAGTGTTTATCGATAACTGTCATCCTCTCGTCTTCATCATAATGCCACCAGGGAGTGTGGGGATAATCATTGACTTCTCTGCTGACTGCATACCAGCCATTTCTATTTTGATTGAAGCTATTCTCAAGGTAAGAAATAGCCTTTTTGATCAGTTCCCGGGCAGAACTATGATTATCGAGGTTTTGTAAATAGCTTAAAGCAATTGAAGTCGCCATTGGGTTTGATAAGGGGAGCCTAAAATCTGGCTCCAGGGCCTGCCCAAAGCCTCCATCTTCATTTTGATACTTTTTTATTTCCTTTATCAGTTTTTCTGGCCCTGCATTGTTAAAATGATAGTTAAAACGTTCTCTATCTATTGGTCTTGCTTTTTCTTTCAGATTCTCAGTAATAATTTTAAAGCTTTTATTTCTTAGTTTTAGCATCTAACCACTCCATTTGTTTTGCTTAAATAAAAGCCTCACATGACTGAGGCTTTATTCATATTTAAGCTATTTTTATTGAAAATAAAATATTAATTTCTGCAGCTGAAGATTACTACTAAACTACTCTTGCAATAATGGCCACATAATTTTCTCCATATTTTTCTGCACATTTAGGACAGGTTGTATACCACATATACCAGTCTTCTATAGAGTAGCCCTTATTAACTGCATATTTTTCGAAATCATTACACCATTTTTCAGTTTCCTTATAATCTCCTTCATAAACCCTGCAGAGAAACTTTCCGGAGAGAGAAACATTTTTCATGCCCGGTATTTTTCTATCAACTGCCAGATAGACGTCCATATTCCATCTGGAAGTATGATTAGAAAGACACAGATTATCTTCAATTTCTGCTCCAGCTTCAGTAATTTTTTGATCCAGTTTTTTCATCACCGCTCCAAAGCGGATTGGCATATGGAATGCGGTATGAACTCTATCTTTAACAAAATTCTTATCGTTCCATTCGAATAGTTTTCCATCCCATTTTTCATGATCAAAGCGCGGACAGCAAACTTCTTCTTCAACAGCATTTTTCTTCATTGTCATCCTCTCCTTATTGACCTCTAACAATATAAATTAAATTTCTTCTTAAATACAATCCCTGATCAACTAAAGAAAAGGCTTAAGCTACCTAATTTCTTTCTCTAAATAAATTATATCTCAAATTTCAGAAAAATGCATAATTATTTTTCCCGATTTTAAAACCCAGCTCTCTCAATCTTTTTCTTTTCATTTATTGACCTTCGCAGCTTTTTTTAGAAAAGAATTTATTTTTTGATAATTCTGCTCCCAGTTAGAATGGGGGTCTTTAATTAAAATCTTCCTCATTTTTAATTTTGAAAATATGTTGAGTTCAAGTTCTGCTAAGTTTTGATAAAATTCTATTAACCCCGAATAGCCATCTAAATTATTTTCCTGACCATAACTTTGATTTGTTACATAGTCAATAACAAAATTTAACCACTCTTCTGAGCGCTCTTTTTTTACTCGGTCAAACTGCTCTTCAATATTTTTAGCTTCAAGTAAGATTAATAGCGGATTAAGCTCTGATATTATTTGTTCTAGATCTTTAACATGCTTAATTATATAATCTTTTGAAGTATTATGGTAGGCCATCATAGTTGTTAGCGGGTTCTGGAGAAAACAGCATTCAAAAATATTGACCTGTTCTTGAGTCGCTGCTGCTTTAGCAAAACTGCTCCACTTATCTTTAACTAAGCGGCTGTGTTCTGCAGGAGGCAGATTATATACATCAGATTCAGCAAGCTGATTTAGTATTTGATCACTGATATTAATTTTATTATCATGATAAAGCTTCCCATATTCAATTAGATAATAATCTTCTTTATTAGTTGTGTAATTAGAAAATAGTCTTTTATCAATCCTTAATTGAGATTGAATTTCTCTAAACTCATCTTTGCTCAGACAGGCAGTGCTTTCATAATCAGCAGGGTGATCTAAATTACCTTCTTTGAAAAGTTCATTAGCAATATTCTTTCGATTAAGGTAACTGCTGATATATTCTGCTGTACTTGTCTTGCCTGATCCCGGAATACCCTCTACTAAAATAAGTTTTGTATTCAATTTTACTCCTTTCCCCTGCAGGTCTTAATTTCTAATAAATGAGTTTAACTTTTTTTCACTTCTGATTAAGGTCTCCTTTAGCCTGGGTTTTGATTTTACTTCAGAATGAAGCAGTCTGAAATATAAGCTGCGGCTTAAGTTTTTTAAATTGATTCTGGCAGTTCTTTTTTCTCTGTTAGTGTCTGGTTTTTGAAATTCAGCAAAGCTTTCAAGCCAATTAATCAGCTCTGTTTCTGCCAGTAAATTATCCTTAATCATCCGGAAAACAATATTGGTAATTCTTTCATCCTCTTCTTCTTTGAAGATATGCTTTTCATTACCCAGCATTTTTTTGATTACCTCTAATACTTCTAAATAAATTTCTCTGCTGCCTTCTTCACAGGCAATAAGCTCGTCAAAGGCATCTGCTGCATGAGAAATTCCATCGGCCCAGCCATTTTTTTCGGTATATCCCCTTAAGTCCTTTTCATTTTTATAATATTTAAGCAGATTATCTTTAACCTCTAAAAATAAGTTCTGATTGATGAAAGTATTTTCTCTATGATAGGCTAATATTAGAGCAATTAAAAGCACAGAAAAAGCTCTGGTGAAGATTGTGTCATCATTTTTATTTCCTATTTTATAAAATAAATGGTTTTTATCCTGGGCTATTTTTAAAATTTCTAAAAGCTGATTTTCATTAAAATACTCTTTTTCTAATATCCAGTGATAAAAAGTTCGATAGATAAGAATATCTCTTAATTCCGGGTCAGGATCTCCTATGTATTCAAGCATTAAATTTCCATATTCCATTAACTTTTCTTGGTTTTCTAATCTATATTCGTTCTGCTGGATTTCTCTTAAATCACTCAATAAATTCTCTCTTTTAGTCAATTTCAAAACCCCTTTATTATTTATTCCAGCTCTTCAATTAACAATACCATGTGAATATGATCTTCCCAGGAACCATTTATTTTTAAATATTTTTTTGATATCCCCTCATTAATAAAACCCAGTTTTTCTACCACCTTAAGTGAAGCTTTATTTTTGGGCATAATATTGGCTTCAATCCTGTGTAATTTAAGTTCTTTAAAGGCATAATCAACAGCGGTTTTTATAGCTTCTGTCATATATCCCTGGTTAATTTCATCTTTATCTAATTTATATCCCAGATGACAGGATTGAAAAGAGCCTCTGATAATATTATTGAATGCTATTGAGCCAATTAACTGATTATTACTTTTTTTATAAATCCATAATCTAAATAAAGTACCATTTTTCATTTTTTTCTGCTGATCTTTTAATAATTTTATCTGATAATCTAATGTATAATATTCTTTCTTTTTATTGGGCTCCCACTGACTGAGAAACTCTTTATTTCTTTGATAATAAGCTAGAACTTCGGCTGCATCTTTTTCATCCAAAGTTTTTAAAATTAATCTTTTGCTTTTTAGAATAGTTTTTTTCATCTTAAATACCTTCTTTTAATTAAAATATTTAATCCAGCTGTATTTTCTGGCAATAAGAAATAATTATAATAAACCTTCTGAAACAGGTCTTAAGCCTGCTTTTTTAATTGGAAATCCGACTCCAATAGCTGTGCCAAAACTTAAGAGTACAGAATTATCTGTTTCAGCATAGGCATCTGCGGCTGCAGTACCATCATGGATAAATGTTACTTCTATATTGCTGTCAATCAAACGATTTACTTCAGTTTCGATTTCTTTTTGCAAATCATCTGATAATAACCCTAATTTGCCATAGCCGCCGCCAAAAAACTTACCATCGATCAGGTCATTAGCTATGCTGACAGAAATAGTAGAGCAGGGTTTACTGTAATTGGTCACCACTTCTTTCCAGGTCTCACTTATAGTCTTAATAATATATTTTTTTAATTTTTCTGCTTCCTTTTTTTCCTCATTTTCATTTCTAAATTCAATTTCCTCTACATGTTTTGATTCTAAACTGGACAATTGATTAATATTATTTAATTTATCATTTTCAAAATTTGCTAAGCCGCGCTTAATTAAGGTCTGACCAAAATCAAAAACAAGCAATTTGCTGCATTCTTTGGGTGCATGTCTGGCAGCACCGATCATGGGAATTAAAGAAGGATTTTTAGCAAATTTTATCCTATATTGAGGAGTTTCTGTTTCCTGAAAGAGTTTATCAATATAATATTTTAACCTCTGACCTAAACTACCGCTGCAGAGCCCGCCGACAAAAACTATATTTTCAACCTGCCTCCAGTAATCCCAGTGCTCATCTTCCCAGTCTGGTCTGGCCTCCCTATTAACTCTATCACCTTTTTTTAAAGTGAGTAAGATAAAGGCTAAATTTCTTCCCAGCCGCCTTGCTATATTTTCTGCTGTCAGTCTGACTTTTAAATTTTCTGATTCCAGAGCTTTATTTAGATAAATCGGCAATTTAACATCTGGAATATTTTCTAAATCCAAATCAAGGTAACGGCTTTCTTTTTTGATAGTTTCAATTAAGTTATCAGCTGACATAAGCCTTAAACCTCTTTTGCCTTTAACTTCAGGATCAACTGGAATATCTGGTATATCAATAATCCGTAATCTGTTTAAGGATGTATTATCTGTTGGTCTGTTATTTTCTAAAAATGGATTATTTAACTGCTGCATTAAAAAACTCCTTTAAATTATTTTTTTAGTCAACTATTCTACTCATAAAAACACTTTTTTCTTCAAGCTGAAAGTCATTTTTTTGATAAAAATGAAAAGCTGGAGTATCTTTATCAGTATTTAATATGATATATTTAAATCCAATTTCTTTCAAATAATCATTTAGTTTCTCAATAAATTTACTTCCCAGGCCTTCATTCTGCCTGTTTCTTTTTATAAAAAATTCTTTTATATAATATTCATCTCCCTGCCACCAGCTAAAAGTATAACCCAGAGAAACACCAAGAATCTCATCCCGTTCATTTGTCAAAACAAGGGATAAAGAGTTCTTATTATCTGTAAGTTGATGCAGATATTTTTCCAGCTGCTTGTCATCTTCCCATTTATCAAACCATGGTTCATAAGAAAAGACATCTAAAAAAATTATCTTCATTGCCGAATAATCTTTTTTCTCTAACTTTTTAAGCTTCATTTAAATTCTCCTATTCTAAATTGTATTTCATATCTTTTTTACTCCCGCTTCATTAATTTTAAATGTTTTATTATCACAGTCTATTTCAGCCTCAACTCCATAAGGTAGAATAAACATTGGAGAGGTATGACCAAAATTAAGATTATACATTATTGGTAAATCATCTCGCTGTGCTTCATCCCTAATTACTTTTAAATATTGATCTTTATATTCCTCATAATACTTTTCATCCCTGGGTTTGCCAATTATTACTCCATTTATCTTTTCAAAGATGCCAAGAGCATTTAGTGCTCTTAAATACCACCTGATATAGTCTGGAGAAGGTTGATCTTCACTTGTTTCCAGGAATAATATTTTGTCTTCCCAATCATTTATCTCTGGCCATAATATTGTTCCCCTTAACCAGTCTAAAACTTCAATACAGCCACCAATTAACTTACCTTTTACTTTACCTTTCCCCTGAAGAATTTCATAGCCTATTTTTTCTTTATTTAGTTTGCGTTTGATTTTGCTATTTTCTTTCTTTTCCCAGGGCAGCCACTCAGAAGTCCAGTGTTTACTGGCTTTAATTTCTCCAACTGGCTTAGAGCTGAATAAAGTTTTCTCAATTGTATTAATTGTGTAACCATGCATTTCAACATTTTCTGCAAATTCTGCCAGGATACTTGGCCCATAAAAACTTGTCAGGCCAGCTTTGTAACACATAAAATGATTTACTGTTGTATCTGAATAACCCATAAAAATTTTAGGATTGTTTTTTATAACATCAAAATCTATGAAAGGTAATAACCGGAGTGTATCATCACCGCCAATATTAGAAAAGATAGCTTTAATTTCTTTATTTTTAAAGGCATTCATCAGATCTTCAGCTCTTGCTTCAGGATGTTTATCCAGATATTCACTACCTTTTAAACTATTTGGCATTTCAATGACATTTAAGCCGAACAATTCTTCAACTCTTTTTTTACCTATCTCATATCTATCTCTAAATTTTTCATCTCCTGCTCCACCCCAGGATAAACTTACTACTGCAACTTTATCGCCTCTATCTAATTTTTCTGCTTTTATCAACTATAAACACTCCTTCTTTAAATCATCAGGCCTTTTTAAGACTTAAGAAAATACTTCAAAGTAATTGCTTTCAGAATCCAAAAATTAAAATGAAATGGTATTAAAATATGTTAAGAGTCAACTATTTCAAGTATTTTTCAAAGATGATATTAATAGATTTTTCATGTTTTATTTTAATTTCTTCCGGCAATTCTCTTTCTAATATATTTAATAGTTCTTCTGCTGCTTTAGGAATTGGTTTAAGTAGGAGATTATTTATTTCTGCTCCTAATTCCGGATAGACGAATTCGAATCTCCTTAATGGATCAAGATTGTCCAGGATTATATTTTTATCTAAATCATTATTTTTCTCGATTAATAGTAATAACTTCTTTAGAGCAGAAGTCTTTACAAATTGATGAGCACTAATAATTTCACCACGATTGTATCTTCCAATACCAACAACAAGATTAGTAATAAACTGTTCTATTAAAAGCTCATTATCACTATATGAACTAGTTTGAATAGTTGTTTTATCTTTGATTTTTTCTATATTCTTTTTGATATTTGCTTTATCAATTAAAATACGATAAGAATTAATTTTTGCCAGGAACAATTCTTCTTGATCAAATACTGCAAATTCAATTAAATGGCCATTGTTATAGAAAACCTTTAAGCCGTGTTCAGTTTCCTGAAAAGATAACAAGATATTTTCAAAGTCAGGCAGCCAGGATAAGTTTTCGCGAAAATATTTTTGATAACCACTTTTTACAATTACAAAAAAATCATGATCAGACCATTCATCTGGCAGATGATCCTTTTTAGACATTGAACCTACTGCAACTAAACCAGTAACTTGATTATAATTTAATAGCTTTTCCTTTAAATCATCAGTAAATTTTTCATATTTATTAAGTTTCAAAATAATTCTCCTCACAATTTCAGATTTATTTCATCATAATAATATAATAACTCTGCCAGAAATTTTTTCTTTATTAGCTGTATAATCAAAGCAGCTGCTTTTTATAACAACTGGTAATTAAGCAATCCATAATCCATAAAAATATCCGAGCTTGAAGCCCGGATAATTAGAAATAATTATTTAATTTCTATTTTCTTAGCCTCAGCTTTTTTCTTCTGCTCAGCTTTATAAACTTTAATGGATAAAATTCCATTATCTAATTTAGCCGTAACTTTATCCTCATTTATACTCTCAAATCTAAAGCTGCGTTTATATTCTCCCAGTTTTCTTTCCTGACAGAGTATATCATTTTCTCCATCACACAATTTTTTTCTGACCGCTTTAATTGTTATCTTAGATTTTTTAACTGTAATTTCTATATCTTCCTTTTTCACTCCCGGCAGTTCAGCTTCAATAAGATAATAATCATCCATTTCATAAACATTTGCTATAAATGCTTTAAATTCTGTATTCTGATAAGGAAACATGCCCTGATTGCCGTACTCATAGCGCGGTCTTAAATTTTCTCTTTGTTCCTGATTATCAAATTTATCACCATAAAAATTGTTGAACATGTTTTCACCTCTCTCAAATTATATTAATTAATTCCAAGTGAACTCATTATATTAATTCAATATAGGGCAAAAAAATCCTGCAATTTAATCAGTTAATTCATATTTATATTTTAAATTAAAAAATTATTCTGAAAATTTAGGAGGAGAACACTTCTTTCTCTTGAATAAAGTTAATAGAGTTAAATAATATTAATTTTTATTAAATTTAATTTAATTTTCAGGGGGTTAAAATAATAATGGCAGATAATACGGTTAAGGTTACTAAAGAAATTGAAACTACAAAAAGTTCTCATTATGCCCTAAATGATCAGCCACCAATGGGGAGAAGATTTTTACTGGGCCTGCAGCATATGCTGGCTATGTTTGTAGGAGTTATCACTCCACCTATTTTAATTGCAAACGCAGCCGGCTTAGGAGCGGCTGGCACCAGTTTTATGGTCAGTATGACGCTTATTATGTCAGGAATAGTTACTTTTGTGCAGTGTAAAAGGTTTGGACCGATTGGAGCTGGACTGCTGGGGGTAACCGGTACCAGTTTTACCTTTGTTCCGATGGCAATGGCTGCAGCCAATGCAGGTGGAATTCCACTGGTTTTAGGTATGGCAATGGTTACAGCACCTGTTGAAATTCTGTTAAGCCGTTTTTTAAAGCAGATTAGAAGTCTTTTTCCTCCGCTTGTCACTGGTACAGTTGTAACTTTGATTGGACTAACTCTAATTAAAACCGGGATGCAGGATTTTGCCGGAGGAGCTGGAGCTGAAAATTTTGGTTCCTTAAGTAATCTTTTATTAGGTTCGTTTGTACTGGTTATCATTATTATTGCCAGCCGTTTTGGCAGTGGTTTAATTAAACTGGGAGCAATTGCAATTGGTTTAATTTCAGGGTACATAATTTCAATTCCACTGGGGTTAATAGATTTTGCTCCTGTATTTAATGAAGGCTGGTTGACTATACCGCGCCCGCTTTATTTCGGACTGGATTTTGATTTCGCTCATCTGCTTCCCTGGATGATTGCTTATGTAGTAACTTCGATTGAATCAATTGGAGATCTGACAGCAATTGCTGAAACTTCTGGAGAACCTGTAAATGGTCAGCTGCATCAGGATAGATTGAGCCGCGGTCTTTTGGCTGAAGGATTAGGCAGTATGATTTCTTCTCTCTTTAATGTAATGCCCAATACAACTTTCAGTCAGAATATCGGAGTTATCCAGATAACAAAGGTCGGCAGCAGAGTTGTTGGCTATGTTGTTGCAGTTTTACTGCTTTTATTAGGCCTATTTCCTAAATTTGGAGCAGTAATTAGTGTAATGCCTGCACCTGTTTTAGGTGGTGCAACCCTGGCCTTATTCGGGATGATTGCCTCTGCTGGTGTAAATATTGTGACTAAAAATGGATTTTCAGATAGAACTGCCTTTATCTTTTCCATAAGTTTAAGTATCGGTCTTGGAGTTACTTACTTTCCGGAAATTGCTCAGAGCTTACCGGCTTTTTTAGAAGTTCTTTTCTCATCTGGAGTTGCGGTTGGTGCAGTTTTAGCAGTCTTCTTAAATTTAATAGTTCCAGAAGAATAAGAAAAAAAGAGATGGGCTAAAACTAATTTAGCTCATCTCTTTTTAAATACAAAATAATAAAGCGACACAAAATTATTTAATTAAATTGTCCACTGATTATGAATAATTCCAGTTAATTTCCAATCACCCTGATATTTTTCAAAGACCAGGCGCAAACTCTGCCAGTCCATTCCTTCAAATTTAGGTTTAAATCCTGAAAAATAGTATTCAACTATAATAGGGTTGTCATAAACTTCAAATTGATTTTCCAGCATATTTCCACTACTTAAAACTTCATTATAGCCTATTTCTTCTGCCTTAATAAAATTCGCAGTGTAAATAAATTCGTGATAGTATTCTGCTGGAGTTAATCTTATCTCTTTTCCACTGCCATCATAGCTGCCCCAGAGATATTTTTTATCATCTTCAAAAAAATCACTTACCTCTTCTTTTGTCATAACTACATCTTTTTCTTCCCTAACATAAGTATAAGGAGTGAATCTAAGTCCCTTTTTAGGATGCACATACTCAGCAACTTCAGCAAAGTCTTTTGCAGCAATTGCCTGAATAACATTTTCTGCTCTATAATTAATTATTATTTCAGCAATTCTGGGTTTAATTATTCCCTGTTCATTCAAATAATATTTGCTTAAAAAATCTTCTTTGCCTGAATTTATATCTTGCTGATCAGAAGCTGCAGCAATCGGGAATAACAGTGTGGAAATCAAAAACAAAGCAGCTGTAATTACACCTATAAGAAGCTGTTTTTTCATAATCTAACACCTCTTTTAGTTGTTTTTTCAATTTTATACCAAAAAGTTTTTTCTTCTTCCTTATATTTTTTCATTCCAACTTTTTCTAGTACTCTTTGTGAAGCTTTATTATCTTTATTGGTCTCAGCAGTAACAATTTTTACTTTATTTTGAGAAAAAGACCACTTAATAATGGTACTTAATGTCTCTGTCATATATCCCTTGTTTTGATAATCTTGATCAATACCATATCCTACTTCAACTTCTCCTTTTCGATTTACCGGACCTTTAAAAGTAATTCCACCGATTATTTTATTCTCATCTTTTAATATTATCTGCCAGTTTGTGTACCATAGGTAATTTTCTTTATCGTTTAAAGCTTTATGATAGGGTTTAGTAAAAATTTCTTTAATTTCTGAACTTAACTCTCTGCCAGTAACTTTAACTCCTAAATTTTTTTCTAATTTCGCTGTATCTTCAATATATAACTTGAAATTTTCTAGATCAAGAGCAGCTATTAACAGTCTATCCGTTACTAATTTTAACAATTTTTTCACCTGCCGTTAATTAAGTATTTAATTCTTAAATGAATTATAAACCAAGTAATTCTGCAAGATCTCCAACCGCTAAAGTTCCCCATAGAATTATTAAAGCGATAATTACTTTTATCCTAAAGGAAATTGATATCTTAAACTTTTCCCTAAAAAAAGAATTGCCTGGAGGAAAATAAATCAAAGATAGAATTAAATAAAAAATCCCAGGAACAGGATGGATCAAAAATAGATTCAATATACCGATTACAAAAAATAAAACAGCAAATATCCAGATAATTATATTTTTAAAAGATAAATTTTTATTCAAATTTTAAACCTCCAGTAAATTTCTATTCATTTTGATGTGTTGGTTTAGAGAAATCATCTATCTGATTTCCTACAGGGGGCGGAAACTTAAAAATAAAGTATACAAATTTTTTGAAGATATACTATCTTAAGTCCCAATCTTTTCTTAATAAATCCATATATAAGACATCAGAATAAGTACCCTCTCGACTATCAAAACTAGCTTCTCTCATAATTCCTATTTTTTTGAAACCTAATTTTTTATATAGATTTTGAGATTTATGGTTATCTGCTAATGTTGTTAATTCTATTCTATTTAAGTTAAGAAAATTAAACATAAATTCAATAAAATTGTTTAACGCATCAAACCCATAGCCTTTACCCCGATCTTTAATCTCACCATTTTCTATACCAAATTCTGCACTTCTATTTCTTTTATCCCAGTTTCGATAGGATAGCTCACCTATAGGAGTTAAATCTTCTTTTTTACAGAAAATAAACATTTTTTTGGGCGGGAAAACATCTTCATTTTTTATTTCAGTTTCTACCTGCAGTCTAAATGATTCTTTACTCATTAAAAATCCATACTTAAATCCACAATAAAGGTTTCCCTGAGAATTATTTCTCCATCTATGAAGTAATTCCTCATCTCCAAGTTCAAGCTGTCTGATAAATACTTTGTCACCTTCAATCAATTAAACTCCTCCCTCTTTCTTTTTATACTTTGCTTAAAAATTATATTTCATATTTCAAATCTCGTTTACCTTATTTTTAAAATAACATTTCCTGTTTTCTGACCGCCTGCAGTATAGGTGAAGGCTTCACTAATTTTATCTAAAGGATATTCTCTATCTATCACAGCCACAAATTTATCCTCTTCTATCAGTTTTTTGATGAAATCTATACTGGCTTTAATATCTGTGGGAGTAGGGAAAATGACTTTTTTACCAGAACTTATCTTTGTAATTAATGCTAAGAAAAGATTCTCTCCCAGTCTGCCTAATTCTGATGAAATATATACTCCATCTGCTTCTAATAGATTCCTGCATTTAGAAAAAGAGCTTTTACCGACAGCATCAAAGATACATTTGTATTTTTGATTATCCTCTGTAAAATCTTCTGTCTGATAATCAATTACTTTGTCAGCACCTAAAGATTTCATTAATTCTATATTTTTGCTGTTGCCTACTGCTGTAACATAAGCGCCGTGATATTTTGAAAACTGGAGCAAGGCAGAACCAATTGCTCCTGTTGCCCCATTAATCAGAATTTTTTCTCCCTCTTTTACTTGAACTTTCTTAATAAAATTATAGGCATAATGGGCACCTTCAA
>Ga0209300_1000883_pt1 | contig 13227 bp, 12 predicted proteins | sample Shrwel_input2_RT_FD_187535 | JGI IMG/M metagenome (GOLD analysis project Ga0209300, IMG submission 187535) | Subsurface microbial communities from deep shales in Ohio, USA - Utica-3 well 1 S input2 RT (SPAdes) (version 2) ... | reverse complement strand
GCTCAGGACCAAGGTTTTTAATTGCATCTTTTCCCATAAGGGACATAGGAGGCATGTAAAAAACACTGCTCATAATTCATTTCCTTAATTAATTTTGGGGAATCATTTTGTATCTGGGTCTAATCATATCGCCCAAATTGAACATTGATAATTAGGCGTTCATGAAAATGATTATTGTGCTTTAGGTAACAATGGGAAATCTCAATGTTTTAAGCGCGCCAAGTTGATGAATTTCAATTAAGTGGCAGGTGTTAAAAGTGGGCTTGTTGATCAAATCCATGCCTAAGACGCAAATATCTAAGGAATTGCCTGGGTTTAAGCAGTAGCCTGTCTAGCAGGCATACCTAGTCCTAGTACCCTTTCCATTTAGTTTTGAATGGTTAATTCATCATAAGCCCGGTGAAGTTTGTTCCGGGCTTTGTCTACATTAAACAACCATTCGATTGATGCTTTTTCAGCATTGCGCATCGTCTCCCAAGCTTTAAGCTCCCGGTGTAATTCCTCCCAACTTCCGATACGTCGATTTAGGCATTGTTGATTCATAACACCGATCTCTATCTCAACCATGTTGAGCCAACTGGCATGAGGAGGGGTATAGTGGAAAGTGATTTTCCTTAATATTCGGCGAGCCTCTCCCGCAGGAAACGTGTGATAAAGTGCGCCAGCCTTGTGGGTGGTAAAATTGTCCAACACAACATGAATTTGGTCTGCATCCGGGTAATGTTCATCAACTAACTCTTTCATGCACCAAGCAAAGTCTTCGAACTTTTTGGTTTTTGTTGCTTTCGCATGTCGCCAACCATTATGTCGGTCATACATCAGGAAGATATTCGCTACCGCTTCCCTGCGATATTCATAATCGATCCGTTCTGGTTGTCCAGGTTTAGCTGAAATAGGCTCTCTTGTATGGGAAACCATCTGCTTCATGGCCTCATCGAAGTTAATGACCGGCTCTTTGGGGTTGGCAGGTTGAGCATACAACTCCAAAACTTCTTCCATCTGTGCAATGAAGTCCGCATTAAGTTGACCAATACACCACATTTTCTTCTGCCATGGTTTGAGTTGATTTTCCTTAAGTCGCGAGCGGATTGTTTCCAGAGAAATACTTTCTAAGTCTGTCAAAGCAATCAGCCGGTCTGCAATTAAAGAAAGCGTCCATCGAGCGACCCCTTCAGGTGGCTTGGTACAGGCGATAGTGATAAGCGTGGCTTCCTCGCTTGAGCTTAATGCCTTCGGCTGCCCAAGACGTTTTCCTTCTTCCAGTGCAGATTGTAGGCCTTCTTCAACAAAGCCGCGTTTGGTTCTATAGACCGTTGAAGTACTGGTATTTAAGAGCTGACATATTTCAGCGTCTGTATGTTGCCTGTGATTTGCCAGTAAAAGGATTTGGGCACGCTTTAGCTTTCTGGCGTTGTGCTTACCTTTACTGGTGAGTTCGTTAAGTTCAGCAATTTCTTCACAAGTCAGTTCAACACGGTAGGAAATATTCATGGCATTATAGGCTTCATTCTTAAAACCAATAATTGATCATACTCCGGTAAAAATGTCGATCTAAGATGGGAAAATGTCTGGAAAATACACCAAAAAACAAGGGCAGTATCTGGCCTATATTTACTACTACACCAAAGTGAATGGACGAGCGCCAGCTCATGCAGATCTACAAGATTACTTTGAGGTATCACCACCAAGTGTTCATCAGATGTTATTGAAGCTTGAAGAGCGTGGATTGATAACGAAGGAGGCTGGAGTTAGCAGAAGTATTAAGGTCGTTATTGATGTAAAAGAGCTACCATTGGATTGGTAGCTCAATCGATCAGAATTAAATGGAAACGGTACTAGTTGATTACCACCGTTATTCAGCCATGGTTACTATACTTTCAGCAGGACTCAAGCATTGCTGAGGTTGCTATGGCTCAGAGCAAGGTTCAGTTTCAAAAAAGATGCCATTCACTCGTTTTCTTGCTCAATACGGCAAGAAAGAGCAATGACCAAGCCACTGAAACAACTATTCAATGAAGCAAGGTTGAACAAAACCGCCAAACAACAAGGATTCTGCAAGCGCTTGCGTGACATTCGACCACTGGAACTGTTTTTCAGCCCGGTTTCTGCGTTCGGAGATGGAATTGTGGGTGCGATTGCCAATTTGCACCGAACGCTCAATGGGATCCACATGATCTCTGACGCAAACGTTGCCTATAAGCCGTTACATAAAAAGTTTTGCGAGCAGGAGTTTGCTGAGTTCATGCAGACCTTTGTGACTTGGGCAATTGCATTTTTCGGCTAGCAACTAGCCGAAAAACTGCCCTCTAAGTTGCAGCAGTTCGAGCAGGCCCTGATGCAAGATGGGTCGTAGTTCGCTCTGCACCCGGACTGAGCTGAAATCTTTCCTAATTGCTTCAAGGAGTGCTCTTCTGCTGCGGTTGAGTGCCACATGACCATGTCCCTGACCAATGAGCATCCATTGAGGCTAGGGATATTAGCGGACACCGCTTCAGAACGAGACTATCTCCCCGTCGCCAACGACATGAAAAACAAACTGTTGTTGGCCGACGCGGATTATGTAGGCCTTACATATAGCAAGATGTAAGATTTTTGGCGTGGGAAACAATTTCTGAACATCATTAGTCACTTTTTATCAACTTTGATGAGGCTTAAGTAAGTACTAGCATTACCAGGGAAAGGGAAGAAAAAAATGCCCACCCAACACGGGTGGGCAATGATCTCAGGACAGGATCAAGATAAGTGTCTAGGATGATGAAAAACTAGCACTTAGGTCGGCGAAGTTGAATGATTTTATAAAAACCATGCTAACAATGTCGTGATAGTCACGTTCACATTCAGTGGCTAACTTAAATCTGATAGCTGAGACGCTACTCCCCGGACAAGCATCGAGGCATAAGGAGTTTTCTTATATACAGCCACACCTAGCCCTATGCTTACTGCTTATCGTCTTTCCTTTCTCCAGCTATAGCCTTATCGAATGAGGCATCGTTTCTATTAAATCATTTTTAAATATAATCAATCGCTTGTGTCGATGTCTGGGCATCTTTGAAAGCAAACGCTTGTGGTGATCGTTATCCTGCACTAACGCGGATATAACCTTCTTCATAACACTTGGCTAACTTCAATAAATAGTACGAGTATTGTGCCAATAATAGCTCTGCGCTTCAGGTGGCTTGTAATTGGGACCTGATCGCCGACAATCGGCTAGTGGCTATGACCGTGCTCCAAGTTCACCATGACCACTCCAAGGACAATAAAACCCATTCCTAACCAGGTGGTTAGGCCTAGATGTTCTTTGTACACCGCAACGGAAAGCAGGTTTACTCCGATAATGGCCATCCCAGCCCACAAAGCATGGGCTATACCTACCGGCAACCCTTTCATAGCGAAAGACAGTGATACAAACGCCACCAAGTGGCCGAGAAGCACCAAGGCAATGGCACTTGGTTTACTAAAGCCATCGGTGGCTTTTAGCGCAACATGAGAGCCAGCCTCAGCGGCGACACCAAGCAAAAGATACAGCCAGTACATTTGATAGTCCTTCTTTAATCCTCGGGTGCTGCATAGTGTATTGCCGTGACTCAATTTGATAATCCAGGCATATGACAAATGACTATTACCGAGACGAAACAATGAGGATTATCACAGCGACAGCCGACACTTATCCCTCAGATGTTTAACAAGAAGGACCCTACTTCATGTTCACTAGTAAATTCCTGGCCCCTTAGCCCCTATATAAAGAAAGCAATAAAGGCTAATTGAAGCCCTTGGGGCACAGCTCATTTATAGAGAAACTGAAGGATATCGTGGGCTATCTGCAATGCAGGTTTTCCAGCGCTATGTACGGTTCACTCTGTGGCGCTCTCTACATCCTGGCTGTCTTCCCACTCAAGGAGTTTTTGTTGATGTAAGGACCGAGTTGCATGGTGGCGCATGAGGGCAGTATCCGTTTGAGATAGGCGCAAACTGCGATAGTACTCGTTATGTCGCCAAGCCTGTTCCAAGGCAAATTCCCTAAAGCTGCCGCACGCCTCTCTGGCTTCCAACATTCTGGCTGAGGGGGTCAGGCGGCTGTCTTCCACCTTACGACGTTGTGACTGTACCGCTTCCTTGTGGGACCAAACCTGCCCTTGCCAACCAGGGCCCATTCCGGAGCACTGTGCGCTATCCAGCAGCTCTGCCACCAGTTCGATGTCCTTCAGCAATTCGTTGGCCAGTTGTGTTAACCGGATCTGATGACCATTGCGCATCAATTTTAACCCTGGTTCACGCCCTTCCAGTGCCACGCGCCTCTTGTTGTGACGTGCTTCATCAGCCTCTTTCCCGGCCAGGCTCGGGCTGTCGGCCAACAGGCAATAAAGCATAAAAGCATCCAGGAATCGGATCTGCGCCTCATCCAGCCCGTGAGGCAGGAAGGGGTTCAAATCCAGTGCCCGCAACTCCACGTACTCCACTCCCCGTGCGGCCAGTGCTTGCATTAGGGTTTCTCCCTCTGCCAATCGACTTTTGGGTCGAACATCGCTATAGAGTTCACTCTCCGATTGAATGCAGTTGGCGTTAAGTTGCTGCGGATTTTTCCCCTCCTGGGTCTCGAACTGCTGGAAATCCGGATGGGGTGTATTCAGAGCTGTGGACACATCGTTCAGATACTCCGCTAACCCAGTCAGCGATGGAGACACCTGATGATTGGCGTACCCAATATCGCTCATTCTCAAGGAGGTTGCCCATGGCAAACCGAGAGTCTGGTCATCAAGCACCAGCAACAACTTGGCGCCAGCAACGCTGAAGCTGCGGTCTGTCATCGGGGATGCGCCAAAGAGGTAGGTCAACAGCCAGGCATGGCGCTGGACATTACGCATCAGCCCAAAATAGGCATGGTCGCTTTGCCGTTCACCCGAAGGCAATTCTGGCCACAGCTCTTTGGCATGCTGCCAAAATGTCTCTGGCATGGAGAAGTTATAATGTATGCCGGAGATAAGCTGCATCGTCTTACCATAGCGGTGCCCCAGCCCTCGCCGATAGAGGGTTCTCCTCATGCCTTCCTTGGACGTGCCGAAATGGGCAATGGGGATCTCCTCCTCCTCCGGCAGGACGCAGGGCATACTCGCAGGCCACATCAATTCGTTGCCCATGCAACTCAAGGTAAACCGATGCAACCTGTCCAATTGCTCCAGGCTTTCCCAAGGGTGATATGCAACTGGCGTTACCAGTTCCAGTTGAGACTCAGAATAATCCATGGTTATCTGGCCGTGGGTCAGTGCCGAACCCAAGCTGGTTGGGTGGGGCTCTAGTGACAATTGTCCCTCGGGTGTCACCCGCAGTCCCTCCTTTTCTATGCCTCGGCCTAGGTTTGCCAATGCACTTAGGGCTGGCGAGTCCATCAGTAGGTCAACCCTATAACGAAGCAGGGAGTCCGAAGCAAAACAGGAGGCGTATGACATAGTGTATTGACCCATTCAAGAAAATTCTTCGCGGATCCTATCCACACCGACAGACCAGCTGTACAGCCCTCCCAGAAAATCTGTTTCTCTCTTCGGTAACAGTGGCCTTGCCAGCCACGATCTACACCTTCAGCAGGCACTGTTAGCCACAACAGGCCACGTTAAAGCGGATCCTGGCTGATTGTCGCTCTCTGGGTAAAAATCATTTGCGTATCGAGAGAATTATCAACTAGCAGGGAATAAGTATGATTGACCCACTTCTTTAATCGCCTTCCTTTTGCCGTTAACCAAGCGGCCGGACCTGGGAAGGACCCTACTAGGAAACCTTAATTATGACTAAAATCGTTGTGGTTGGCGGCGGAGCCGGCGGCATGGAACTGATGGGCAGCCTGAGCAAGCCGTTGCGCCATTGCTCTGATGTTAGCCTGACTCTGGTGGACATCAGTAACCACCACATTTGGAAACCTCTTCTTCACGAGTTGGCCTCTGGCAGCTTAGACGAGGGGCTGAATGCCGTGGACTACCGCGCCCATGCCGCCCGCAACGGTTACCATTTTGAGCAAGGTGAACTCATCGGACTGGATCGCTTTTCCCGCAAGGTGATATTGGCGCCGCAGACTGATGCACAGGGAACAGAGCTGGTCCCCGAACGCTCCTTGGAGTACGACTACCTGGTACTGGGGATTGGCGCAGTCACCAATGACTTCGGCATTCCTGGTGTACAGGAGCATTGCGAATTCCTGGACCTGACCCAGCAAGCCATGTCGTTGAGACAGAAACTGCTCAACCGTTTCTTGCAACAGGCCAACGAAGATCGCCCCGAACCTTTCAATATCACCATTGTTGGAGCAGGTGCCACCGGTACCGAAATGGCCGCAGAAATGCACCATGTGGCGGATATACTGGAGGGCTACGGCTACACCGTTGGCCCAGATCAGCTAAAGGTAAATCTGGTGGAAGCCGGCCCCCACGTGATGCCGGCTCTGCCCAAGTCCTGTCTAAGAGATGCAGTGGAAGAACAGCTTCAGGAACTCGGCGTGCAGTTGTTCACCGATACCAGAGTGACCTCTGTCACTGCGGATGGGCTGTATACCCAGTATGACCAAATGATCCCGTCGGATATCACTATTTGGGCGGCAGGCGTCAAGGGCCCCCAGGTGCTGTCGAAGTTGGGACTGGAGGTCAATGGCCAGAACCAGCTAATGGTGGAGCCCAATTGCCGGAGCCTTTCAGACTCTCGCATCTTCGCCTTCGGCGATTGCGCCGCCTGCCCTCAGCCCGACGGAAGCTTTACTCCCCCCAGAGGTCAAACCGCTCGGCAGATGGCGTTGATGATCGCCGACAACCTACTGCGGTTGCTGGATGACAGGGAAGCGCCCCTCAAAGAGTATTTGTATAAGGACCTGGGCTCTTTCGTTAACATGGCCAAGTTCCACACCGTGGGCAACCTGTTCTCCTTCATTCGCGGGGGCATCGCGGTCCAGGGCTGCCCTGCACGTTTTGTCTATGCCAGCCTCTATCGCCGCCACATGCTGGCTCTGCATGGCCCGATAAAGGGGCTAGCACTGTTGGCCTTGAACGGCATGCAGCGCTGGTTCCGCCCCCAGTTGAAACTGTGGTGATGACTCAATAGGTTAAGCCAGGCTTTCCACCAGGTAGTCCACCAGAAGGCGGACTTTGGGGGAAAGATGGCGGTTATGGGGGTAGAGGGCCCAGGTCCCCTCCCCCTGTTCACTCAGATGGTCCAGCACCGACACCAACTGGCCGCTGGCCAGATACTCTTGTACGTAGTAATCCGGCAACTGTGCCAAACCCAATCCCTTTAGGGCCGCATCCGCCAAGGCCCAACCACTATTACACCGAAGCCGACCTTTGATCCGCACGTTGCGGGGGCGTCCTTCGTCCCGAAAATGCCAATAGTCCATGGTCCCCACCAGGCATTGGTGTCTGCTCAACTCCGTCAAAGAGTGGGGTTCGCCATTGGCAGCAAGATACTCAGGCGAGGCGCACACATGCAGTTGCCGACTTGCCAACCGCCGGGCCATCATACTGGAGTCCTCCAGCCTACCGAGCCGAATGGCTAAATCCATCCCTTCCTCAACCAGATCCAGCTTTTGATTGGTCAATACCAACTGAATTTCTAACTCTGGGTAACGCAGTGCAAAATCGTTGATGAGAGGGGCCAAAGTGCGCTCACCGTAAGTCACTGGAGCGGTCACCCTCAACTGGCCCCTGGGGGTATCCTGAAGGTTAGTCACAGCCCGCTCCGCCTCTGAAAGGCCATCGAGCACCTGACGACAGTGTTGATAATAGGTGCGGCCCGCATCCGTCAGAGAAACCTTACGGGTAGTGCGATAGAGCAGCTTGGCTGCCAGTCGGCTCTCCAGGGCACTCACCTGACGACTGACTTGGGCGGTAGAGATCCCCAAACGCTTTCCAGCAGCAGTAAAACTCTCGGTTTCCGCTACGGCCACAAACTCACTAACCCCAGCCCACTTACTCATCTCTTTCTCCTTAAAACATCGGAGTCTGACTCCGGTTGAGACTGACTATACTTCGGCTGACCTACTTATGATATCCGCCAATTAATACATGATAGTAAAAGTCATTTTATATTAAGGTGGATTATCAACTTCAAGGTACGGAATACAATAGAGCCCATCTGAACACACATCCGGTGTGTTTACTCAATACAGGAAGAGTCCATGACTGCACAAACCATCCGCTGTAAAGCCGCCGTGGCCTGGGCCGCGGGCGAGCCTCTCTCCATGGAGACCGTGGAGGTCATGCCCCCTCAAAAGGGCGAAGTTCGTATCAAGATGATCGCCACCGGCGTTTGTCACACCGACGCGTTCACCCTCTCCGGTGAAGATCCGGAAGGCATCTTCCCCTGCATCCTCGGCCACGAAGGTGGTGGTATTGTCGAGTCTGTGGGTGAAGGTGTTACCAGCGTCCAGGTTGGCGACCACGTGATCCCTCTGTACACCCCTGAGTGCGGCGAGTGCAAATTCTGCAAATCTGGCAAAACTAATCTGTGCCAGAAAATTCGTGAAACTCAGGGTAAGGGCTTGATGCCAGATGGCACCACCCGCTTCTCTGTAGATGGCAAGCCTATCTTCCATTACATGGGCACCTCCACCTTTGCCGAGTACACCGTACTGCCTGAGATCGCTCTGGCTAAGGTCAACAAAGAAGCGCCTCTGGAAGAGGTGTGCCTGCTGGGTTGCGGTGTCACCACTGGCATGGGCGCTGTTATGAACACCGCCAAAGTAGAAGAGGGTGCCACCGTGGCCGTATTTGGCCTGGGCGGCATTGGTCTGTCCGCCATCATCGGCGCCAAGATGGCCGGAGCCTCCCGCATCATCGGCATCGACATCAACGAGAGCAAATTCGAACTGGCCCAAAAACTGGGTGCCACCGATTGCGTGAACCCCAAAAACTTCGACAAATCCATCCAGGAAGTCATTGTCGAAATGACCGATGGCGGTGTTGACTACTCCTTTGAGTGCATCGGTAACGTCCATGTGATGCGTAGCGCTCTGGAGTGCTGCCACAAGGGTTGGGGTGAATCCGTGGTCATCGGTGTTGCCGGTGCTGGCCAGGAGATCAGCACTCGTCCCTTCCAACTGGTTACCGGCCGGGTATGGAAAGGCTCCGCCTTCGGTGGCGTAAAAGGTCGCTCCGAGCTGCCTGAGTACGTTGAGCGTTACATGCGCGGCGAGTTCAAGCTGGATGACTTCATCACCCACACCATGGGTCTGGAAGACGTCAATGAAGCTTTCGACCTGATGCATGAAGGCAAGAGCATCCGCACCGTCCTTCACTTCGATAAGTAATTGACAGCCCCGCCCCTACGGGGGCGGGCTTCTGTCAAAGAGAGATATAAATGAACCTGGAAAACATCAGCGTCAACAAGAGCTTTGGTGGCTGGCACAAGAGGTACAGCCATCACTCCAGCAGCCTGAATTGCACCATGACCTTTGCCGTCTTCCTGCCGCCCCAGGCCAGTGAAGCCAACCCGGTCCCGGTGCTCTATTGGCTGTCCGGGCTGACCTGCACCGATGAGAACTTCATGCAAAAGGCAGGAGCCCAGCGCATCGCAGCCGAACTGGGTGTGGCCATCGTTGCTCCGGATACCAGCCCCCGAGGCGAGGATGTGGCCAACGATGATGGCTATGACCTGGGCCAGGGTGCCGGTTTCTACGTCAACGCCACCCAAGCCCCATGGAATCGTCACTACCACATGTACGATTACGTGGTCGATGAATTGCCCAAACTGGTGGAAGCGACTTTCCCGGTCACCGACCAGCGGGCCATTAGCGGCCACTCCATGGGAGGTCATGGCGCCCTGGTAATTGCTCTTAGAAACCCTGAGCGCTATCAGAGCGTGTCCGCCTTTAGCCCCATCACCAACCCGGTGAGCTGCCCCTGGGGCCAAAAAGCGCTGCAAGCCTACTTGGGTAAAGATCAGAAGCAATGGAGCCAGTACGACGCATGTCGGCTGATCTCCAAAGCTGAACGCCCCATTCCCACATTTGTGGATCAGGGCGAGGCCGATGAGTTTTTGACTGAACAACTCAAGCCTAAAGCCCTGGAAGTCGCTGCCAAGGCGAGCGGTTACCCGCTGACCCTTCGCTGCCACCCGGGCTATGATCATTCCTACTATTTCATCGCCACATTTGTGGAAGAGCATCTGCGCTTCCACGCCCATCACCTGGGCCTTTAAACAGTTCCCCTGTAGCCCTCTACCCAGTTTAAGGAAAAGCCGGATAGAGGGCACTTTTGTGACTTCCCAACGCGCCCCCTTTTTTCATGTGTTTATGCCCTGTATCCAGGTGAGCATATAAAAAAACTGTGGTACGAATTTGCAACCAGCTTTAGCCTTGATGTTGGCATCAACCTCTAGCTCTCTAAACACACCAACTTCATAAATAAGAAAAGACTAGCCAACGTTCAGTACTCACAACGCTGGATGATAGGCAGTGAGTGCCGGACTCCCGTCGAGTCTTATCAATGAGGTCACACATATTGCAATGATAATGGGAAGTGATGAAATTAATCTGCGACAAATTATCATTTCGACCACCTTTAACATCTGCCATTTAATTGGAATTCATCAGCTTGGCGCGCTTAAAACATTGAGATTTCCCATTGTTACCTAAAGCACAACAATCATTTGCGTGAGCGCCTAATTATCAATGTTCAATTGGGGCGATATGATTAGACCCAGATACAAATTGATTCCCCAAAATTAATTAAGGAAATGAATTATGAGCAGTGTTTTTTACATGCCTCCTATGTCCCTTATGGGAAAAGATGCAATTAAAAACCTTGGTCCTGAGCTGCAAGCCAGAGAACTGAAACACGCTTTGGTTGTCACCGACAAAGGTTTGGTAGACCTTAATTTGGTTGACAGCCTTACCAATGAACTGAAAAAGTTCGACATTGATTTCGATATTTTTGATGGTGTTCAGCCAAATCCAACAGAGCAAAACATCGAAGATGGTTTAGCTTTGCTCAAAGAGAAAGGCTGTGACTTTGTCATTTCGTTTGGCGGTGGCTCTTCCCACGACTGTGCAAAAGGCATCGCCCTGGTTGCGACTAATGGTGGGCACATTCGAGATTACTCCAAAGGGGTACATGTATCGAAGAAACCACAACTGCCCTTGGTGACTGTGAACACCACCGCGGGTACAGCGTCAGAAATGACCGTTTTCGCTATTGTGACTGATACTACTGGCGAAACTAAATACCCAGTGGTTGACAAAAACATCCTGCCAATTATCGCAGTAAATGACTCAGAACTGATGGTTGCAATGCCTAAGTTCCTCACTGCGGCTACCGGTATGGACGCGCTAACGCACGCTGTTGAAGCCTACGTATCTACCATTGCGACCCCAGTGACTGATGCATCTGCTATTAAAGCGATTGAGCTCATTGCTCAAAACCTGGAAACGGCAGTGATTGACGGTCAGGACCGCGATGCTCGTGATGCAATGCAGTACGCAGAATACCTGGCAGGCATGGCATTTTCTAACGCGTCACTCGGCTACGTCCATTCCATGGCACACCAGTTAGGCGGCGTATACGACTTGGCTCATGGCCTGTGTAATGCCATCCTGTTGCCGGAAGTATCACGCTTTAATGCAACCACCAAAACCGCTCGATTTGCAGACATCGCTAAGGCGATGGGTGTAGACACCACTGATTTAAGTGACGTTGATGCAGCCGAAGCCGGCATCCAAGCTATTGAGGCGCTCTCCGCTAAAGTGGGCACTGCACAAAAGCTGCAAGACCTGGGAGTTAAAGAAGGTAAGCTCGAGTTCATGGCGCAAAACGCCTTGAATGACGCTTGCTCTCTGACTAACCCTAGAAAAGCATCACTCGAAGAGATTGTTACTATCTTTAAGAAAGTTATGTGATCTAGCTTTTCCAGCAAAGGCTGCAATGCAAGTTGCAGCCTTTTTTCATCCCTTAGAGACTCGCTTCTAAATTTTGCTCTTATATTAAAGCCACAAAGAACAATATAGAACGGTCTGCGCCCTAAAAGTAGACGGAACTGATGTTCTTTTCAAGCTGGTTGATATATTTGGCAACGGTTAGGTCGAAAAAGATGTCGTGATATATTTGAGGCGCGACATTGTTAAATAAGTTACGATCTCCTGCTAAGCATTGGTTGCTTTTTTGCCAAGAGCAATGTGTCTAATAATTGCACCTTTGCCTTATGATTAATGGCGACACTCGAAAGAAATCATGAACAATTTTGACTCTTTATTACCGCCTCAAATGGCTGAGCGCGCTGCTGAAATAGGCGTTAGTAAGGCGACTAAAGATCCGGTAAAGTCCTTTTTACTTGCGATTACGGCAGGTATTCATATAGGTATCGCTTTTGTATTTTATACCACAATTACTACTGGCAGCGAAAGCTTACCATGGGGAATGACTCGCTTAGTCGGTGGACTGGGGTTTAGCTTGGGACTTATCCTTGTCATTATCACCGGCGGGGAGCTATTCACTAGCTCCGTGCTCACCATGGTTGCCCGTGCCTGTAGGAAAATTAGCTCAAGATCCTTAATAACCAACTGGGTAATTGTATATCTAGGTAACTTGATAGGAGCGTTGCTGTTGGTTGGGATAATGTTACTGACAAAACAATATTTATTCGCCCACGGCCAGCTTGGCATCAATGCTCTGAATATTGCACAACACAAACTTCATCATGGTTTTTTTCAAGCTGTCGCCTTGGGAGTCATGTGTAACATATTAGTTTGTATTGCAGTATGGATGACTTTTAGCGGGAGAAGTTTGAATGATAAAATCATGGTGACAATTTTACCCGTTGCGATGTTTGTATCAGCAGGCTTTGAGCACTGTATTGCAAACATGTTTCAAGTTCCCATGGCAATTGCGATTAAAACGTTTGCACCAATAGAGTTTTGGCAATCAACTGGCTCTAATCCATTAGATTACGCAGATATAACGTTAAGTAATTTTATTTTTAACAATCTAATTCCAGTTACTATTGGCAATATTATCGGTGGCGGGATTTTTGTAGGTATGGGGTATTGGCTTATCTATCTAAGAGATAAGCCAAAAACCAAGGGAAGGTGCGAATAAGTCCGAGATGTGAGATCATCGTGTTGTAACCTGAACCCAGAATGAGTAACCGGATGAGCCAGCAACTGACTTTTGCCGACAGTGAGTTTTCCAGTAAACGCCGCCAGACCCGCAAAGAAGTTTTCCTTGGCAGAATGGATGACTTGCTTCCCTGGGACAAATTACT
>Ga0209300_1000879_pt1 | contig 13282 bp, 20 predicted proteins | sample Shrwel_input2_RT_FD_187535 | JGI IMG/M metagenome (GOLD analysis project Ga0209300, IMG submission 187535) | Subsurface microbial communities from deep shales in Ohio, USA - Utica-3 well 1 S input2 RT (SPAdes) (version 2) ... | reverse complement strand
ATGCATGACGAACGCAGGATGGCGCGAGATGCCTACGGGAAACCGCGCCGCACTTGAGATGACACTTGATTCGCTCGGTTGGTTGGGGAAAGAACACGCGGCGATTGTTGCGCTGTGTTTGGCAACGGCCACATCGCTCGACGAGGAATACACCGCGGCGAAATCGTCCTCATATCTGCAAGCGTTGCGGATGTTGCGGAACTCCGCCCCGGACGGTGCGCCGGTCGACGAGCTTGAGGCGTTGCTGACTCGATGACGTTTGCGCCGACTCGTTACACGCCACCGCTTGCCGATGGGTTCGAGTCGAGCATTGACTGGTTCTTGCCGATCATTGAGAAAGCGTGGGCGACCGCGACTCCGGGCTTTCGGTTCGATGATTGGCAGGTGGAGTTGTTGCGCCGCGTTACCGAGTTGTTGCCGTCGGGAGAATTGCGCTGGCGATCATGTCTTATTTCGATGGGCCGTCAGAACGGCAAGAGTGAGATTGTTGGGGCGCTGGGTATCTGGGCGCTGTTGCGTAAGGCCGGGACGTACAACGTCGGGGTTGCGTCGACGGCGGAACAGGCGCGACTCGTTTATGACCGGGTGCAACGAGTAATCGCGTCGAACCCGGCACTAGAACGCCGAATGGCAAAACTGACTGAGACGAGAGGAATCAAAAGTAATGACGGGTCGCGTTATGAAATCAAAGCATCGAACGCAAACACACTTCAGGGCATTCCTGTTTCTGTTGGCATTGTGGACGAGGTTCACTTGGTTGATGCTAAAGTCTGGGACGCTCTCGCCAGCGGAACGGGTGCAAGGCCCGATACGTTACTGGTCGGTATTACGACGGCTGGTGATGAAAACTCCGAACTACTTTCCCGACTTTACGCAAACGCCGAAAAGGGAATCACGGGCGACCTAGACCGATTCGGATCGTGGATTTGGGAGGCATCGGATGCGGTCGTCCCGGAGGACGATGACGAGTTGCTCGGTCTGTTGATGGAGGCAAACCCAGCGTTACAGTCAGGCCGTATCGACCCCAAGTTGTTGCTCGACGACGTTCGTGCGCTGCCGACCGACGACATCATCCGCTATCGGCTGAACCGTTTCATCCAGTCGGGTAAAAAGACGTTCATCCCTGCCGAGTTGTGGCAGAAGTGTGAACGGTCGTTTGATGCGGTCATGCCTCGCGGTGATGTTGTGTTTGCGATTGACCGGACACCGGACTGGGAACACGCGACCATCGCCGCGGCGGTCAAGGTTGATGATGTGATCTACACGGAGTTGGTGGCATCCATAAACAAACCGACCCTCGAACAGTTGCTGTATATCTGCGGTCAACTCATGGAACATTCGCCCAGGGCGATAATTGTCGACGGTTACACGCTCCGCGACCTGTATAAAGAACTCAAGACCCGTGGCTATCCTGCCGAAACGGCGACGCTGGGCGACATCGTCAACGCATCATCCATGTTCTATGCCCGTTTGGCGCGTCGAACGATGCAACACGCTGGTGACCCTCTGTTGTCGATTCAGGTGCCGAGGACGGTGCGCAAGATGATTGGTGAAGGGTTCCGGGTGTCGCGGCGCGACTCCGCCGTTGAGATTGACGCGGTGATGGCCACATTGCTCGCCACGTTCGGCGCGGACACTTTGAGAGAGCAAACTCTGCAGGTATTCTAGAAGGTCTATGAACAACGAAAACATCGACGGTTATGCCGTACCTGTAGACCCTATGGATCTACTGCAATGCGATTCCTGCCAGTAGGGGGATGACATGGTCAGCCGCCGCGGTAAAACCTGCAAAGGACTCGCGGCGAACCCCGGTTCGATTCCGGGCATCTCCACGACACGCTAAAAAACTAATTGTTGCACTAGTGCAACAATGATGCCATACTGGTGTCAATGGGATTCTTAGACTTTCTAAACCCGACGCGATTCCTTGACATCGCCGATTCATTCGTGCCCGGATTCGAGGAACGCAGTAGTGGCATTGTGCCTCCGCCGCGTTCGGCGACTTCGGGGGTCACAACCAACGACGCTCTCTCGTTGGCTTCCGTCTATCGTTCCGTAAGCATCATCGCCACCGCGATGAAACAGCTGGGAATCCACGTCTATCGTGACGACGCCGAAGTGACCCCCACCCCGTTGGTTATCCGTCAACCGGACATCAAGGTGACACGCGAGGTGTGGATGGAACAGACCGTCAATTCGTTGGCGCTCGCAGGTAACGCTTACTGGCTGATTGGTCGTAACGGTCGCGGCGAAACAATCAATCTTGAGGTGTTGAACCCTTTTGACATGATGATCCAAACGGACGACTACGGCAACGCGCTGTATTACTTTTACCGTGGCACCATCAAATATGAACTGAACCAGATTGAACATCTTGGCATGCTCAGGGTTCCCGGCAACGCCTATGCGCTTGGCCCTATTCAAAGTTGCCAAGCGGAATTGCTCAACGCCAAAGACACACGCGATTATGCGTCGAAGTGGTTTACCGATTCGGGTGTGCCGTCGGGCATTCTCAAGTCCGATCAGATGTTGTCGCCCGACCAAGCACAGGCCGCCAAAGACGCATGGAACTTGACTGCAGGTGCGCGGCTAGGAACAGCAGTTTTGGGCAATGGGCTGAATTACCAAAGCACCTACCTTAACCCGAAGGACAGCATGTTCATCGAGGCGCAGGGCTGGAATGTTCAGCAGGTTTCGAGGTTGTTTGGCATTCCTGCCAACATGCTTTTAGCCCCGGTGGGCGATGGTTCGTCGATGACGTATCAGAACATGGAACAAGAGCAAATGGCGTTCATTCGTTACACGCTTTCGCAATACATCGTGGCCATAGAGTCCAGCCTCTCAAAACTCCTCACACGCGGCACCATGGTCAAAATCAACGTCGACTCGCTTTTAAGAAGCGACACGTTGACCCGTTACCAAGCACACAAACTTGCAATCGAATCTGGCTGGATGACAGTCGACGAGGTTCGTGCCATTGAGGACTTACCGCACCAAGGAGGCGACATTGTCGGATCAGATTGAAATGCGTGACATGGAGTTCCGTGTCACCGACCGTGAAAAGCGTGAGGTTGCCGGTATCGCCGTGCCTTACGACACGATGGAGAACGGTGAGATGTTTGCCCGTAACTCGGTGACTCTTGACCCGGAGGCGAAACTGATGTGGCAGCACGATCAGCGTGAACCTATCGGCAAGATTGTTGAGGGCCGTCACACCGAGGCAGGGTTTGAGATTCGTGCCGTCATCAGCGAAACGCAGCGCGGCCTTGATGCCATCACCCTGCTCGATGACAACGTCATCAACCGTTTCAGCGTGGGCTTTGTCATGCGCGATTCCAAGGTGGACGACAACCGCAACCGTATCGTCACCGACGCTTTCGTTCGTGAGGTCAGCCTCGTCAGCACACCCTGGTACTCCGATGCTGTTGTCACCGAAGTACGCGATGAAAATTCCGACCCGGAAATCCCGGACTCGGCTTCCCACAAGGAGGAAACAATGGAGAACATCACTCCAGAGGGTTCCGACCTCGCCGAGGTTCGCGAATCCATCCAGATGCTTGAGCGTGAAGTTGCAAGCATCACCAAGGTCGAGGCTCCGGCCCCGTCCTACCGCACGGCCGCAGACTTCTTGCGCGCCGTCGTCAGCAACGACGAAAGCGCCGTCAAACTGTATGAGCGCACGTTCACCGGTGCGACGACTGCAGAATCCGTCACCACCCCCATCGACTTCGACCTGATTCGTCTCGTCGAAGGTGCAAACCCTCTCGGTTCGGTGTTCGGTCGCGGCGTTACTCCCCCGACTGGCATGGTCATCACGTTCGCACAGGTTGACTCGATCACCGACGGAACCGACGAACAGCCCGGCGAAGGTGAAGACCTCGGTTACTACGAACTGAACCTCGGAACGTCGACTGAACCCATCATCACGGTCGGCTCGCACTCGTCGCTTTCCAAGCAGGTAATCGACCGCAGTTCGGTCGACTACTTGAACTCGGTTCTCCGTGGACAGGCAATCGCCCTCGGAAACGCGCTTGCTCGTCTCCTCCGCGTCAAGTACCAGGCTGTTTGCGCTGCAAACGTCACCGCTGGTCGCAAGGTTACGCTCGCCGCGACCACCTACGACGGATGGGTTGGCGGACTCGCTGACGCAGCTGCGACGTACTTCCAGCCCAACGGTCTGCAGATTGATGCACTCGTTGTCGACAAGGCCACTTTCAAGGACTTGCTTGCCCTTGACGGAACCCCGGTCATCTCGTTCGCTGGTGAGGCTCTTGGCGCTGTCGGTTCGGCAAACCCTTCGGGTCTGCGCGGATCCATTGCTGGTATCCCCATCGTTGTCGATGCTGGTCTTGACCACGTCAACAAGGACGAGTGCGCATTCGTTTCGTCGCTGGCTCTCCGCCAATACACGTCCGGTGCGTTGCGTCTCTCGCAGGAGAACGCTGTGAACCTTTCGGAGCAGTTCTCGCTCTCGACCTACACGGCGACCGCTGACGAGTACCCGGCGTTCATCATCCCCATCGACCAGACGGCCTAATAAGTCATGGCAGTTTACGACGACCTAAAAGCATACGTTGGTGCCCCGGCATCTGACGACGCTTTCGTTGCGGACTGCTGGACTGAGGCTTCGGCTCTCGTTGCCAAGTTCGTGGGTACTGCGACTGTGAATGCAGATGTTTTGAATCGCGCCAAGATTGAATGTGGTTCGGAACTGTATCACCGTCGTAGTGCCCCGAACGGTGTCGCCCAGTTTGCGACGTTGGACGGTGGCTCGGCAGTCAGGGTTGCCCGTGACCCAATGATCGCGGCGTACCCGATTCTCACCCCGTGGGTGGGTCAAGGTATCGCATGATTGGTTCAGCACGAACCGCGTTAGCCAGCACTCTCACGACTGCTGGTTTGCGTGTGTTTGCGTTCACACCTGAACGTGCCGCACCACCAATGGCAATACTTGTCCCGTCCGGGGATTGGGTTGCGTCAGGTGAAACGTATGGTGCGTTCCGAATCGGATTCGATGTGACTCTGATTGTGCAGAACGCGGCCAACGAAACCATGATCTCGGCGCTCGACGAACTGGTGGATGACACACTCACCGCCATTGCCAACGCAACCGGGTTCTACGCATCACAGGTTGGCGCACCGTCGCTGATTGACATTAGTGGTGCAGATTACTTGTCCACCACAATCACCGTTTATCAAAACACTCAACTCTAAGGAGAAACCCCGATGGCAATTCCAGATTCGACATCGGTTCGCATCAAGGCGAACAAACTCAAGATGACCATTGACAGCATTGACTTTTGGGCTGACTTCAGTTCCGTTGTTATGCAGTCGGAGGACGCATCGGCAGACATCACGACGTTCTATGACGCATCGCTTGGCGGCCGCCGCGACTTCTACTTCACCGTGTCCGGCGTTCAGTCGACCGTCAGCACTTCGTTCTGGCACCACTGCTGGGATAACGCTGGTGAGGAAGTTGCGTTCGTCTATGCACCGCATGGCAACGCATCACCCTCGTCGACTCAGCCACACTTCACGGGTACGTTGCGGATCCCTGCAAAGGGTGCGTTCCAACTTGGTGGCGAGGCCAGCGCTGATGGCACGTTCTCGTTCGATGGTGTCCGCATGGACATTGTTGGTGACGTAACGCTTGACACCACCCCGTAAGGCCTGACGACGTGGGTACGGTCATTGGTGGTCAAACAGATGGTATCTATCTGTTTCAGGACACTAAAGGCCGTACCTACATCAAAGGGTTGAACGAAACCCGCAAGAAGTTTCTTGAGATGGGTGGCGATCGCAACCTGTTTGAAAAGTGGGTCAAGCAGTCGGCAATCATTGCTGCAAAAGAGGCCACCCGCACAGCCCCGGTTATCTCTGGTCGGCTGGCCCAGTCTATTCGCGGCTACGCATCAAAGAAAGCGTTTGTAAAGAACAAGGTGACGGGCGGTGTGGATTCACGCATGGTGTTCGGTGGTCTTGTCACTTCCGGTTCCGCGCGTGTTCGCAACGTGGTGGGTTCGACGGGCACTACGACTACCGGTGTGCAGTACGGTCGTGCAGTATCGCTGGGAACTTATCGTGTTGCCGGGCAACCATCACAGACTGGTAATCGTGTTTGGCGAACAACTGTTCGAGGCAAGGGCAACCCTTACATTGTCAAGGCCCGCGAAAAAATGAAACCAGCAATGGTGCGATTGCTAAACTTCCAACTGAACAATTACATAAAGCAGAAAGGCTTTAGAACTAATGGACTTTGAGAACATTACCCTGGGCGAAATCGCCGAGATTGAGGATTACGCCAAGATGTCGTTTAGCGAGATTGGTGAGGACAAGCCCGGCGTTTACCGTCTACGCATCGGACTCGCATGGATCATCAAGCGCCGCACAGAACCCGGTTTCACAATCAAGCAAGCCGAAGCTTTGACCCCGACCGACCTCACCGACCTGTTCGGTGCGGACGAACCGGACGCAGTAAAAAAATAAGAGATGACCGGGCGTTGACGCTGGCAACTTTGGTGGTTGGTGCGAGGCTCTCGGTCACAGAGATACAAGGTTTGACAATGCGTGAAGTCAACGCGATTGCAAAGATGATGAACGGAGGCAAGTGATGGCTGCATCAAACATGATTGTTACGTTGGCGATGAACGCGACGAAGTATGCGTCGGGGTTGCGCACAGCGGCGGCTAAAACGAAGTCCTTTGGTGATTACACCAATAAGGCGTTCAACATCGCTCGTGGGGCCATGCTGGGGCTTACGTTGGCTGTTCTACGTTACATCCCAACCATTCTGAACATGGGTGCTGAGTCGCGTAAAGCTGACATTCAGTTGAATTTCATGCTGGAGACGATGAACGGTGTCAGCGCGGCGACGACCGCGACGACAAAGCGGATGGCCGCTTATGCCGATCAGGTCAACAAAGCGACCGGCATCGACGATGAACAAATCAAAGCAATCCAACGCAAACTATTGGTGTTCAAATCGTTGCGTGGTACGGCTGACGAGTTGGGTGGCACGTTCGACCGAGCAACAAAGGCCGCACTTGACTTGGCTGCAGGTGGTTTTGGTTCGATGGAAACCAATGCCCGATTGTTGGGCCGTATTCTTGAGAACCCTGTCAAGAACCTGAATGCCCTGACTCGTGCTGGCATTACGTTCACGGAGGCTGAAAAGAAAAAGATTACCCGATTGCAAGAGTCGGGCAAGCAACTCGAAGCGCAGGACATGATCCTGAAGTCGATTGAGGGTCGTGTGTCTGGGTTGGCGGAGGCATCCGCAACACCGTTTGAAAAGTTGACGGCACAGTTTAACCAGATTGGCGATGCCATTGGTGAGAACATGTTGGGGCCGTTGGAGGAAATCAACAAGCAGGTGTCGCAATGGTTGGGCACACCGCAGGGCAAAAAGGATGTGCAGGCGATTGCTGATGCGTTCGTTGAGGGCGCTAAGGGTGTCCGTGACATGGCAAAGTTCCTCGGTGAAGTCAAAGGATTCTTGGATTCGATTACGTCGTTCAACATGGACTGGGTCGGTGCGCTGCGCGACTTCCGCAACAGCGTTCTGGGTACGGTCACGGGTAATGGCGGTGGTGGCAACAATGCTCGCGGTGATTCGTCCGGACGTGGTACTGACTACGGGTTCGGTGGTACGTCACGCATGGCCCCAGTCATCAACTTCAATGCCCCCATCGACTCGGTCAGCGCCGGGCGTGAAGTCGCACGAGTCCTCGCCGACTACGACCGGGCAAACGGGCGACGCTAATGGCACTACCCATCATCGAGGAACCCATCTATGGGCAGATGACGTTGGAGACCGCAGCGTGGGCATCGACGTTCACTTGGGTTGATCGCACCAACGACATAGTTGATGGGATCAACTATTCGGAGGGGGGCCGTGTATCGGCACCGGGCACGTCACAGGTCGATGTCGGCACACTTGTTACCACGTTCAAGAATGTTGCCACGGCTCCGTTGGTGGGCGACCTTGTCCGTTTGCGACGTACTGGAACAACCGAATATGTGTTTACCGGGTATGTGCAAGATGTTTCGCAGCGCGTTGTGTTTGACAACTCGGTTTCGTACACCACACCAGTCACGTTAACAACAATTGTTTGTGCGGACTGGGTTGGGTATGTTTCGCAGTTTCAGCTCGAGGGTATTGGTGGCGCGTCACCAATCAGCGGAAACCTGATTACGTCAGCGGTGTATTACTGGGAGGATCGTATCGCCGCAATCCACAAAGCCATCGACGCAACCTACGCAACCAAGATTATTGGGTACACCTACACAAGCGTGAGCACACCATTCTCTGATACTGACATGGTGGGAACTATCAGCAACCACCTTGACCTGATGGCCGCGACCGAGGCTGTTTACTGGTACGGGGCACACGTTTTACCGACAAACAAAACAACAGGCCGTACAGGTTTGGTTTATGTGCGGAACATCAGCGCACCACCATCGTCAGGCAAAACGTTCACCGATATTGCTGGAACTGCCGGACAACTGCATTATGTCGAGTTAGATCAGGAATCGTCGTCGGCGAATGTTGCGAACAACATTGTTGCCAGCAACCGTTCTCTTGCGCGAATCACCGACCCCGTTATCACCCGTATTGGTGGGTTCAACGAGGAAAACTACATGGTCATTAACGGTGTGAACACACCGGGCATTCCGTTTGACGCAAATTGGAAAGAGTCAGACGCAACCAGCATCACCACCTATGGAAACCGTCAAGCGGAAATCTCAACCAACGTTGGGTTCCAATTCGCTTTGCCTAACTTGATTATTAACCCGTCTGCGGAATACACCGCGATTGGTTGGTCTGGTGGTGCAACGAACCGTGTGCGTCGCCGCCGACCGTCCGAGGACACCAACCCGTTCACAGCATATTCGGGTGACTGGGCGTTACGATCACGCACAATTACGGCGCAACCGTTGCACGGTATCAACTTTGAAGGTGGCGAGGACGACGGCATTCCGGTGCGCGGTTCTCGTAGTTACCGTGTCCGGGCGTGGTGTGCGCGTGGCACAGTATCCCGAACTGATGTTCGGGCGCGTGTTGACGTGAACTGGTTTGACGAGAACGACGCAACAATCTCGACAACCACCGGAACCAACGTCACCCTGACAACGGCTAACACTTGGTATCGGACACCCGACACCGTCTATTCCTCGCCAGCCAACGCTGTCCGGGCAACCGTCAACATCATCTACACCCGAACTGGTGGTGGAAACCACACCGTCAACGACCGTCTGTGGGCCGACGCAATCTACTTCGGCGAAGGTGTCCTTGACTACTTTGACGGCGACACACCTTGGACAACAAGCCACATCTACACCTGGTCGGGTGGGGTCGGCGAATCCCCCAGCCTCCGAGCATCCAACCAACTCGACGACTCATTGGTGGCCACACTCGCCCGGTATTCCACTACAGGAATCGAAATCACACGGATCCGTTGGAACGTGCAAGAGGACATCACCGCCGTTGCATCCATCTATGTCGGGTCCACAATTCAGGTTCGTTTCAAAGGCACAACAACTACACACAGGGTGGTCGGGATTGATGGCAACATCAGCCCCGACCGTTACATGATCGACTACTATCTGGAAAAGGTATAAACATGACTGAAACACAACGCGCATACACCTACCGCATTCTTATCGCTGTTGGGGCAATCGCCATCGGCTACGGGCTGATTACCGCCGACGAGGTGGCACTCTGGCTCGGACTGGCAACCGCCGTACTCAACATCATGCCCGCAGCAAACACTAAGATTCACGGCGATGTCGAGTGACGGGGTTGTCGTAACTCTGGAACGGATTTACGAAAAACTGGTTGAACTCGAGCTGCGGATGGGCGACCACCCGAAACAACTCGACGACCACGAAATCCGCATCCGCAACCTCGAGATGAAAGTCTGGGGTTTTGCTGGCCTGTCCGGTATTGCCTCGGTACTTGTTTCCCTAATCATTGCCAACAACGGAGGATAACCATGCAACTCGACTACATTCGCCCTTGCAAAACGCGCGAGATTCGTGACGACTTTGCCGACCATGTCAAGCGTGGATCTAAACTGCCCGGAGTCGACTACGCCTGTGCAACGGGTGACAAAGTATGGGCGACCACCCGTGGCATGGTTGTGGCCTGCTCGAACCAAGATACGGGTGCGTTTGGCAAGCACGTCATCATGCGCCACCCAGACGGTCGAATGTCCTACTACCTGCACCTGTCCAAAGTGAACGTGTCCAACGGTCAACGGATGAAAGCCGGGCACGTCATCGGGCTGTCAGGTAACACGGGTAAGTCGACCGGACCGCACCTGCACTTTGCCATCAAGGATCGTGCCGGGCGATGCATCAACCCGGTGCCGTTGCTCAAACGCGAACCCAAACCCAAAGTCGCGGCGGTCGTCGCCGAGGTCATCCCCGAATAGGTTCTTATCCTTTCTCCCTGTTCGGGTGGGGTGGTCGCTTATAGGGGGCGACCACCCCTGTTTTATGCGTTATCAAACTGTTACCAAATATGGTCGCGGTTAACGTGGTGGGCTGTTATGTTTGGGTAATCCAAGAGGGAAACCTCACCTAGCCAAAGGGAACAAAATGACCATTGTAGAAATCACACCCCAATCGCTTTACTGCCCTTACTGCGACACCGTTGTCGAAACCACCACCTGCGTACCCTGCAACGAATACAAGCTGCTCACCATCGCCGAGGCTGTTGCTGACGGTTACATCGAGGCAATCTAACCATGAACCGCGAATCCAACATCCCCGTCTACATCCTCATACTCGTAGCCGTCATCAGCGCATGGTCACTCGGTGACATCCTCCAATCATTGTAAATCCTGCGGCCTTGTTGACGTTTGGGCAGAACGACACCCAAACGCCAACATCGTCCGGGGAGAACTCGCCGCAATCATCCGCGAAAAAGAGGCACAGGCTCGCCGCGACCGCAAAGCGTTCAAACTCAACCTGTGGTTGAACCTCCGCTACGACACCCACATTTCGCGTCCCACCTCTATGGCAAAATTCACTCAACAGCAACTACTTGCTGGAGAGAGGATTCTGCGTGAACAACAAAATCGAAAGAATGGTGGCACGGTCACAAACTGACGAATGGTACAAAGCCCGTCAGTACGGTGTGTCCGCAACCACAGTCGCAAAGGCGGCATCAGGGCCAGCAGGGTTCGATGCCGAACTTCAACGCGCCCTAAACCCAGAGGATCATGTTGTGGAGGATAACGCCTATATGCGGTTTGGGCGTGATTACGAGGAATGGATCGTGGACAACCTGCCACAGGAATACGCCATCAAACACAACGACTGGCTTATCTGTGGGGTTGGTGCAGACCGTTGGCATCTCGCAACACCGGACGGCCTAAACGCCGACTGGTCAATCATCGCCGAGGTCAAGACTACGGGTAAGGATTGGGAGGGCAGCGCAATTCCGATTCAGTACCGTCGACAGGTTCAATGGCAGTTGCACGTCACCGGGGCGACCAAGTGTGTGTTCGCGTGGCTGTTGCGCGTGGAGTCACCAATGGGCGACTTTACCCCGGCATGGCTCGAACCCAAAGTCGTTGTCATCGACCGCGACGAGGACATGATTGCCGACCTCAAAGAGGTTGCCAACAGGTTCATCACCGACTTCAACAACTACAAAGAAATGGAGGCACAACGTGGCTAGATTCAACCTGGCAGATTACGCAACCGTTCAAGAACGCATCGAAGCATTCTGGGCAAAATACCCCAACGGTGCAATCATCACCAAAGACCTGACAACCGATTCGGATCGTGACCGCAAACAATGGCGCGTCTACGCCGAAGTGTATTTTGTGTTCGACGAGCTGCGACCTCGAGGCACGGGCCTTGCGTTTGAGATTGATGGCGGTGCTGGGGCAAACCAGACCAGCGCATACGAGAACGCCGAAACGTCCGCCATTGGTCGGGCGCTCGCCACAGCCAACTTCACCACCTCAAAGCACCGGGCATCCCGTCAAGAGATGGCCAAGGCTGAACGAGGCGCACCCAGCGAGGCGCAAATCACCATCGAAGACGTGCAAAAGGCTACAACCGTCACCGAACTAAACAATCTGTGGTCAAAGGCGGTCGACTCGGGCGACTCCACCAAACTCATCAGCGCCTTTTCAGCGCGCAAAAAGGCTCTAAGTGGATAAGTTACTGCAATTCAAAATTGACGGTCGTGCCGTGCCCAAAGGACGGCCGCGAATGACCAAGATGGGTGGGGTCTACACACCCAAAACAACCGTCGATTACGAAAAGCACGTTGCCGAGTCATGGAACAACAAATATGGGATGCTATCCCTGAACGGTCGACTCCGGGTAACCATCAACGTCTACACGGATCGTCACGCAAAACAGGATGTTGACAATCTTGCAAAGTCCATCCTTGACGGGATGCAACGTGCCGGGGCATTCTCTGACGGTGACCATCAGGTGTATTCGTTGGGTGTTGTGAAGTATGAGGCGAAAGAGGATTTGTGTGTCATGGTGTCCGTTTCGGGCATTGACCCACTAGAGTGACAGAATCGCTAGCCCGACCCTAAACTTCCCCCCGGACGTGGCTAGACGTTCGGGGGGATTCTCATTGGAGCAACAATGATCGACATCACTGACCCACGAAATCAGCACCTGATATCACACCCACACTTTCTCTCAGGTATAGAACACGAGCGTGAACGAATCATCGCAATCATGTACGCACAGCTCGCCTACTACAACAAACAAATCGACGGCGCAAAAAGCCTCGCATTTCAGGGCAAGATGGAAGACCGCAAAAAAGGAATCATTGAGGCAATCAAACTTGCCCGAATGACCGACATGCAAGCAGCCGAAGTGTTCCGCAAAAAGGAAACCAAATGAGTTTCAAACTTGTCAAAAAGGTCGTCCACACCGACCGAGTCGACGGCATGGCAAAACTCGTCCTCATCATCCTCGCCGACTACGTCAATGAGGCTAAAGGCAATGCGTCATGGCCAGCACTCACCACCGTTGCACAACAAGCAGGACTATCGTCACGGCACACCCGTCGCATCATCCGCGAACTCGAGAACGAGGGTGTGCTGATCACAGTCAAACAGGCTGGACTTCGGGGCACAAATAAGTACGTTATTGACCTCGATTCGACCCCAAATGAGGACGTAGGGGCGGACACCCATGTCCTCCCTAGGGCGGACATCCACGACACTAGGGGCGGACACCCACGTCCGGGGGGGGCGGACACCCATGTCCTCCGAACATATAAGGAACAGATAAGAAC
>Ga0209300_1000878_pt1 | contig 13302 bp, 14 predicted proteins | sample Shrwel_input2_RT_FD_187535 | JGI IMG/M metagenome (GOLD analysis project Ga0209300, IMG submission 187535) | Subsurface microbial communities from deep shales in Ohio, USA - Utica-3 well 1 S input2 RT (SPAdes) (version 2) ... | reverse complement strand
TGAATCGCTTCTTCATGTTCATCGTCCTCTCTGGTGATGAACATTACTAAGATCACGATGGATTAGAAAGTTGGGAGCAGGTCAATCAATTCGTCGATTGACCTTTGCCTTTTAAGGCTCCCCAGGCCCTGCTCGACTAGTGCATCTACCTCGGATAGCCAATCATCATCACAAATCTGAACTGTTTCGTGAATCGAAACCCTCAGAGCTTTAAGCACTTTGCCCAGATACTTCCTCCATGTTGACACGCTTTCCGATTCCTTGAGCGCGTACCATGCCTCTGTCCCAAGCAGATTTTCGATCGATGATTTTAGCGAAAGATACTTCGAATATTCATTCATATCTCGGGACTGTTTAGCTTAACGAATGAGTTTAGTGGTGCCCTTGCAAGGTAGGCAGAGCCGCAATGAAACGCGCTTTCAACGGCCACCTTCGAAAAGCACAGCAGTGCCTTGTTAAATTTTTACGTCGGACAAATAACCGGAAATAGTTTCTGCTTTTGAAGCATAGCGCTCAATTGTTTGAGTCAAATACTCTGTCCCAAGCTTTGCTGATGGAAGTTCCTTTGACAGATGCTCCATCGCATCTTTGAAATCGTCATAGCCGATCGAATTACCGAACTCAGAGAATGCGGACTTGAGAGCAAGGTGGAAGCGTTCAGTGTCCTTTGGATGAGCGGTGTGCCAAGTATCTACCTGCATCCATGGCTTAAGCTTTTCTGCCAGTTGTTCGATATTCATACAAGCTCCATTGTATGTGAAATTTAACGCCAACCAACATGCGCGGCCACGAAATAGAGGCGATGCCGCAATGTAGTAGGCGTCACCGTGCTTGGCCTTGTTAGCACGACTATTGCACTACCTTGCGTGCTTGAATCCAAAGTTCGTCAGCGTTGTCAACGCGAGAGTAAAGGTTTTCAGAGCCACCACCAGCTCCATGAGCGATGACCCATTCCGTAGCTGCGGGATTATCACCAAATAATGCCCCACCATCAGCATCGCTATTTGGCACTGTGAATTGGTATGACAAAGCCGGATGTCCGGTAACCTTCTCTAAAGAATTTACTGGTAATACTGAAATCAGAAGAGCGTGACTACCGTTACACTCAGAGTGGCCGCACTCAAAAGTAACTTTAAAGTCCGGCTTCCAATCCTCGATTGAAGCCGGATTTGGCGACCATTGCCACCCAGCCAAATCGAAGAAGGCAGCCCATGCTGCTTCAAGCTGCGTTCTGAACTGTATTCCGTTGTAAATCCCAGTCACTAGATTATCCCTCCCCAGTATTTTTGTGATGCTAACAGCGCGATTCAACGAACCCTTTCGCTTTTCATACTTGACAGCTCTTCAGCAACTCTAGCGAACAAATCATCAACCTGCACGTCTTCCTGAAGCGCAAAGCATTCGACAAGGAGGGTCAAAGGGTGGACCCCCATTGTACTGGCAAGGGTCGTTATCTTGTCCAGTGTCGGGTTTTTCAAACCTCTTTCCAGCTCGCTCATGTACGTTCGGCTGCTACCCCTTGTAAATGCCTCTTGGGAAAGCCCCTTGGCTTTCCTCTGCCGTCTTAGCGCTCTCCCGAATGCCTGACTAAGCTCCATGCCCCCCCCTGAAACAAAAGGGACATGACAACGAATTGCACGCTATAGCACTACAAACTATAGTGTGCATTTTGGAGAAAAACGCATGTTCATGACTCAAAATCACGCGGAAGAGCTTCTTGGGCCCCCAGCCAGCGGGTACCAGTTTTGGAACCACGTTGAACTCTCAGGCGATGAGCTTTGGTTTTACGTCAGCACGGCCTTTGCTGGGGCCGGGCACACTGGGCGGCGGTATTATTTAATAGAGGAACCGTCCGATTTAGTGTCGCTAATGGGACAGACCGGGGAACGTTTCTGGATTGAGAAGGTAATGATTGTCACGCCTCCTAAGATGAATGGCACGGAATGCTGGCAGATGGCGCGATTGAAAGAACTAACTGCAGCGGCCGACACTTCTGACTTGATCTCGATTGACTATATCTATCAGTTTACGGAAGACCTATGTTATGCGACCAGAGATATTTCAGAGATTAACGCGCTCAGCTGGCACCAGACGCTGTATTCCGAAGAGCTGCATGCATTTCCGGATGATCGTAATCAATAACATAGCGACGGACTTGGGATGCCATGCATACAAAGGTTGAATCTGACGGCAAGAACCTTTTTGTCGTTATTCCTGCGGAGATCCTCGAACAGGTAGGGTTTGAACCAGGTCAACGCGTCGAAATTACTACTTCCGAAAGGTCTATCGTCCTTGAAGCAATACCTGAAGAGCCGAACGATTTGCATTGCAAAAGTTTGGTCGCCCAGGTACACACAGAAGCGCTGGAGCTATTCGAGGGTGATGCTATAGCCAAGAACCGTTGGATGATGTCGCCACAGGCATCCTTAGATGGCAGGAGACCATCTGAAATGCTGTGGGCTGAAGCTGACATCGAAGCCGTGAGGCTTTTAATAGGACGCCTGGAGCATGGATCTATTCCTTAGCATGGGCCGAAAAAGAGCAAGACCTTCCGCTCCCGGAGAGCACCGTGCGCGATCGGCAAGGCTGACAGCAATCAGAAGTGGAACATCATCGGCGGCGTTAATCATCAAGAAAAGCGATCAGATTAGTGAGCAGGGTTTTGCGCCGGAAGGCTTTCGGCGCAGCTTCAACTACCCTCTGAAAGACCTCCGAAGATCCAATGATATGCACTTCGGCTTCAGCGCGAGTAATCGCAGTGTAGATCCAGCTTCGGTCAACAACACGCCCCTCTTTTAACAGCACGATAACCCGGGGAAACTGGCTACCCTGGGCCTTATGCAAGGTTAGAGCGTACCCAAGATCCATAGCATCGAGGAGATCTCCTTTAACCTCCACCGATTCCCCGGTATCTAGGCGAACAAGGCCGAAAACATCCCCATTCTGATCGACACTGGTCAAACGACCCAATGAACCGTTTTGCACGCCTACAGAATAATAGTTCTGAGTAAACAAAACCTGGTCGCCAAGTCGTAAATCAAGAAAGAAATTCTCGCCATCCAAGTTGAAGTTCAATTGGGGGGCGCCATCGTTGAGACGCCCTTGGATAGCCTGATTTGCAGCATCGACCAACTTTTTTGTCGGGGCAATGACACGGGATCTGTCCGGCTCATCCAGGAAAAGCTCAATAGCTCTCTCAAGCCCTAGATCTGGGTCAGTAATGTCGTGGAAATGAACCCCGCCTGAGCTTAACATTGGCGGAACCTCGCCCGAGTTGATTGTCTTGGAGTATTCAGGAATTCCGGTGCTACCTTTCTGCCTCTTCACGATATCCAACATTGTTTTCGGAACACGATCTGATAACACCAAGTCGTGAAGAATCTTTCCCACCCCTATCGGCGGTAGCTGAGTCGGATCGCCTGTCAGTACGAGTTTAACTTCGGGGGCAATATGATTAATGATTCGATACATCGTCGGCAGGTCTGTCATCGAGGCCTCATCAATCACCAACAGTGCTCTTTCATCCAAGACCGCATCTTCGCGTAAGAACCGTGCGATGGTCATAGTGGGATATCCAATCGACTCGTGCAGGCGCATTGCAGCACGGCCGGAGAGCGCAACAGCATGGATGCTATAACCCAGTCTTTCTGCGGCTTGTAAAAAAGTGGAAAGGACTGTGGTCTTCCCGGTACCGGCACCGCCCGTAATGCAGCTAACACCCTCTGTAAGGCTGGTATAAATGGCTAGCCGCTGCCGGCCAGTAAGGTCGTAGGGCAGACCACCTATCGCCTCCTCCACAATGCCCTCCTCAGACTCCGTCAGAGCCGCTCCAAGGCTCAAAAGATGCCGTATACGCTTTGCCACTGCTAGCTCCTGAATCGCTGTTGCAGTGGGGTGTAGGCGGCCTTCGGCGTGATATAGAGCTATGGACGGAGTATTCTTGAGCCACTCGATTCCTTCAGTTGCTGCTTGCTCACTTTTTAGATACCCAACGGCTCGACTTTTTACTTGGCGAGGTTTTAGCCAGGTGCTGCCGTCCGACATGCAGTCGGTGAGAGACTGCACCATCGCAGCTTGCTTGCGCTCTTCAGGATAGCGAGCCTGCTTCCACGCGTGACCGTGAATAGCGTTAAGTAGGTCGTCAACCTTCCTAAACGTCAGACCAAAGTTGATCAACTCAAAGGGATTTTTCTGTATAGCTTCAACAGTCCCGAGTTGGTGATACTTCAGAATTCTCTGCTGCACCGATTGCGGAATCTTCGCGTTACTCATCCACACGGTATGACGCAAGTTCTTGTACTTGTCGTAGCCAGCATACAGCGCTTTAATGGACTGGTCCGACAGGGTTTCTTGAAGTGCTTTCAGATCCTGCGCGTCACCTTCCGTAAGCATCCGATGAATGTCCGCGCCAAACCGCTTCCAGAGCTGACGAGCCTTGGACTCACCAATCCCTGTAAACGCCTTGTCTTTGCTGACGAAGGTAATAAAGCTTTCCCCGGTATCCGGCATCTGTAAATCAAACGCATCGGGGTTCTTATAGGCATGCTCATTGGTCTCGTACACCCCATGATCCATGGCCTTTATCGTCTTGTGGCCGCGAACCTTCCAAAGCTGCCCCGGAGTGGGCTCAACTGGCAAATAAGCACTAGGTGTAACAACCGAAACGAAATAATTAGCGGACTTGAGCAAGTGGTCATCACGAACTGGAACACCGCGAATTATGGTTGAAAAGCTGCGCCGGAACGGTATAGCGGTAACCCGTATGATTTCTTCGTGCGGAATCAATTCATCGGACATTGCGTAAATACCACCAGGCCGTCATTGATCGCTTCCACCGTCTCTCTACTCGACGCAAGTTTTGCACGAAGCGCTTCATTCTCCTTTTCGAGCTTCTCAATTCGCACCTGGAGATCGTGATTCTTAGACTCCAGCTGAGCTACGCGCTGGCTGTCTAAAGATGATTGTTTGGCAGTTCTGTCATACAGCTTCGAACCTGTCTGTGCCTTTTTTCCCGAGTCAGTTAGAGGGGGCAATACACCTCGCTCTCTTAGCCGATCCTCAAGCTCTTTCAGCGCTGCTTTTACCTTCTCATTCTTCTTAATTGCTTGGTCACTCAAACCTGCAAGCTTTTTGATTTCTTGTCGATTGAGTATTCCCTTGGGGACATAAACTATCTGCCGAAAATCATCATCTGACATAGATGCAGACCACGCCGTAAAGCGATCTAGGTAGATCTGACCCTTTTCTTTGCTCATGACGCCTCCTGGGACCTACTCAAAGCTGCGTATAGCGTTGTACGGGAAACACCATACTCCTTTGCCAAATCGCTCTTAGAGACTCCCTCAGAAAGCTTATGTGCGATTTCAAACAGATCCTCATCAGATAACGATTTCCGCCGACCAATCCGCTTTCCACGCTTCCTAGCGGCTTCCAGCCCTTCTTTACGCCGCTGACCAATGAGCGAACGTTCGAATTCCGCAAATGCGCCAAGCATATGCAGCATTAACGACGCCATGGGATCATCTGTCTGTGGGGAAAACGTCAATCTCTCGGAGTGAAATTTGACTGTAACGTCACGCTTTACCAGGTCATTAACAATCGAGAGCAGGTCAGACATGTTGCGAGCTAGTCGGTCAATGCTGTGAACATACAGGGTGTCATGCTCTCGGAGATAACTAAGACAGAGATTGAGCACCTCTCGTGATCCGATGTTTCTGCCAGACACTTTCTCTTCAAAAATCTTATCTAGCTTGACGCAATCCAGTTGACGGTCACTATTTTGACCGACCGATGAGACACGAACGTATCCAACGTGCTTTCCTGACATGACCCTCACCAAACCCGCTATGTCCAGAAACACAATAAGGTTTGTGAACATGATGTCAAGAAAATAAAATGCAAGGTTGTTGTACACTCATAACCCCAAGACTTGGGGACTTGGCTATAGTGTTCATAAAGTATGCTTTTCTGAACACTGATCAATCACACAGAAAATGGATATTTGATTGGATCATGGTGCTGATATCCGATAACTTCGAAGTCGTCCACAGTCACCCATGTCTCAATGTCCTTCAGTGTTTTAATATCAGGGTTAATGCGAAACTGCGGTGAGGGGTAAGGCTCTCGCTTCAGCTGCACATCTCGCATTAGATCTAACTGGTCTTCATATATATGCGCATTCACGATTTTATGAAATGCCTTTCCGGGCTTATGCCCTGTGATTTGAGCTATCAGCGCCAGAAGACAGAACACCTGAACCTGATTGAAGTTAAGGCCTAGCGGCACATCACAGGAACGCTGACTGCTCGTTAGATACAAGGTATCTCCGAGAAGAGAAAAGTTGTGTGTGTGCATGCATGGACGAAGGCAGCCTAGGTGAAACTCACCAGGATTATAAAAGGTTACGATTTCACCGCGATCATCGATGCCTTTTGAAAGATCATCGACAACTTTTTTCAGTTGGTCAATTTTCTTGCCTTCAGGCGTCACCCAATTCCTACCTTGGACACCATATACTCGACCCATGTCATCTTTGCCCTTTCGAGCAGGGTTGTTTAGCCACGCTTCATTTTCGTTTGCGTTAGCGTTCCAAGTATTACAGCCAATCGCACGAAACTGAGCAGCATTATCATAGCCTCTTAAGTAACCCAACAGCTCAGCGACTGCACCCTTCCAAAAACTTTTTCTCGTCGTAATCAGCGGAAACTGGTTGCCACCGACATCGTATTCCATATCAGCGTTAATTACTGTGAGACAGCGCTTTCCGGTTCGCTCGTTCTCAACCCATACGCCTTCGTCAATTATTCGCTGGCACAAATCTAGGTACTGTTTCATTCGCCCGTCACCGTATTTAGTAAGTCACAAACTCGCTCGTATTCAGTTTCTAATTCCGCAATTTTTCGCTCTAACTCATTAACTTGTCGCTTTAAGCTTTCTCTGGACTTAGATAATAATCTCACGCTTTCGCTGGTCGTTTCGTATAAAGTGTTAACTTCTTTGTGCTTTTTAAACCAATAAAGAATTTCCAAATGCGCTCTTTCGAGCCTATCCGTCAGCACATCGACAGGCTTGGGTTCATTTTTATTCTCATTTTTCTTTCGTTCTGCCTCAATCTTCCGTTCAGCCTTGATGGCATGCAGACTCTCTACCGGCCATTCACGATTTGTGATCGTATTTCGATGGACACCTGCATGTTTGGCCAGGGCAGTAATTGTCGCCTTAATGCGGTCATCTGATGCAATCTTGAGCAACGCCTCCTTGATGCGCTGCGTGACGTCTTCATAGTCATCTTGATTTTGTTCATCGTAATGTTGTTCAGCCATTTAGAGGGCCCCCAGCGACTGCAAAACCATGCGTGCCTCTTCAGCCGCTTCACGCGCTTGCTCGACGGACGCTTCATCATCGCCCCTATCAACAACTCTCATGTTCTCTATATAAACTTCACGCCATTTTGGAACGTGCATCTCTGTGACGACCGCATTAGAGCATCTCACAGTGTTACATCGGAGACCGCCGATACAAGGTAAACTCTCATCGAAGTCTTCAGCCTTGCCCCCGTAGCACATTCCAGTTCCAACGTTGGCAATCGCCATGCCTTGTTCAGCCATGGCTTCATAGATTTCCTCTCGGGTATAGCCAGCAGCCTGATACCCCTCAAAAACCCTCGCCATTTTCCTGGAATGTTCCGCGCCGTTTTGCCCGGCATAATTTGCGTCGGGGTCGTAGGTTTTTTTAATGGCCTCAAATTCTGCCTTATGTCGAAGCCCTTTTCCGTTCGCTGGTGAACCACTAAGCATTTGTCCGATATCTCCATACCCGAGCGTATCGCTTGAAAAGCCTTTATTCGAAGCTGTACTGAACGCGCCAACTAGATTGCCGAAATGTTTAAGCTGGTGACTGATAAATGGCAACCCTAGATCTGCTTTAAACAGTTGATAGGCCAAAGTATGTCGTAGAACATACGGGTAGAGATCTCCCTCTTCATGGTCGTCTGGGATAATCTCCTCAAAGTAGGCTGAAAGAATATATTTCAGACCTGTGGCCGAAAGATGCGTTGGCTCTTTCCCGAAAGGAGTTGTTTCCGATTTGGATAGCAAATAGGGATTTGCTTTTGTATTGGAAATAATTCGTGCAGCCTCAAGAGCGTCAACCATCGCAGGTATACACACCCACTTATCATCAAACAACGCTCGCTCGGAGTCTTGATGCTTTTTGATATGAGACACCAGGCAAGGAACGCCAAATGAGTATTCGAGGGGGAGATCCAGCCTTACCTCAATATTTTCAGATGGCCTCATTCCCGAGTACTGGCTGATAAGGTACACTGCTGCTCTGTACACAAGATTCAAGTATTGATGTATCTCACCAACCGCTTGATCGTTGTCACAGTGGTGCTTCAAAGCTTGCCTATAGCTATGAGCATCATGCTTTTCGGATAACAAATTTGAGGGGCTACTAATGTGCTGAAGGGCGTTCTTGTAAGGATGGTTTTTATTGGCCAACCTGAGCATTGTGTAGGTCTCAAGCACCATCCAGTCTATATCGATCAACTTGGCTTTTCCCATCGCAAATGGGAAGTTTTTCATCAAATCAATCGATTTATGGTCAGTAACTTCCACACCTAATTTGATCAAAAAATCAGCAACAATATAACCTGAAATTGCGGATACTTTTTCGAAAACCTCGTCGGATAATACTTTCTCCCGATCATCCGTTTTTGTTTCCGAAACGACTGCCTTTGTTTGGGACAACAGAGGAATTGATAGCTGCTTGTCGGGAAAGAGGGTCTCTTTAACCCGCTTTGCCCTAAAAAAAGAACAGGCTCTCTGGATAACTTTGGCTGTTTGGGTTGCGACTTCGAATCCTTCTGAATAAGTTTCAAAATGGATTCTTTTGAGTGCCTGCAAGGACTGAAAATTATCGTCTACCACGTCGGACCCGAAAGCTTCACGCATGCTCGAAAAAACATGATTAAGGTAGATAAGCAAGCTTTTGAACATCGGAACAACGGTCTGTGTCTTGAGTCGTGTGTTCCTTTTGTGGCCTTTGATCAATTCGGATTTTGGCAGCAGCATTACTAGCAAAATCGCAATTTTTAACTCGAAAATCACAGGCGAAGGAATGCTTGAAAATTTAGAAAAATCGAACGCAAATCTATCCTTGGCCAAAGTCTTGGCTGACTTCCTTTGAGACTCAGGAAAGTACCAAGTCCGATCTGAAAAAATGGAAACTTCAGAAACTGGCATATCCAAAATATCCATCAGCACTTTAACCTGTTGGGCCTCAGCGCTTTTTTCACTCAAACGCCCCCTTAGGTGCAAGGCTAGAGTGGCGGTGGATATCTGCTGATAACCTTTAACTTGCTCTAGAATTGTTTCGACATTCATGCTGCCACCCCGTCGATCATGACGGTTGAGTCGATGTATCTAGAAAGTCGTTCGGCTTTCCTAAGTTCACTTTTTTCAAACTCGGATTCATCACCAAGAAGTGATTCGAGTATTTCGATATTTTCAAGAACGACAGCCCCATAGGGGGTCGATGCGACCTTTCCATTATTCCAAACGATGTGATAATCCCGAAGCAGTGCAAAAAGATCTGGCAGGTGGGATACGGTAATGATGACGTTTTCGCAGCTCAGGCATTTATTGAAGTTTGAGCATGCTCCACCTTTATACCCAGGCGATTTTTTTATAAAGTCAGGCGGATCAAAGATGTTGGCACATCCGCCCAACGGCGTTTTAAAAATGATTTCAGCTTGATATTTTTCTTGTTCCGGCAGCTTCTCCCTTTCTTTTGGCACCCAAGAATTGCTATAGATCTGCTGAAGTTTTTCTTGAATCTTGTGTCGTGCTTGCCTGTTGAAGTCCATGCGGTCTAGATACTGGAGTGTTGTACTAATTGACACATGTCCAAGCATCAACTGAATTTCACGAATTGAGACACCAGCTTCAACCAGCTCACTTACCAAAGAAGCCCTAAAGCGCGTACCAACTAAGGAGATAACCTCTCCTGTTTCTTTGTCTGTCAGATCGACCAGATATCGCTCCTGAAGCAGTTCCCTGGGCTTATCGTAACTTTGTTCAAACAGACGCTTTATTTGACCATACCCTCTTGGAGGCTTGCCTGAGGCAATGAACAAGAGGTTTTTACACTCATGGCCCTCTGGAAGCTTAGCTCGAAGATTCTCAGTCAAAGCTTTAACTTTTTCGAAAATTTCTGAGACCTTTCGAGCTTGAGACTTGGACAGCCAAGTAATTTCTGCGTCGAAGATATCCAAATGCAGTTCCTTTGCCCCCTTACTGCGCCCCTTCCAATATCTAACACAAGCTTTCCCGGTCGCAGGATGGGAACTTTCAAAAGCATCAACTTCCAGATCCAACACGGGGTTAGGATTCATCCCTGTTAGCTGAAGGAGCCTCATGTAAAACGGAAAAATCTCCTCACGGTATGGGTTCCGCGGAACCCCCCATGAGTCATACAATTCGTCAAGTGTCGAATAAGCTTGAGAATCGCGCGCCCTGTATTTCGATAATGCCTTGTAGAAAAGGAATTCATCGGAGTCCTTTTGACAATCTGCAATATCATTGAAAGTAACCCGCTGACCTCCGAGGCGGTGATCAAAAAACCATCGCAGGTTTTCTTCTGAGCAAAGCGAACCGTCAACGCGCTCGCCTCCCTGAACTGGCTTCAGGAAGCTTTGTCCAGACTTGGCCTGTTTATACGGCGTATTGTGGAGATCCCAAACTCTCTGCATTTCCCTTTCTAGAACATCAGCAATAGCTTCCCGATGGCGTTTCGGGTAAGGCATATAGGTATCAGACGTGCGACCTCGCGTATCAAAACCAGAAACATAAACAAAGTCATACTGTTCTGCACCGTGGAGATCAGAAAAGCGTTTGAGCGACAGCTGGAAAGAGGACAGCACAGTGGTCGCATATACTGGAGAAATCTCTTTAACTGCAATCAAGTCTTCGAGAAAAATTCGAAATTTAATTGGCACATAATCAGTTAATATCTCACCAGAAGGCTTTTTACCGCTCATTCCTTTAGACTTTAAAAATTTCTCAAAATATTGGTATGCACATAAATAGTTAGCTATTCCAGAATCAGAGGAAACTCTTCGACTCCCTAGTGCGAATAACCGATAAGCGAAATCAAAAGCATCTTCAGACAAAGAACCCAAATCAGACACGGAAGACACACTAAGATTCTTTCTAACCTCCTTAAAGCGGTCTCTTTCGGATTTTGCTGGCTCATTTGATTCAGTTTCCCTTTGATTAACAGGGATATACCTTGAATAATCGTAGATACCCTCCTCTTTTAAAAGCTCCATAACGCGGAGGCTAAAAGAGTCTCGAAAATAGTTCGCGGCTGCATCTTGTGATTTAGCATTTTTACGCACGTTATACAGAGAACTGCTGAATTGATATTCAGGAAACTCATGTATTAATCGACCTCCCTGTACCGAGTTTCTGTAAATTGGCACTCGCTTCAACAAAGATGCGTCCGCTTCCAACCTCATGAGAAGATGCTTCATGCCATTAATGTGATTCAAATTATTTGCGGAGATACCCGGAGTCAAAAGCCCTTCTGACTCCATCATTTCAAAGATCTGACCAAGTTCGGTCTGACAATGCTTAAGCATTCCAAGTCGGCTTTGGGCCGCGGTCAAACCCAAACGTTCACCAAACTTTTCGATATTAATAACCGGCTGTTCACTGAACTTATCAGTCAGCTTAACCATGTAAAGCATCTCAGGATTTTCTGAGGCCTTGCGAATCCAGGAGGCAATGAGCTTCAGATATTCATCCTTATTCATTCGTTTCTTCATTTTTTGTCTCCTAACCGTATCCGAAGCTTTGTTTGCTCGACGACCGCCTCCATTTTAGCGATCTTTGTTTTTAAGCTGCCCTTTTCAGAATCTGCAATCGAGTTGTAAATGTCGTGAGGGATGCTCGTGTAAACCTCTGTGGTCGTTATCGAGTTATGACCGAGAGTTTTCTGGACATTGACTAGTCGATCCAGAAAGTCATTTCCAAGATTCGGATCTTCCAATGTCAGATATGCCGATGCATGACGGAACAAATGTGCGTGTACCGATTTTGAAATGAGGTTCTTTCTCAAGGCCGAATTAGAACGACGCTCAATCAGCTTTTCCAAAGAGTCTTGGTTGTATGCGACGCCTTGAGTATTCAAAAAAGCCGGGGCGCTATTGCGGTCCTGAAACCTAGCCTGGTATCGCTTATATAATGGGCTTGCGTGATACGACGCAATTCGTTTGAGCGTTGCGATAGTAACAATGGCATACCGTTCTTTGATTGAGTTGCCTCTGCCTTTTGAGCCGCGCACAAGTAGTGGCGCATAACCAGGCCGAACAGGGCTATCAAGCTTATCTGAGACAGCAAATGGTAATTGCGTAAAATTAATAGCTTTTTTGATATCGCCAAATGTAACCCTCTCAACTTCGCTGATCCTCACGCCCGCGTCATACATAAATTGCAAAAGCAGGCGCTCTCTCTCGTATCGGCACTCGCGCATAAGGGCAATGAGATCGCTCAAGCTTGCATGCTTAACCTGCTTTTTATGGGGTCTAGGACTGACGAAACCGTCAGGAAAAGGATTCTTATCGAGAAGCTTATCTCGACTTTCACCGTCCGTAATAAAGTTATAGAAAGATCGAATGCAAGCCTCTCGATTTCGAACTGTTGATCGATCAATTCCTTCCACTTCACCTTGATGAATAAACCAGTCTTCAAGAACTGGGCGTTTTACTTGAAGAAGAGCTTCATCAAGTGTGAGCCCAGTGAACTCCTCCCGAGATCTCAAATATCTGAGGAAGTAGGTCATGTTACGCGCATAGAGTTCAGCGGAGGTGTAGGCGATTTTTTGTGCTTCAACTGAGGCGGATAGCCATTCGGTAGGGTAAGCGACAACTTTTTCGTCGTCATCAAGAATCAGAACGCCGGAAACTATTTCCGGTCCAAGGCGCAAATCTTCGATTTGACTCTCAGGTAAAACCTTCTTTTTTGCGATAAGCGTCTGCACAAAATTCTCCCTTTACTAGGGATTTTAGTTACGCATTGTGCAGATTGCAACTGTCGGAAATAAAATGCGGTAGGGCCAAGAAATTGTCACGCAAATACTGCGTATTGTGCATCTTTTCGTTGTTCGGATAAAAGGAACAGGTCCGCGCTGCGCTGGTACAGCTGGCAGGAGAGCTTGCCGTCGGCCACGTAGAACTGGAACAGGCAGTGGCACGGCGCCAGGGCCATGCGGCCTTCGCGGACGTTGTCCTGGGGCCCA
>Ga0209300_1000876_pt1 | contig 13311 bp, 12 predicted proteins | sample Shrwel_input2_RT_FD_187535 | JGI IMG/M metagenome (GOLD analysis project Ga0209300, IMG submission 187535) | Subsurface microbial communities from deep shales in Ohio, USA - Utica-3 well 1 S input2 RT (SPAdes) (version 2) ... | reverse complement strand
ACTCGCGAGGACTTGGCCGAGCAGTCCATCGATGATCTCAAGGACATCGACGATGTGGACGAAGAGCGCGCCGCGGCGCTGATAATGACCGCTCGTGCGCCTTGGTTCGAGAGCGAACAGTAATCTGGTCACGGGCTCAGGAGGGTCGTAATGTCAGACATGACCGTTAAGGATTTTGCCAGCAAGGTGGGGCGCGATGTGTCCCGTCTGCTGGAGCAGATGCAAGAAGCAGGTCTCTCCCATAAGGCCGAAGGCGATGCGGTATCCGAGGAGGACAAGCAGCGCCTTCTCGAACACCTGACGCGTAGCCATGGTGGGGACAGCGGCGCGACGAAGAACCGCGTGACGCTGACGCGCAATACCAAGAGTCGCATTCGCTCGGGCGATGGTCGCGGCAAGGCCATCGACGTTCAGGTGCGCAAGAAGCGCACTTACGTCAAACGTGAGCCAGAACAGGCCGAAGAAGCACCGGCTGAAGAGTCTGGTCCGCGCCAGTTGGTCGGTGATATGGCGGATGCCAAGCAGGCTCAGGCCGCCGAAGCCGCCGAAGCCGTCAAGGCAGAACAGGCCGCTGCCGAAGAGGCTGCACGAGCGAAAGCGCAGGAATCTCAGGAAGCCGAGACCGCCAAGCCGGCCGAAAGCGAGACGCCAAGCACGCCGGAAGTTCCCGTGCCCGAGGAGATCGCGGCACCGGAAACCACGAGTGAGCCCTACGTGGAGGCGCCGCCTAAGGAGCCGCGTACACCGAATCGGCGTGGTCAAACGCATCACAAGAAAGAAACCGAGCGTGGCCGCAAAGGCGGCCGTGATGACGAGGACGAGCGTCGCGATCGCAGCGAACGTCGCCGTGGCAACGCCAAGAAAGCCAAGCGTTCCGAGCGTCGTGGGGGGCGTCGCGGCGGTGGTCGCGATAACCAGCATGGTTTCCAGAAGCCCACGCAGCCCATCGTGCGCGAAGTCGGCATCCCCGAGTCGATCAGCGTCGCCGAGTTGGCCGACAAGATGTCGATCAAGGCCAACGAGGTCATCAAGGCGATGTTCACCATGGGTGCGGCGGTGACGATCAACCAGACCATCGACCAAGACACGGCGGCGATCGTCGTCGAAGAGATGGGCCACAAGCCCAAGCTGGTCAAGGACGATGCGCTGGAGACGGAAGTGCTCGAGGCCATCTCCTACGAAGGCGACGAAATTACGCGTGCGCCGGTCGTCACGGTGATGGGTCACGTCGATCACGGCAAGACCTCGCTGCTCGACTTCATTCGCCGCACCAAGGTCGCGACCGGTGAGGCCGGTGGCATCACTCAACATATCGGTGCTTACCACGTAGAGGACCGGCATGGCGGCGTGACCTTCCTCGATACCCCGGGCCACGCGGCGTTCACCGCCATGCGTGCACGCGGTGCCCAGGCGACCGATGTGGTCATCTTGGTGGTCGCAGCCGACGATGGGGTCATGCCGCAGACGGTCGAGGCGATCGAGCATGCTAAGGCGGCCGGCGTGCCGATGGTGGTTGCGGTCAACAAGGTCGACAAGGAAGGGGCGGATTTCGACCGTATCCGCAATGAGCTGTCCCAGCACGGCGTGATCTCTGAGGAATGGGGCGGCGATACGCAGTTCGTACACGTCTCGGCCAAGACCGGAGACGGTATCGATGCACTGCTCGAGGCGGTACTGCTGGTCTCTGAAGTGCTTGAACTCAAGGCAGTGCCGGACGCACCGGCCAAGGGCGTCGTCGTCGAATCCCAGCTGGATAAGGGCCGTGGTCCGGTGGCGACCGTGCTGGTACAGAACGGTACGCTCAAGCGGGGCGATATCGTCCTGGCTGGCTTGCACTATGGCCGTGTTCGCGCGTTGGTCAACGAAACCGGTACACGCGTGGAAGAGGTCGGTCCGGCCATGCCGGTCGAGATTCAGGGCCTCGATGGCACGCCCGAAGCCGGTGACGAGTTCATCGTCGTGGCCGACGAGAAGAAGGCACGTGAAGTCGCCAACTTCCGTCAGGGCAAGTACCGCGAAGTGCGCCTGGCTCGTCAGCAGAAGGCCAAGCTGGAGAACATGTTCAGCCAGATGGGCCAAGACGAAGTGGCCAAGGTCAATATCGTCCTCAAGGTCGATGTGCAAGGCTCCTTGGAAGCGATTCGTGGTGCCCTGGAAGAACTCTCCACCGACGAGGTCAAGGTCGCGGTCGTGTCTTCTGGTGTCGGTGGTATCACTGGTACCGATGCCAACCTGGCGGTGGCCAGTGACGCCATTCTGGTCGGTTTCAACGTGCGTGCCGATGTGTCCGCGCGGGAAATCGTCGAACGAGAAGGCTTGGATTTGCGCTATTACAGCGTGATCTATCACCTCATCGATGAGGTCAAGCAGGCCATGAGTGGCATGCTGGCGCCGGAGTGGAAAGAAGAGATCGTCGGCGTGGCCGAAGTGCGCGAGGTGTTCCGTGCGCCCAAGATCGGCGCCGTGGCTGGCTGTATGGTCGTCGAAGGCACCGTACATCGTCACAAGCGGATTCGCGTACTGCGTGAGAACGTCGTCATCTACGAAGGCGAGCTGGAATCCCTGCGTCGCTACAAGGATGATCTTGGTGAGGTCCGCAGCGGTATGGAATGCGGTATCGGCGTCAAGAACTACAACGACGTTCAGGTCGGCGACAAGATCGAAGTCTTCGATCAGGTCAAGGTCGAGCGTAGCCTGTAAGGTATGGCGGACGACGTGTCGTCCGCCATCCGAGTGGCGAATCGCGGGAGATAACGATGCGCGAATTCAAACGTACCGATCGCGTGGCCGATCAACTGCAGCAGGAGTTGGCCGTCCTCATTCAGCGTGAGATCAAGGATCCACGCCTGGGGATGGTCACTGTCAGTGCGGTGACGGTCAGTCGCGATCTGGGCTATGCCGACATCTACATCACGCTGCTGGGTGAAAACGATGCCACGCGCATCGACGAGAACCTCAAGGTGCTGCGTCATGCACGAGGCTTCCTGCGCAGTCAGATCGCGAATCGTGTCAAGCTTCGGCATGTGCCGGAATTACGCTTTCATTATGATGAAAGCGTCGTGCGCGGTCAGCGCTTGTCGTCGTTGATCGATGAGGCGGTCGCCGATGATCGTCGCCGCCACGGCGATGAAGAAGACGAGGTACGCTGATGGCGCGGCGTCGTCGTGGCCTGCCGGTAGATGGCGTGTTGCTGCTCGATAAGGCGCAGGGCATATCGTCGAACCGTGCCTTGCAGCAGGTGCGCCGTCTGTACGAGGCGCAAAAGGCCGGCCATACCGGCACGCTGGACCCCATGGCGACCGGTTTGCTACCGATTTGCTTTGGCGAGGCGACGAAGTTCTCTGCTTATTTGCTTGATGCCGACAAGACGTATCGTACATGGGTCAGGCTAGGCGAGATGACCGACACCGGGGATGCCGAAGGCTCGCTGGTCGAGCGTCAGCCGGTGCCGGCGCTTGCCGAACGCGACATCGACGCTGTATTGGCGCGGTTTCGGGGTGACATTGAGCAGGTGCCGCCGATGTATTCGGCGCTCAAGCATCAGGGACGACCGCTGTACGAGCTGGCTCGCGAAGGCAAGCAGGTCGAGCGTGCGTCGCGCCGCGTGAAGGTTTATGATATGCGCCTGCTATCGTGCGCAGCTGAAGGCTTCGAGCTTGAAGTCCGTTGTAGCAAGGGTACTTACATCCGCACCTTGGCCGAAGACATCGGCCAGGCACTGGGATGCGGGGCGCACATTACGTACCTGCGTCGGCTTCATAGCGGGCCCTTCGATGCCGACGCCATGCACAATTTCGAGGCACTCGAGCAACTGGACGGGCCGTCGCGTCAGGCGCAGTTGCTGCCCATTGATGCGATGTTGCCTCATGTGCCTTCGCTAGAAGTGGCGGCGATCGAATCACAGCGGCTGCTACATGGACAGCGGGCCAGGATGGATACTGGCGCGTTGGTCTCGGATGCGACGGCACGGTTGTATCACGGTGGTATCTTCTTGGGGCTCGTGCGTGTCACGACGCCAGGGGAAGTCGCGCCGCGACGCTTGCGAAATACCGCCTCGCCCGTCAACGAGTGAGGCGTGAAACCCGGCGAGTGCCATGTACGCCGGGGCGTGCCGAGCCTATTGGCATGCATGAAGGCTAGCCAGCCTTTGACATGGTGCCCGTATTTCACGGGTAGTACCTGGAGACTGCAAATATGCGTGGTCTCCGACATTCATTGCTCAGGCATATTGTTTACTGGAGAGAGAAATGGCACTGACCGCTGAACAGAAAGCCACCATCGTTAACGAATACGGTCGTGGCGAAGGCGATACCGGCTCCCCTGAAGTTCAGGTGGCCCTGTTATCCGCCAACATCGATGGCTTACAGGATCACTTCAAGATCAACAAGCAGGATCACCACTCTCGCCGTGGTCTGATTCGCATGGTCAACCAGCGTCGCAAGCTGCTGGATTACCTCAAGCGCAAGGATTTCGAGCGTTATCAGTCGCTGATCCAGCGTCTCGGCCTGCGTCGCTAAGGAAAAGCGCGCTCGCGACGGGGCAAGCGTGGGGTCATGCTTCTTGCTCGCCTGCCATGTTCGCAGCGACTTTAATTACGTTAGCGCCGACGCATGGTTGTTTGAAACGGGCAGTCCTTCGGGGCTGCCCGTTTTTTATTTGGTCGTCGTCGCGTGTCGTAATGAGTGGCCCCGTGGCGCGTGACCTCCTAAAATGGTCGCCGAGTCTAGACGACCCATACATGAGAAAAGTTAAGGACATTGCCGTGAACCCGGTCAAGAAAACGTTTCAGTACGGTCGCAGTACCGTCACCTTGGAAACGGGCCGTATTGCCCGCCAGGCTACCGGTGCCGTGATGGTCACCATGGACGATACCGTGGTGCTATGCACCGTGGTGGCCAAGAAAGACGCCAACCCCGCTCAACCCTTTTTCCCGCTTTCTGTTCATTATCAGGAAAAGACCTACGCCGTGGGCAAGATCCCCGGTGGCTTCTTCAAGCGTGAAGGACGTCCCACCGAGAAGGAAACGCTCACCTCGCGTTTGATCGATCGGCCTATCCGCCCGTTGTTCCCCAAAGGATTCATGAACGAGGTGCAGGTCGTGTGCACGGTACTCTCCACCGACCGCAATCATGATCCGGATATCGCGGCAATGCTGGGTACGTCCGCAGCGTTGGCTATCTCGGGGGTCCCCTTCAATGGTCCGATCGCTGCCGCGCGCGTTGGCTTCACTGAAGAAAACGGCTATTTCCTCAATCCGACGGTGGAAGAGCTCGGCAGCTCCGCGTTGAACATGGTCGTGGCCGGCACCGAGAAAGCCGTGCTGATGGTCGAGTCTGAGGCCAACGAACTGCTCGAGGATGAAATGCTCGGTGCAGTGCTTTACGGCCATCAGGAAATGCAGGTCGCGATCGCCGCGATCAACGAGTTGACTGCCGAGGCTGGCAAACCGCGTTGGGATTGGCAGCCCGCTGACGAGAACACTACCTTGAAAGAGGCCCTGGCGTCCGGCTTCGAAGCCAAGGTGGGTGAGGCTTACCGTATTACCGACAAGATGGCGCGTCAGGATGCCTTGTCAGCGTTGAAGGGCGAAGCGGTCGCGCAACTGGCCGATGAAGAGCAGGGTCAGTTCGACGCTGACGAGGTCAAGAGTGCCTTCGCCGGCCTCGAGAAGCGAGTGGTGCGTTCACGGGTGATCAAAGGCGAGCCGCGTATTGATGGCCGCGATCACAAGACCGTGCGCCCGCTGGCGATCGAGGTCGGTAACCTGCCCAAGACGCATGGCTCGGCGGTGTTTACGCGTGGGGAGACCCAGGCAGTCGTGGTTGCCACATTAGGAACGCTACGGGATGCGCAACTGATCGAGTCGCTGGAAGGTGAGCGCAAGGACCGTTTCCTGCTGCATTACAACTTCCCCCCCTACAGCGTCGGCGAAGCCGGTTTCATGGGCGGTCCCAAGCGCCGCGAGATTGGCCATGGGCGCCTCGCGCGTCGTGGTGTGCAGGCCATGCTGCCCAGCGAGGAAGACTTCCCCTACACCATTCGTGTGGTGTCCGAGATCACCGAGTCCAACGGCTCCAGTTCCATGGCATCAGTGTGTGGCTCCTCCCTGGCGCTCATGGATGCCGGCGTCCCGCTCAAGGCTCCGGTGGCGGGTATCGCCATGGGGCTGGTGAAGGACGACGATGGCTTCGCAGTATTGACCGATATCCTCGGTGACGAGGACCACCTGGGTGATATGGATTTCAAGGTGGCTGGTTCTGTGAACGGCGTGACTGCGTTGCAGATGGATATCAAGATCGAGGGCATCAACGAAGAGATCATGGAGACCGCGCTGCAGCAAGCTCACGCCGCGCGCCTGCATATCCTCGAGCAGATGAGCACCGTCATTGGCCAGAGCCGTAGCGAAGTGTCCGACAACGCCCCCTCGATGGCCACGATCAAGATCGATCCGGACAAGATCCGTGATGTGATCGGCAAGGGTGGCGCGACCATTCGCAAGATTTGCGACGATACCGGTGCCTCCATCGATCTCGACGACGATGGTACCGTGCGTATTTACGCCGAGGACAAGACAGCTGCCAAGGCGGCGATCGATACCGTGCTGGCGATCACCGCCGAGCCGGAGATCGGCAAGCTTTATCGCGGCAAGGTGGCACGCATCACTGACTTTGGTGCTTTCGTCACCTTTATGCCGGGTACCGACGGGCTGGTGCACATTTCGCAGATCGTCCCCGAGCGTGTCAACGACGTGCGCGACTATCTCAGCGAGGGGCAGGACGTCATCGTCAAGGTGCTCGACATTGATAACCGCAACCGCGTGAAGCTATCCATCAAGGAAATCACCGCAGAAGAAAAAGCGGCTTTCGAGGCAGAAGAGGCTGAACCCGAGGCGTAAGCCTCTGGCAAACTGAAAGTCGTCGGAAGCTGAAAAACCGCCCCTATGGCCTGCCATGGGGGCGGTTTTATATGCATAAGAGCTCAAAAGATGTGCCCCGAGAGTCAACCCCGAGGCACGCTGTAGTGCTTCTAGCTTCTAGCTTCTAGCTTCTAGCTTCTAGCTTCTAGCTTCTAGCGTCAGCGCTCGATGGCCAGCGCTACGCCTTGTCCTCCGCCGATGCACAGCGTTGCCAGCCCTTTCTTGGCGTCACGGGCGATCATCTCGTGCAGCAGTGTCACCAGGATGCGGCAGCCGGAGGCGCCGATGGGGTGTCCCAGCGCGATGGCACCGCCATTGACATTGATCTTGGCCGGGTCCCAGCCGAGCTCCTTGTTGACGGCGAGCGCCTGCGCGGCGAAAGCCTCGTTGGCTTCGATCAGGTCCAACTCGTCGAGTGACCAACCCGCGCGTTCCAGACACCGCCGCGTAGCAGGGGCAGGACCGATGCCCATGATTGCGGGGTCGACCCCGGCATTGGCGTAGGCCTTGATCACCGCGAGGGGTTCGAGGCCAAGGGCTTTCGCTTTCTTGGCCGAGCAGAGCATGGTCACGGCGGCGCCGTCGTTGAGCGAGGAGGCGTTGCCGGCGGTGACGGTGCCATCGCGCTTGAAGGCGGGGCGCATGCCGGCGAGCTGTTCGGCGGTCACGCCCGCGCGAGGTCCCTCGTCGGTAGTGACGTGGAGTGGGTCGCCTTTGCGTTGAGGGATCTCGACCGGCACGATTTGTCCGGCGAAACGGCCTTCTTCGATGGCCGCGGCCGCTTTTTGTTGGGATGCGGCGGCAAAAGCGTCCATATCCTCGCGGGTGATGGCGTATTGGGTGGCAAGATTCTCGGCGGTAATCCCCATGTGAATATCGTTGAAGGCGTCCCACAAGCCGTCACGGATCATCGTGTCCACCGCCGTCCAGTCGCCCATGCGTTGGCCGGTACGCGAGTTCGGCAGCACGTGCGGGGAAAGCGACATGTTCTCCTGGCCACCGGCAATGATCAGCTCGGCGTCGCCACAGCGGATGGCCTGCGTGGCCAGATGTAGTGCCTTGAGGCCCGAGCCGCATACCTTGTTGATGGTCATCGCCGGTACGGAGGAGGGCAGCCCAGCGTTGATTGCCGCCTGGCGAGCGGGATTCTGGCCGCATCCGGCGGCCAGCACCTGGCCCAGAAGAACCTCATCGACCTGTTCGGGCGCCACGCCGGTATGCGCGAGCAAGTCCGCGATGACCGTGGCGCCGAGCTGGGTCGCGGGGAGGCTGGCGAGGGCGCCGCCGAAACTGCCGATGGCGGTGCGCCGTGCCGCTACGATCACCACGTCTTCCATGAGAATCTCCTATCAGCCTAGAGGGGCAATATACTCAGGATAGGCGAGTCCGGTGCTGCGCGACAATCGGGTAATAGGTGTAGACCGTCGGTATGAGAGGGCCATTGGCGCGATGTGACAATTATCAGGCGAACTGCACAGGGATAGCGTGACTGCTATGGCTGACCCGGTTGTCTTGCTGCAGGTAGACGAGTGTGGGCTGGTGGGTATCGAGCTCGTTGTCCGCGTAATGGGCGTAGCTGCAGATGATGATGCGGTCACCGACCTGAGCCTGATGCGCGGCGGCCCCATTGATGGAAATGAGGCGCGAGCCGGCTTCACCGCGAATCGCGTAGGTCGTGAAGCGGTTACCGTTTTCCACGTCGTAGATCTGGATTTGTTCGTTTTCGCGAATGCCGGCGATATCGAGCAATTCGCCGTCGATCGCGCAGGAGCCTTCGTAGTCGAGCACCGCGTGCGTGACGCGAGCCATGTGCAGTTTGGCCTTGAGCATGATGGTGTACATCGTGTGAACCTCGTCGTGGTCTCGTGTCGGTACTCAGCGCGGTAAGCTGACCGGGAGATTGTCGATCAAGCGGGTGGTGCCGAGGTGCGCGGCGACGAGCAGTATCGTCTCGCGGGTATCCAGTGCAACAGGGCCCAGATCCCAGGCGCGACGCAGTTCCAGGTAATCGGGTTTGAAACCATCCGCAGTGAGGTTCGCTAATCCCTCGCGCAGTGCCGACGCTGGGAGCTCGCCGTCTTGCAGTGCGTCACGCACCTGACTCAGGGTGCGATACAGTGCGGGGGCACGCTGACGCTCCGCGGTACTCAGATACGCGTTGCGTGAGGAAAGCGCCAGGCCGTCCTCGGCGCGCTGGGTGGGCACGTCGACGATGTCGATCGGGAAATGCAGGTCCGCGACCATTTTGCGGATCACCGTCAACTGCTGGTAATCCTTGCGCCCGAAGTAGGCGAGATCGGGCTGCACAAGATGAAAGAGCAGACTGACGACCGTGGCTACACCGGTGAAATGCCCAGGCCGGTTGGCGCCGCACAGTCCTTCCGATATCTGGGGCACACTGACTTGAGTATGATGATCGTGGCCCTGGGGATAAAGCATCTCGGCACTGGGGGCGAAGACGATATCGCAGCCGTGGCTTGCCAGCGCTTGGGTATCGGCCTCGAGCGTTCGTGGGTAGCGCTCGAAGTCCTCGCCGGCCCCGAATTGCAGAGGATTGACAAAGATGGTGGTGACGACCACGTCGGCGTCACGGCGCGCAGCGTCGACCAGAGCCAAATGCCCGGCGTGCAGATTGCCCATGGTCGGCACCAGGGCGATGCGCTGCCCGTCGCGGCGTTGGGAATTCAGGTGGGTACGCAATTCGGTGATGTCATTTAGCGTCAACATCAAAAACAATGCTCCTCGGCGGGAAACTGGCGTGTTTTGACGGCGTCGTGATAGGCCGCGAATGCGGCCTGAATGCTGTCGTGCCCGGTCAGAAAGTTCTTGGCGAAACGTGGCGGCCGTCCGGTCACGCCGAGGATGTCATGCATCACCAATATCTGGCCATCCACGTCGGGGCCTGCGCCGATCCCGATGACCGGAACTTCCACTGCATCGCGCACGGCCCGTCCGAGCGTGGCGGGCACGCACTCGAGCAGGATCACCGAGGCACCGGCATCGACCAGCAAGCGGGCGTCGTCAACGATACGCTGAGCGTCATCCTGTTCGCGGCCTTGTACCTTGTAGCCGCCGAACTGATGCACGCTCTGCGGTGTCAGCCCGAGGTGCGCGCATACCGGCACGCCTCGACGCGTGAGGGCGCGCACATCGTCATGCATCCAGCCCGCACCTTCGATCTTGACGAGCTCGGCACCGGCGCGCATCAGAGCGCCGGCATCGTGCAGCACTTGGCGCGTGTCAGCGTTGCTCATGAAGGGCAGATCGGCCATCAACAGGCTGCGCTGTTTGCCGCGCGCCACACAACGCGTGTGATAGAGGATGTCGTCGAGCGTCACGGGGATCGTGCTGGCATGCCCCTGCAGCACCATGCCCAGTGAATCTCCCACCAGCAGCACATCAATACCGGCAGCGCCCGCATGCTGCGCGAACGAAGCATCGTAGGCCGTCAGGCAACTAAACGGTTCGCTGGCACGCTTGAAGGCATTGAGGTGGCTCAAGGTAACGGTTTTCATGAGACATTCCATGCTGTGGCGGCCCACGGGGCCTGGGAGAAGTGTTACCGCAAATGTTACTTCAGGGCAGCGAGAGTGTGGATCGGTAACAAACTGGCCGCAACTCGACTTTTAGGGGAGAAGACGGTGCAGGTCTGCATCATCATGGTGCGTTGCCAGGTTGGCGCTGGTCTCGCCTGCAAGTGCCACCTCAGGGGCGAGCTCCGCCAGGGGAACGATCACGAAGGAACGCTCTCGCATGGCCGGATGGGGAAGTATCAGGCGAGGCGCTCGCCATTCGAGATTCGCGTAGAGCAAGAGGTCGAGATCCAGCGTGCGCGGCCCCCAATGGCGTTGGCGCACCCGGCGATGGCGTTGCTCGAGTGCCTGCAGTTGATCGAGCAACGCCAGCGGCGAGAGTCGCGTGAATACGCGGGCAACGGCATTGATGAAGTCGGGTTGATCTTGGGGGCCCACCGGCGCTGAGGCATACAAGGAGGAATGTCCCGCCAAATGTGTCAGCGGCAGGGCATCGAGTTCATTCAGGGCGCGCGTGACATGTTCGCGCGGCCCGTCCAGATTGCTGCCCAGGCCAATATAGGCCGCTATGCGGTCATTCTTGGTGTCCGTCATTGCCATGCCCGGAAGACGGATTGCGCCGCCGTCGACGCCGCCGCTTGGGGCGATCGGACGTGCCGGCGGGTGGACCACTGGTTTTGGCGATCAGGCGTGCCTGCTCGTGGTCGTCGCCTTCCTGGAAGGCGGTCCACCAGTCGCCGAGTCCGGGGTCGATCTCGCCGGCGTTTTCCCGCAGCAATAGAAAGTCATAAGCGGCGCGGAAACGAGTATGCTCCAGAGTCTGAAAGGCACGCTTGCCGCGACGTTTGGGCAAGCGTTGCTGAAGGTCCCAGATTTCTCGCATCGGCATACTAAAGCGCTTAGGGATCGAAGTATGCTGCAGTTGCCGCGAGATGCTTTGCTGCGAGGCAGTCTGCTGCGCGGGGATCGGCGGCATGCCGTCGCTCTCGAGGCGCTCGGCGCGTAGCCGCATACCGGGCCATAGCATGGCCCCATACAGGAACGCTGGCGTGACAGGGCGTTCTTCCTGTATGCGCCTGTCGGTGTTGATCAAGGCCTGCTCGATCAGCGGCTTGGCCCATGTGCGCTCCGCAATGGCCTCTTCCGCCTCCGGGAAGAGCATGGCGAACAGGCCGTACTCGCGGAGTAACTCGAAGGTGCGCAATGCTTGCCCGGAGAGGAAGAGCTTAAGCACCTCCTCGAACAGGCGTGCCGGGGGGATCTGCAACAACAAGGGCGCTAATTCGAGAATCGGGGTCTCGGTACGCGGCTCGATGTCGAAGTCAAGCTTGGCGGCGAAACGCACGGCACGCAACATGCGCACCGGATCCTCGCGGTAGCGTACCTCAGGATCGCCGATCAAGCGCAGGGTGCGGGCTTCGAGATCGCGTACGCCGTCGGCCCAGTCGTGTATCGAGAAGTCGGCGATGTTGTAGTAAAGCGCGTTAACCGTGAAGTCGCGACGTAGTGCGTCTTCCTCTATGGTGCCCCAAACGTTGTCGCGCAGCAGTAAACCGTCGTCGGATTGCTGGGAATGCGTCGTGTCGTGATCCTCATCGGGCCGGCCGCGAAAGGTCGTGACCTCGATGATTTCTCGGCCGAAGCGTACGTGAACGATACGGAAGCGTCGCCCGATGATCCGGGAGTTGCGAAACAGTGTACGCACCTCTTCCGGCGTGGCGTCGGTGGCGATATCGAAGTCCTTTGGGGTTTCGCCCAACAAAGAGTCACGTACACAGCCACCCACCAGATAAGCTTCATGGCCGGCGTTGTGCAAGCGATATAGCACTTTGAGAGCACTGTCGCTGAATAAGCGCCGTGATACGTCGTGCTGGTCGCGTGGGATGACGCGCAGCGTGGGCGTGGAAGGACCGGAGGACTCTTGGGCGCCAAACAGGGTCTTCAAACGTTCACCGGGGCGTTGGAGAAAGCGGGTAAATCCTTTGAACATGCGTCGTTAACGACTCGCGGAAAGCGAAGTGGCTAGTGTAAGCCGACACTCCCTGGCTTGCAAAGAATGTGGCGCTTGGGAAACGGGGGCAGGCTATCGGAGATCGGCGCGTGATGCATCACATTAGAAAGGGGAGACCCGATGGGCCTCCCCCTAAGTATGCTATGCAACGTCCTTGCTGCTATTTCTTCTTCGTGATGGCGCATCGCCTTGAATACGCACCACAGTCACCAATGGGATCTAGCAGGCAAGCAGTGTTCTTATTGTTGTGGCTCTTCCCGCGTGGTGACCACCTCGTATTCAAAACAATAATCCAACCACGACGACATCATTTCTCCCGACGTCTTGTTGTTGTTGCCGGGATGCTTCGGGCGAGGGCATTGTTCTTGTTGGGCCTCGCGTAAAGCGTCGCGTCCTGGTTCGGTTCCGGATTCCGACCAGCTTGTTATTGTTGGCGGTCGGTTCGCGTTGCGTTTCGTTTATTGTTGTTGGCGATTCGCTTGCGATGTTCCAGTCCGGCGGTGTTGTGTTTGTTGTTGCCGATGCCGGGCTGAGCACCTAGGCACATGTTGTTGTGGTTGTTCATGCGCCACAGGCGTCCGGTTGTTGTTTTTCTTGATCTATATGTTGCAGCGGCCATGCCACTGTGAATTTTTTTATTTTAAATCAATGTGTTGTGGTTGTTCTTGAAAGTTCCTGGCGTGTAGAAAGCGTGTGGTGTTACCGAATTTGCCGCATAACGGGGGGCGGTCTCAATGACCAAGTGCAACACCTGAGCCATCAGGTATCGTATTGCCATGTCACATTACTACCACCATCTCGCCCCTGAAGACCGAGCTGCCATCATGCTGATGCAGGCAAGCCATTCAATC
>Ga0209300_1000875_pt1 | contig 13313 bp, 10 predicted proteins | sample Shrwel_input2_RT_FD_187535 | JGI IMG/M metagenome (GOLD analysis project Ga0209300, IMG submission 187535) | Subsurface microbial communities from deep shales in Ohio, USA - Utica-3 well 1 S input2 RT (SPAdes) (version 2) ... | reverse complement strand
GGTGGCCTAAATCACTTGACCACTACAGGATGCGATTAGTTTTGGGAGGGAGCAGTCGATTTTCGGAATCCCAATTAAAGAGCGTAACAGGTTCTCTTTTGTACTCTGATACTATTCTTGTACCAGATCCAATTATGCCGTGGTTGGAAAGGGAGCGGTCAGAAGAAAAGTTTCAGCGCGTGCTTGTTCTAAAAACAGCTCATAGCCTCCTGCAGCTGAAGCCAGTTGTGGACGCTGATTTGCCTTATCCAGCGCTTGTAGTTTTCCCGAGTTGGGAAAAAATTCTCGAAGAAAATGACGAGCAAACCAAATTGGGAATACAGCAGCTTTTCACAGATGTTGTGGCTTGGGGAACTGGAGAGAATCTCAGTTCGTTTGAAGAGATTTTGGATTATTCCGACACCCATACCAACAAGTTTCTAAAGTCTGTTGAGAAATCGAACCTGTTTGTGTCTCCAGGAGGAGATGTGTCGAGTTCACTGCGGCGCTCTCTGAGTGAGTATGAAGAACATCTGAAGCAGTGGCGTTCGCCTGATTGGCTGGAGCAATACAGTAGGCTGCCACCAGCTAGAAGAGTTTTGAATGGGCTGTTTGAACGAATAGGTCCCATCTACCACATGATCGAAAATGCGCAGGAATTTTCCGGGCATCCGTTGATGTGTATCGAGCAACAGGCACACTACTTCCAGCTGGTATGCAGGGCATCAAGTGATCGGCTCATAGGGTTAGAGCATTTAAGCCGAGAGACGTCGTCCTTGGTCGCAGCTCTTGGTTCCCGCAGATTGGAGTGGTTAACGGGTATTGACCTCGGTTCAATCATAAATTTGAGAAGAGATAACGAGAATGAGGCGTTCCGGCAGAGAATGGCGTTAGCCCTAAACCGTCTATCAGAAGCCGAGTTCTCAGAGGTAGATAGAGTCGCCGCTGAAGTTTGTAGAGAAATCGAAGGTGCAATAGCCGAGCACGAACGCGATATGAGAATTGTACAGGATCGATACAATCGAACTCACGGACAGACGAGTTTAATCGCGCTAGGTGGGCTTGGAGCGGCCTTGATGCCATCACTATCCCCTCTACTCGGACCGGTTGTACCTTTAGCGGTTGCGATTAAGTATGGCCACGATAAATTGGCAGAAGTCCAAGAGAAAAAGCATCTTGCTAGGTCATATGCTGGCGTCTTGGTTTCCGCAGAGCGTTGATACAAATGCAGCTAACAAATAGCTCTAGTCCACTCCAGGCTTGGTGGCCCTCCACCGGACAGCCTTGTCGCCGCTTTGCGCTGCCAAGGCTGCTGCTGAACAAAAGCGTTAGTCAATTTTAGGAGAGTTGTAACCGTCCGGTAAACCCATCTTGAGCCAGGCGCTGCGGCCGTCAGGATAGTGTCCACTTATTTTTAAGTGGACACTTAACATGACCAACATAAGCGTAACCAAGCCCTACCAAAAACGTCGTCGTTACTCTAAAGAGCTGAAGGCTCGTATCGTCGCCGAATGTTTGAAGCCCGGGGCGTCTGTTTCCCGGATTTCGCTGGATAACGGTCTCAACGCCAACATGGTCCGGCGCTGGATGAGCGAAGCGCGAAGGGCGGCTAAAACTCCGGAAGCACCTGGATTCGTTCCGGTCCGTCTGCCAGCCGTAGCGCCTGTGCCGGACACCCTGTCAGTCTCGAATCAATGTAGCACCATCCGCATCAAGATTCCCCGCGCCGGTGGTGCGGTTGTGGTGGAGTGGCCTGCGGAGCAAGCCCATCAGTGTGCGGCTTTGCTTCGGGATCTGTTGGGATGATCCGCATTGATGAGATCTGGCTGGCCACCGAACCGCTGGATATGCGGGCCGGACCCGACAAGGCCCTGGCGCGGGTTATTCAGGTATTCGGTTCGGCTAAACCCCATTGCGCCTACCTGTTCGCCAACAAGCGAGGCAATCGGATGAAGGTGCTGATCCATGATGGCCTGGGCATCTGGTTATGCGCCCGCCGGCTGAACCGGGGTAAATTCCACTGGGGCGAAACCTGGCGTGGTGACCAACTGCGCCTGACCGAGGAACAGTTGTCTGCCTTGGTTCAGGGCCTGCCCTGGCAGCGCATTGGCGCGGAGGGCGTCATCTGCATCCTGTAATCACAAGTGCTGTGATGCCGCTATAGCCAGAACCGCGAATCGCCTGCCGAACAGGGACTTGGCATACTAGGCGGCATGACTCAGCGCCCCGATATCAACCAACTCTCAGCCGATCAGCTCCGCGCTCTGGCGACGGAACTGATGGACTCTCTGGACGCCAAGGATCAAGCCTTGGGCCGGAAGGAGCGGGAGTTGGTGCGCCGCAATGCCATCATCGAGAAGCTGACCCACGAAGTCGCCATCCTCAAACGTCACAAGTTCGCCCGCCGCAGTGAGCAACTCGATGCCGTTCAGGGCAAGCTCCTGGACGAGCTGATCGACAGCGACCTGGCTGCCATCGAAGCCGAGCTGGACCAGGCGATGACTGAGGAGCAGAAGGCCGCTCGACCCAAGCAGAAGCCTAAGCGCACCCCGCTGCCACCGGAGCTGCCCCGTACCCTGATCCACCACGAACCGGACAATACCCGGTGCCAGTGTGGCTGCCAGCTCAAGCGTATTGGCGAAGACATCAGCGAGAAGCTGGATTACGTCCCGGGCGAGTTCACGGTGGAGCGCCACATCCGGGGCAAGTGGGCCTGCGAGCAGTGCGAGACCTTGATCCAGGCACCGGTACCACCGCAGGTGATCGACAAGGGCATCCCCACCGCCGGCCTGCTGGCTCAGGTGTTGGTGGCCAAGTACGCGGACCACCTGCCACTGTACCGTCAGGAACGCATCTTCGGCCGTGCCGGCCTGGAAATACCCCGTTCAACACTCGCCGAATGGGTCGGTGCCTGCGGTGTGCAGTTGCAGCCCCTAGCAGATGCGTTGAGAAACGCCTTGCTGGAACACAACGTTCTGCACGCCGATGAAACGCCGGTCAGCATGTTGGCTCCGGGTAAGAAGAAAGCCCACAAGGCCTACGTCTGGGCTTACTGCACCACACCGTTCTCGGACCTGAAAGCCACCGTTTACGACTTCGCCCCAAGCCGGGCGGGTGAACACGCCCGTACCTTCCTGGGTGACTGGCAGGGCAAATTGGTCTGTGACGACTACGCCGGCTACAAGGCCGGGTTCGGTAACGGGATCACCGAAATCGGCTGTATGGCCCACGCCCGACGCAAGTTCTACGACCTGCACGAGGCCAACAAGAGCGAACTGGCCGCCAAGGCCCTGGATTACATCGGCGGGCTCTACGAGATCGAGCGGGAAATCAAAGACCTGCCGCCGGATAAGCGTCGGGACATCCGACAAGCCAGAGCCAAACCACTGGCTGAGGCACTGCATCAATGGATGCTGGAGCATCGCCAGAAAGTGCCGGATGGTTCCGCCACGGCCAAAGCACTGGATTACAGTCTCAAACGTTGGGAAGCGCTGACGCGCTACCTGGACGATGGCGCGGTGCCCATCGACAACAACTGGGTGGAAAACCAGATCCGGCCCTGGGCACTGGGCCGCAGCAACTGGTTGTTCGCGGGATCACTACGCAGTGGCCAACGGGCGGCTGCGGTGATGACCCTGATCCAGTCCGCCAAGCTGAACGGGCATGATCCCTATGCCTATCTGAAGGATGTGCTGACCCGCTTGCCGACGCAGAAGAACAAAGTCATCGACGAGCTGTTGCCCCACAACTGGACGCCGGCTACACCTGACAAGGTGTGATGGGCGGACGCTTACGGAGAGTTGAATGCCAGATCCGGAGCTCAAAGAATGGATCTCTCTGATCAAGGATTGCCTCTTGGCCCTTGCAGCATTGGTGACGATTGGCGTAGGAATCTATGGAGCGCGTGTTTGGAAAAGGGAGCTGATTGGCAAAGAGGTATATGCCGCAGCGAGAGGGCTAGTCAAACAAAGCCATATCGCCTCTAGAGCAGCAAACAAACTGCGGTTGCCGGCCGACGCGCTTGGTGAAGAGCTAGACCCGCACGCAGATACTGATGATGAGTGCTGGCGTATTTCAGAGATAAAGGCTTATCAAAGGCGTGTAGAGGACTTCTCCATCACACTCGCCGATTTTGAATCGGCGAAGCTTGATCTTCGAGTTTTGAAGGGATCAAAAGTTTATGAGAGCTTTCTGCCTTTCGGAAGGTATCTAACTGAGACCATACTTTTGGTCAACGAATACCTCGACCTTTTAAGAGACGACTCGTTAAAAGTAGGGCCAAAGTCGTCGAAGGTACTCGACTTGCAGCAGAGGCTTTATCCATCAATCAATTTAGACGATGACCTGTCGCAAAAGCTGGCTGATAGCCGTGAAGAAGGAGAAAGTTCGCTCCTTGATTATCTTCATCGCCAACGCATACATGGCTAACAATGTGGTCATTGGGAGGCTCGATTGTCGCCCATTTCCACCGGCCTTATATCTTTCCCAAGAACCGGAGTTTGGATAGTTGTCGGAGCTACTCTCAGTAATCTTTGGTTTATTAGTCGGCGGGTTTATTGGCCATCGGCTTGCGCTGGGGCGTGACAAGCGGAAAGAGTTCAATCAGGTAGCCGCGCCTGTATATGAACGCCTGATCCAAGCGGAGGAGCAGGCTCAGAACGGTTACGTGTGGGCGAAATGGAACGATGCTGATATTTCACGCCTCAAACCACACCTAACCCGGAGCGAGCGCAGAAAACTGGACTCTCTCATCGAAAATTATCATGAGGCAATTCGTTTGGCACATACTACAGAAGGCAGGAAGCCTTATGAGGGTGCTGAGCCAATCAAAGAGGAGTTCTACCGGGTAGTTAATGCTTTGAAAGATCTTCAAAAATTGTTGCGGTTTCGTTGATCATCAATGTTTCCTAGTTCGGATTCTGCACCCTACAAAATATAACCAGTTCAAGTACGTTCAGGCTGCAGGAGCCCCATGGGAGCGGTTTTCCAGCACTGTGCGCCTCTGCTATTCCGGCGAACGTGACCGATTTGTAGGCCAGCACGCTGGTGTCGGTTTTGTGGCTCTGAGCAGCCACAATGGGTCAACTCGCAAATAGCCGATCGAGAGCTCTGCCGGCAGGCCTGGCTGCCCAAGGGCCACGCGAGTCAGATCTTGCTGGAACCGTTGGGCTCGGTAATGCACAGGTTCAGGGGTTGGCGGATCACAGTCACACAGCTGGCCAGGCCCACCATGCGAGAGACTCTAGTCAGTGGTTTTCCCCATGCAGCACCTCTCGGTCGATCACCAAGGTCAGGCCTTCGTCGACCTGGACGAAAGCTAGCGGATCGAATTTTGCCTCGTTCTTTGCTGCCACAGCCTTTCGTCAGAACCTTCTCATTGGCGGGGGCTATTTTTGCGTGCGTCCAGCATCCGTAATAAGCTATGCGGCCGGTGCGGGCGCTGCTTATCGGCGGGTTTGTTTGCAACCACTTTTTCACAAGCGGGAAGTTAGAAATTGCAGAACCTATTTAATGATCTTGAAAACCTTTTGCAGCAGGAGCAATCCTTCATTTCTGATGGAGCAATCCTAAAGAATGCCGTAATTGAGGCCGCGTTGAATCTGGACTCTCGGCTACTGGAACGGCTGATGCAGTCCGACACGATCAAGGCGCATTTCTTCACTGAAGTTTCGGGTGTGCTTGTTTTCGATAAGGTGAAATTTCAGGATTTCGTGTCCAACAAGGCCTTCCTGCCAGACAGCTATACCGCTTTCAAAAACCGTATTGGGCTAACAGACGGAAAACGCGACTACTTGAGCCAGTCTCGCGACGTTGTACTTGCGTGGCCTTACAAAGACTGCGTGCTTGAAGGTGGAATGACGAAAGAGGATCGGGGTCGCAATGAGGTGTTCTGGAATACGACACTGGCACCGGACGACGTTACGCGGTTATTCGAGCCAAAGGTACTGACTGGATGGGAGCGCTGGGATTCTGAGGCTGTTGCCGCGAATAGGGCGAAGGCTGTTGGCGACATTTCAGGCGACGAAAATCTGTTAATCAAGGGGAATAACCTACTAGCTTTGCATTCGCTGAAAGCGCGCTATGCTGGAAAGGTCAAGCTCATCTACATCGATCCTCCCTACAATACCGGTAATGACGGATTTCGTTATAACGATCGATTTAATCATTCTGCGTGGTTAACCTTCATGCGCAACAGGTTGGAGGTTGCGAAAGATTTATTGAGTAGGGATGGAACAATTTTCGTGAACCTGGACGATGGTGAAGCACACTATTGTAAAGTCTTAATGGATGACCTGTTCGGGCGAGAGAACTTCATTGCCAACTTTGTTTGGGAGAAAGCAGATAGCCCAAGAATGGACGCCATCTATGTCTCAAGTCGCCATGATCATATTTTGGCCTACGCTAAAGACAAAGATCGAGCGCACTGGAAGCACTTGCAGGTTTCTGATGAGGATGTAGGCGATCATTACTCTAAAGAAGATGAGTCAGGCCGGAAGTACTACACGAAGCCACTCCGAGCTATGGGCGGTCAGGGAGACAGTCGTGCCGCCCGCCCTAATCTGTATTATGCTTTGACTGCACCTGACGGCACTCAAGTTTTCCCGGTTCGTCAAGATGGCGAAGATGGCGCGTGGCGTTGGAGTAAGGATAAAACCGAAAAAGAAGCAGAGCGTATCGAGTGGGTTGCCAACGGTGACAGATGGACACCTTATTATCGTATATATGCTGATGAAAATAACACTCGCCCGCCTGAGACTATTTGGTTTAACGCCGATGTGGGTGGAAATAGAACTTCTCGTGCCGAGGCTAAAGGGCTATTTGGAGACGCCGATTTTTCTATCACACCAAAGCCTGAAAAACTTTTACGTCGGGTAATCGAGATAGCGACAGAGCCGGGCGATATCGTTTTGGATTTTTTCTCCGGTTCAGGGACCACGCCGTCGGTTGCGCACAAGTTAGAGCGGAAGTGGCTGGCTGTTGAGCAGATGGATTATATCCTTGAACTTCCTGGCTCCCGTCTAAAGAAAGTAATCGAGGGTGAGCAAGGCGGTATCTCCAGAGCCGTGGGATGGCAGGGTGGTGGTGAGTTTGTCTATGCAGAACTGGCAGCCTCTAATTCCATCTTCGCCGACCGGATCTCTTCTGCGAAAGATATCACCGAGCTGGAAAAAATTCGTGAGGATATGTGCGAGACAGGCTATCTCCGTTATGACGTTGATCTAAGTGACTTTAATTCTTCGGATTTCGCAACATTACAACTGAATGACGCAAAGCGGGTTTTGATGGATTGCCTCGACGCTAATCACTTATATATCAATCTTAGTTCGCTGGGTGATAAGGATTTTGAGATTTTGGAAGAGGATGCGGCTGCGAACCGCTCTTTTTACGGTATTGCGCCATGAGTCAGACACTCAACGATAAGCTTAATGGTGCAGTTGAGTTGGGACTGCTCAAAAAAGAGATCCCTGACCATGTTATCGAAAACCTTGCACCGAAGATCGCTTTGCGCCCCTACCAGATAACAGCGTTGGAGCGTTTTTTGTACTTTGTGGAAGATTTTCCACAAAAGCCATCAAATCCGCACTTACTGTTTCACATGGCCACCGGCAGTGGAAAGACCGTGTTGATGGCTACGCTGATCCTGGACTTGTATCGACGCGGATATCGTAACTTTCTGTTTTTCGTTAACTCCTCTCAGATCATTGAGAAGACCAAGGAAAATTTCCTCAACCCTGCATCTGCTAAACACTTATTTCGATCACAAGTGCGTATCGACGAGAAGCCAGTTGAAATCCGAGCCGTCGATACATTCGATGCGGCAAATACCGAAGCTATAAATATTCATTTCACCACGATTCAGGGCCTCCATACACGCATGATGGCTCCGAAAGAAAACGCTGTCACAATTGAAGACTTCCGTGATTACAAAGTGGTGATGATCTCGGATGAAGCTCATCATTTAAATGCCGAAACGAAGAAAACGCTTACCAAAGGGGAGGCACAAGACAAAGCTAGCTGGGAAGGCACGGTGTCAGAGATTTTTACGCAGCACCCCGAGAATATGCTGCTTGAGTTCACGGCAACGGTTGATCTGTCGCATCCCGCTATTAAGGCCAAGTATCACGATAAGATTTTGTACGATTACTCTCTAAAACAGTTCCGTGAAGACGGATATTCTAAGGATATCGAATTGCGGCAAGCTGATTTGCCTCCGGCAGAGAGAATGATGCAGGCAATGGTGCTGAGTCAGTACCGTCGCAAGGTGGCTGAGGCTCACGGGTTGCACTGCAAACCGGTGATCCTGATGAAGTCCAAGACCATTAAAGAGAGCGCCGATAATGAGTCTGCCTTTACTCAAATGGTTGAGGGGCTGTCTGGCGAAGCGCTTGAGACGCTCAGATCAGCATCCGAGGATGATGATACCCTTTCCCGTGCCTTCAGTTACATCATGGATGAGAGGGGGTTGAGTGGCGCTGACTTTGCTCGTGAGCTGCGCGGCGATTTCGCGCCAGAGAAAGTGGTCAACGTCAACAATCCAAAAGACCTGGAAAGCAGGCAGATAGAGCTGAATGCCCTTGAGGACCGGCAAAATGAGATACGAGTAATTTTTGCTGTCGATAAGCTCAATGAAGGCTGGGACGTGCTGAACCTATTCGATATTGTTCGGCTATACGACACAAGGGATGGCAAAGCCAACAAGGTCGGTAAGACAACCATGGCTGAGGCTCAATTAATTGGACGCGGGGCACGTTATTTCCCCTTCATCGCCCCAGATCAGCCTGACTCCCCCAGGGAAAAGCGAAAGTACGACAATGCGTTAGAAAACCCACTGCGTGTCTTAGAAGAGTTACATTATCACTGCTCCCACAACCCAAAGTATATCCAGGACATCCGTAATGCCCTGCGGGAAACCGGCATGCTGGATGATGCCGCCAGGACCGTGCAGTTGCGTCTTAAGGACAGCTTTAAGCAATCAAGTCTCTATTTGTCAGGGCACGTCTGGGCGAATGATCGGATAAAGAATCCGCGTGAGGATGTAGATGGTTTAGGTGCATACAAGATAAAAGGCAACTATACGTATCCAAGCCTCATGACGGGTCGTGTCACTGAGGCTTCAGCTTTTGGCACGGCCCAATTGGCGCTGAAACCGAATAGCAAAGAGCCTACTTCACGCGACTTCAAGCTGCTGGATTTTGGTAAGGCCATTCTTGGTTTTGCCATGGACGCAGATGACCTCTTCCATTTCGCTAATCTTAGAAATTATTTCCCGAAACTCGCCAGTGCGTCGGAATTTGCAACCTCCAAGGATTACCTGGGCGGGGTGACAGTTACAGTAAGGGGGTTGCCTGAAGATCTTGATGGGCTTTCAGCACGACAGAAGCTGGATATCGTGCAGTACGTGCTCAATCAGATCAAGAGTGAAGTGAGAAGTGAAAGCGTGGAGTATGTCGGTACGAAGGAGTTTAAGCCCCAAAAGATTAGTGAATGCTTTACTGACAGCACGCTGAAACTTCGCATGGAAGGCGAGACTGGGTTGAGCTGGGTCAAGGGTGAAAGCAATGTGCCGGGGCTGGACCAGATCGATCTAACATCGAAGGATTGGTTTGTCTATGACGACAGCTACGGCACTGACCAAGAAAAGCATTTTATCAAGTTTCTGAACGATCATGCTGATCGCCTGCAGCAGTTGTACGATGACTTTCATCTGTTGCGAAATGAAAGGGCTGTCAGGCTTTTTGCATTTGATAGCGGCCAAGCGTTTGAGCCGGATTTTGTGCTTTTCCTTCGAAGGGCTGATTCCGGAACCGAAGAGATTATGCAGATCTTCATTGAACCCAAGGGCGTCCATCTCGTAGACCAAGATAGGTGGAAGGAGGATTTTCTGAAGCAGCTGGAGACGGACGCGAAGATGCACCTCTTGTTTCAAGGGAAGGACTACAGGGTTTTCGGATTGCCCTTTTTCAATAATGCTGCGCCCTTAGTCAATGATTTTCGGGACTGCTTTGGCGCAACTTCCGGCGTTGATGGAAAAGGATAGTTATCGGTACCGTAATGGCTTGGAGCTGATGACAGTACTCGGATTTATTTTGCACAACAAGTTTCAGGTGGTTTTTGTCAGTTATGGTCTTGAGTTTGCCTATAAATTACTGATATATAAAGGATTTTGGCGATTCTTGGCGTTCTTGGTAGGAGTTTTTGCTTGTGCGCTTTTGTAAGTGCACAATCGCTGGATGGGCTTCAAACCCACCCACCCTAACGGGTTGTGCAAGATTCATGTCGTATAAACCTATAGGGCGTGCCTTTCAATATTGCGTCCTATGCCTTGCTGACCCACATGATCGCCCAGCAGTGTGATCTGGAAGTGGGCGAGTTCGTCCACACATTCGGCGACTGCCACCTTTACCAGAACCATCTGACCGACGATATCGTCTTCGAGCAACTGAAGCGCGAGCCAAAGGCGTTGCCGAATCTGGTCATCAAGCGTAAGCCGGCGAGTATCTTCGAGTACGAGCTGGAGGACTTCGAATTTGAGGGTTATGACCCTTATCCGGGTATTAAGGCGCCTATTGCCATTTGAGCTGCTGTCCGGGTTGGCGGTCCGCTCGATTTGGAGGTGGCAGGTCAGCGGGTGGGGCGTTCCGAAAACCGCTGTGAATACGTCCGTGTACGCTTGGCTCCGCCATCCCTGGCTCCGCACATTTTCGGAACGCCCCACCCGCTGACCTGCGGTCTCGCTGAAGAGATCGAGGATCGAAAAGTTCTAAGTATTCGGTGGTCAGCGGCGCAATGTAAGGTTGACCGGAAAATTTGAAACTGATGAACCGGCCAGTCTGGCTGAGTTGTCGACTCGCAAGAGGGCGGGGTTGCCTCTCCAAAAATGTGCGGAGCCACGGATGGCGGAGCCCAAGCCGCGCATGGATGCCTTGAGGCGTTTTTTGGAGAGGTAACCCCGCCCTCTTGCAGCCCCCGAGTCAGCGGCCCCGAGTCTGAACGTCCAAATCTGAGGACTGGATATGAGAAAAGCCTTGATAGTAGCTATGTCCCGAAACCGGGTCATAGGCCGGAATAACAAGCTGCCGTGGTACCTGCCGGGTGATCTCCGTTACTTCAAGCAGGCTACCATGGGCAAGCCCATTATCATGGGACGGAAAACCTGGGACTCCATTGGTCGACCCTTGCCGGGGCGGATGAACGTGGTGATTTCCCGGAATGAAACCTGGGAAGCGCCGAACGGGACCGTGGCCGCAAAGTCACTGCAAGAGGCGCTGGTGAAAGCCGAGGCTCAGGCGGATCTGGAAGGCGGAGATGAAGTGATGATCATCGGTGGTGGGCAGATTTATGCCGAGGCGCTGCCAATCGTGGATCGTATGTACATCACCCAGGTGCACGCAGAGGTGGAAGGGGATGCCTTCTTTCCGGAAGTGAACTGGGACGAGTGGGAAGAAATCGGACGGGAGGATTTCTCCGCGTCCGATAACAACCCGTACGACTACAGCTTCGTCGTCTATCAGCGCTTGCCTTCGGCCTGACGGGGCGGGCGCTTGCCTGCGGGCTTGCCGCCCTTGCCGGGAGGCTTGCCCTTCGGGCCGGGGCCGCCACGGCCCTTGGGACCTTTCTTGAAGCCCGGCTTGTACCCGGGCTTGCCACCCGGACGACCACCCTGGCGGTCCCGGCGCGGGGGCGCAGTGGCCGAAATCTCCGGCAAGGCCTCCGGCTGCTCCAGCGGTAGCGAGCCGGGCTGGGACGCTTCCAGCCAGCAGGCCAGGGCGCCGGCGACCATTGCCGTGTCCATGTCGTTGCGTTCTGCAATCTCATCCAGCAGCGCCATCGCTTTGGCCAGCTTGCCATCCTCGGCAAAACCCAGCAGCTGCGTTTCGAACTGCTGCTCGCGCATTTTTTTCAGCTCAACCGGCGAAGGCAGCTGATAGGCCTGCATGGGTGAGTTGGTAGCGCGCTCCAGCGTGCGTAGCCAGCTGCGTTCCCGGGGCGTAACCAGCAGGATTGCCTTGCCTTCGCGTCCGGCGCGGCCGGTTCGGCCAACGCGGTGGATGTAGGCTTCGGTGTCGTAGGGCACATCGTAGTTGATCACGTGGGTGATCCTGGGCACATCCAGTCCGCGTGCGGCCACGTCGGTGGCAACAATGATGTCTTTTTTGCCACGCTTGAGGTCTTCAACGGTCTGCTCACGCTGGCGCTGGTTGAGGTCACCGTTAAGCGGTGCCACCGCATGGCCTCGGGCAGAGAGTTTTTCCGCCAGCAGGGTGGTTTCTGCCTTGGTGCGCACAAAGATGATCGATGCGTCGATCGGCTCCACTTCAAGGATCCGGGTGAGGGCGTCCAGTTTGCGCTCGGCATAGACCGGCAGAACGAACTGGGAGATGCGCTCAACGGTGCGGGTTTCGCTTTCGATGCGGACTTCGACGGCGTTGCGCAGGTAGGTCTGGGCAACTTTCTTGATCTGCGGTGGCATGGTGGCCGAGAACAGGGCGCGCTGACAGTTCTCCGGCGTTTTCGCCAGAATCGCTTCAACGTCATCAATAAAGCCCATGCGCAGCATTTCGTCTGCTTCATCCAGGACCAGGGCCTTCAGGCTGTCCAGTTTCAGGGTGCCTTTGCGCAAGTGGTCGAGCATGCGGCCCGGGGTGCCGACGATAACCTGGGCACCACGACGCAGGCCCTTGATCTGCGGGTAGAAATCCTGGCCGCCGTAAATTGGCAGTACGTGGAAGTTGCGGAATTTACTGGCGTAAGTGGTAAAGGCTTCGGCCACCTGGATGGCCAGTTCCCGCGTCGGCGCCAGCACCAGAATCTGGGGGTCGGTTACAGAGGCGTCGATCCGGCTCAGCAGTGGCAGCGCAAAGGCCGCAGTTTTACCGGTGCCTGTCTGGGCGACACCCAGCAGGTGGTTGCCCGCCAGCAGTGCGGGGATGGCCTGGGCCTGGATGGGAGACGGGGTTTCGTAGCCAACGGCGGATACAGCTTCAAGTACGGCTGGATCAAGCCCCAGTTCGGCAAATGACAATTCGGACATTGATTCACTCGGAATTCGGGAGGTAGAGCATTGCCGGGCAATGCATGATGTGCCGATATTATAGCGGTTTTATCGAGCCTTTAACACGCAAAACCTGGCCGGACCTGTAGGTAGTTGCCGGCGAGGTGCCATTGCTTTGCCGGTGGTAACTGGTCCGTCTTGGGCCTTGTCCCGAATGGCAAGGCCCAAGACGGACTTTCACGCTGCCAGTTCTGATCTCAGGGCATCAATGATGATGCGCGCGAAGTCTTCGGGCGAGTCTTCCTGAAGGAAGTGCCCGCCGCGCAGGGTGATGTGCGGC
>Ga0209300_1000874_pt1 | contig 13314 bp, 7 predicted proteins | sample Shrwel_input2_RT_FD_187535 | JGI IMG/M metagenome (GOLD analysis project Ga0209300, IMG submission 187535) | Subsurface microbial communities from deep shales in Ohio, USA - Utica-3 well 1 S input2 RT (SPAdes) (version 2) ... | reverse complement strand
CCGCTGTTAATCCAAGTGCTGTTCTCGGCGCTCTACCATTTAAAATGTCAGGTTGAAATTTTTCTTGCTTACCTGTAATTTTTATTTCTCCATTTTTCAATAGACGCGGGCCACCACCGACAGCATAGAGTATATCTTTTTCCTTCAGCTCAGGTGAAAATTTATTTTTAAACTCTGCCCTTTTGTCTTTAAGTTCCGGAATCATATTGATCAGTTCATTTTTCTCAGACCCAACCCGCAGCACAAAACCATCTGGTGGAATCGGAGTCTTGATTCCCGCCTCAGTCTCGGTACCCAGAATCTCACCTGAGCGGACTACTATATCATAATAACCCTCTGCTAAAGCCGGCATCTGGCCGCCGTAATAACTATTATAGACTACAGCCTCCTGAGCTCCGGCCGATCTATTAACTCCATTTACTTTAAAGCTTTCAGCAAGCTCAGCAACTTCAAATTCTCCTTCCCAGTCTACCTGAGAAAAAGAAAGACCTTTATCCTGATCAATCAGCAGTGCGGTCCGCTGATAAAGCGGCTCACTGACCAGCACTCCATCCAGATAGAGCAGGCCGAGTGGTCTGCCGCTGTAGTGAAAATAGCCGCCGTTAACTCCTGCCAGAGCAGAATGACTGCGGATAATATCACCCAGATCTTCTCTTCCCGGTACAACCCCCTGGGCCAGCACCGGTTTTAAGTTCAACTCTTCAACCGAAAGATCATAATCAACAACTGTAATTACGCGCGGACCAGACCAGCTCATCTGTCTGATTTCTTTAAAATGTAAACCTCTATTAATTCTGGCAGTAAATTTGAGCTCACTATCTATCAGCTCATTCAGCTCTGCCATTTCTGCCCGATCATAATAATAATTTATAATTTCCTGATAATCATAATCAGCCTGGGCCAGGGGAACAATTCCTGCCCGGGGTCTGCTGAGATTTTTTAGAGAAAAATCACTGTTATAATAAAATTCATTATTTCTAACCAGCACCTGTCCACTGGTTGCTGCCGCAGCCTCTTTAAATACAGGACTCAGGCGGCCAAAGTTTAGATTGCTTAAGTTTTCCAGCCTTGCCCCCTGGGTCTCCAGCTGGTAAAGCAGTGAAGTTCTGTAGAGCACAGCCTGAGCCTTAAGTGCTTCCTCAGGCGCCCCGGCATTAAAGGTGCTCTGCAGCAGGTAGGCTGTCAGCTCCTCCAGCTCTGTTTTGTAGCTGAATAAAACTGAACTGCCAAGCGGTCCAAATTGAAACTCTCCCTGCATTTTTTTATCCTGGGCTTCAAATTCTCCCCTGATTTTAAAGACATGAGCCTCTCTAATTTTCTCACCTTCAGCACTGTAAAAATTAAGTCCTTCTCCAATTTCCTGATTAGCTGACTGAGCTGCTGGCTGATTTTCAGCAGCTGTTCCTTCCGATTCAGACAGCTGGTTCTGAAGCTCAATCTCCCTCACCCAGCCGTTAAAACCTGCTTCCTGCAGCTGCTGCTGAAATTTCTCAGCCCCAGCGCGCTCTGAAAAAGCACCGGCAAGGACCTTAAATAATTCCTCTTCCTCTTTGACGATAATCTGTTCTTCAAAATCTATTTTTACCTGGTTTTTAAACTCATGGGCATTTTCCACTGAAGAGCTGGCCATTATCTGAACTCCCCAGCCGCTTTTCAGCTCAGTTTGCTTAAGCTCAACCTCTCCCTGAGTTATGTAATATTCTTTTCCCGCTTCCAGTCTGAAATCCTCAGCTCCAGCAGCCGTCAAAACTGCATCCCCTTCAGCCTGCAGTCTGATCTCAGCTGTTGGCGAAAAAATGGGGACTGTTATCTGCTGTTTGGACTGAATAAAATCAACAAGTCCGGACTGATAATATTCTGCCGAAACCGGTACCACTGCCAGAGTCAGAAAAACCAGCACAAAAGCAATAATTTTTAAAGTAAATGATTTCAGTTTAATCACAATTTTCATCTCCATTTATAATAATCCGTTTAATTATAATAATCGTCCTTTCAATCTTTTTACCCTACTTATATATATTTAATCTCAAAGCCTCAAATCCTGCTTAAAATTTGATTAAATTTCGGTATTTTTCCTCTAATTGAGCTTTATGTTATAATAAAGGCACAGAAACTGATAAATATTACTGAATAAGATAAATTAAGCGAAATCAAAATGCTCTTTCAAACTCTTTTTAAGAGCTTAAAACAACAATTTAACAACCAGGAAAGGAAATAATTATGAAAAACTCTAACTTAAATATTACTGTTATCGATGGTTATCTTGACGAGCCCTCCTGTCTCGGGGTTCCACCCTATGTTTCTCCCCATGTCCGCTATCTCTGGGGAGCACTGCTGGAAGCAGGAGTCAGTGAAGATAAGCTCAGCTATCTGACAATTGACAGCCTGAGAGAAAATAAAGAAAAAGAACTCAAAAAAATGGAAGCAGAAGATATTGTGATCATGATTGCCGGGACCACAGTCCCCGGACATTATCTGGGCGGTCAGCCAGCCACCGCAGCAGAGATCAAAGAAATTGGCGAAAAAGTTTTTTACCCGACCAAAGTTTTAGGTGGTCCAATAACTTTAATTGAAAAGATGAAAGATAAATTTGAAAATGACTTTGATATCTTAGCTTCAGAAATTGCTGCAGTCGATATTTTTAAAAGGCTCGAGCAGATAGAAATTGAGCCGGCTGAAACTGAAAAATATATCAATAAATTTGCCTTAAGCGGCAGCCGCCTGCTGAAAAGACATCCCAATTATCCAAAAATCATTGCCGAGCTGGAAACTTTTCGGGGCTGCCCCCGCCTCAGCCACTGCGCTTTCTGCAGTGAGCGTTTAAAGAAAATAAGCTACAGCCGCAGTCCTGAAAGTATTGCAGCTGAGGTTAAGGCCCTGGCTGCAGAGGGAATCCACCACTACCGTCTCGGCAGTCAGACTGATCTCCTCTTATATGGTGCCGAGCTTAAAGACAGGAGCTTTATTTTAAAACCAGCTCAAATCAGAGAGCTCTACCGGGGAATCCGCGGTGCTGATCCTAAACTTAAGGTACTGCATATGGATAATATGAATCCGGCAGAGATTGCCCGCCACCCAGAAAAAGCAGCTGAAATCATTGAAATCATCAGCAAATACAACACCGCCGGTGATACAGCAGCATTCGGCCTTGAGTCTGCTGATCCGGAAGTTTTAAAGAAAAATAATATTGACAGCAGCAGTGAAGATAACTATTTTGCCATTAAATTAATGAACGAAATCGGCGTCAGAAGAGAAAATGGAATCCCCAAACTGCTGCCAGGTCTCAACTTTCTCCACGGCCTGATCGGTGAAAGTAGAAAAACTCTGGACTATAACTATCAATTTCTAAAAAGACTGCTGGCCGATGATTTAATGCTCAGAAGAATCAATATCAGACAGGTTGTCCGTCTGGGCAGCTACCCTGAGGTCAAATACTCCCAGGGTGAATTTAAAAAATATAAGGAAAAAATTAACCGAGAAATTAACCAGCAGATGCTGAAAAAAGTATTCCCGGCCGGAGTTATTTTAACTGACCTCTACTCAGAAAAGAAAAAGGGCAGCCTCAATTACTGTCGGCAGCTGGGAACCTATCCGATTCTAACTGCGGTCATCGATCAAAAAGACGACTTCTTTGAACAGGCAAAAGTCGTTGACCACGGTTACCGCTCAATTACTGCCCTCAAGTGGCCAAAAAAATTCAGCGACTACAGTAAAAAAGAGCTGGAGGCCATCCCGGGAATAGGCAGTAAAAGAGCTTCCCGACTGATTCTGGAAAAACCAGCAACGAGAAAAGAACTGGCTGCTCTGCTGGGACCAGACTTTGATCAGAAAACTCTTTCTCAGTTTTTTAAGTTCTAAACCTGACTAAAAATCTGCTGTCAGCTCCTTTAAATACTCTTTAAATTCAGGGCCCAGGTCTTCTCTGGCCAGGGCCAGCTCAACTGTGGTCTTTAAAAAACCCATCTTGTTGCCGACATCATAGCGTCTGCCTTCAAAATCATAACCATAAACAACCCGCTTATCAAGCAGGGTTTTTAAGGCATCAGTCAGCTGAATTTCTCCACCCTTACCTGGAGCAGTATTTTCTAAAATATTAAAAATATCCGGTGTAATAATATAACGGCCTAAAATAGCCAGGTTGGAAGGTGCTTCCTCAACTGAAGGTTTTTCGATCATATCATCAACCTTATAAACAGCTCCATCTTTACGGCTGTAATCGACTATTCCATATTTGCTGACATCCTTTTCGGCCACTGTCTTACAGCCAAGAACAGCAGTTTCCTTTTCCTCGTAAACCTCCATCATCTGCTGAATAACAGGTTTTTCAGAGTGAATTATGTCATCACCCAGTAAAACAGCAAAGGGATCATCACCAACAAAGGTTTTGGCACATAAAATCGCATGCCCGAGCCCTTTCTGCTCCTTCTGCCTAACAGAATGAATGGTGATCATTTCCGAAATATCCTCTACCATATTTAAAAGTTCAGTTTTACCCTGCTTTTTTAAGGCTGCTTCCAGAGCCTGGGACTTATCAAAGTGATCTTCAATACTCTGCTTGTCTTTAGAAGTTATAATTAAAATATCTTCAATCCCTGCTGCAACAGCCTCCTCAACTATATACTGAATAGATGGTTTATCTACAATGGGCAGCATCTCCTTCGGCTGAGCCTTGGTTGCCGGTAATAACCTGGTTCCCCAGCCGGCTGCCGGAATTACTGCTTTTTTAATCTTCATTTTACCACTCCCCAATAATTTTTAGCTTGCGTTAAATGCTTTGCTTAAACAATATTTCTATCATTAATATTATAACATTAAATAATATAAATGTTAAAAACTGTAGGAAAACTGGAGTCCATAGCGCTGATCCTGAATTTCAAAATCATGAGCCACAAATAAATCAACTTCTATCGGCTTTAAACCCAGCAGATAGAGGCGGGAATTAAAGGCCGGTCCAACTGCCAGTCCTTCCTCTGTCCAGTCATGATCACTGTAGAAATCAACAAAAAGATAGCCACCAATATCAGTCAGCTGCAGAAAACTTAATAGTTCCATCGGCAGCTGCAAATTATAGTTATAATTAAAGTTTAAAGAAGCCTGCAGATGGGTATTGCTGTCCAGCTTCTGTCCCCTGTAAATCAGTGGAGACTCTACATACTCACTGCTGTTATAGATAACTTCGGTACCGATGCTCCAGGCCTCAGTAAAGTCATAATTAATCAGGTTTGAGCTCAGAACATCAAAGTCTCCTTGACTCTGGTTTAAAAAGAGGTCATTTTCGGACTGCCACTGAAAACTTCTGCCGAGATAACGGAAGTCATTGCCAAAAAGCAAATATTCATGACCCTGCCGCCTGCCGTAGCCGGCTGACAGGTTAAAGCGCCTGCCGAAATATTTAAGCTCAGCCTCATAGTCATTTTTGGTGGCTGAATCATAATCGTTTCTATATTTTAAGTAGAAATCAAAGCCGTCAGTTAATTTCTTGACCCGCAGGGCTGCCGAATAGGCATCCTCCCAGCTTTCTGCCCCCAGCACAGACAAGCGCAGACTGTTGTAGTAGATCTCAGCCCCAACCTGAAAATCATCCAGTGGACTGCGAATTAAATCCTGACTGAAGGGTGAAAAATCTCTCCCATAATAAATCAAAGGACTTATTCCTCTCTCTTCGACAACCAGTCGGTCAAATTCCAGGTCACGCAGAATATTATCGAGATCATAGGTCTCTCTGGCTGCAGGCTGGCGCAGCGGTATTCCTGCTTTTTTCAGCTCTTCTTTTAAGCGGGGCATTCTTTTTATTGTCTGCTGATAACCAATATCCACCAGCCTGCTGGCATAATTAAAATCCATAAAGGTATAATTTTCCACATCAGCCGTGATTACAAAATCAGCATAGCGGTCCAAAATCTGACCTGAATACTGATTCTGAATAATTTCTATAAAACGGGTTGCTGATTGAAAGGCTCCTCCAGAATCATACTGCCCTTCATTCTGAGGTGTGTCAGTAGCTATGATGAAATCTGCTCCCAGCAGTGAAGCTGATTTTGCAGGAGATGACTCCAGCACCCCGGCATCCATAAAATAGTGATCTTCTTGAGTATGGATCGGAAAATACCCGGGAATTGAATAGGAAGCCTGCAGGACTTCGGAAATTCTGCCCTCTGTGGCCAGGTATTTTTTGCCTGCTGCCAGATCAAAACTGAGCTGAGCTGTTGGGATCAAAAATTCTTCCAGCCTTTTTTGGGGACCAACTGCTTCCATAAAAGTATTTACCTTTTTACTGTTCAGCAGAGCTCCTCTGCCAAAATTAAAAAGACGGGTAAAGGGAGTATCAGTTACAATTTCTTCAATCTGCTCCAGCGAAAGGCCGCTTCCATAAAGAGTTGCAATAATTGAGCCCATACTGGTACCTGTCATTAAATCAATAGGTATATTATTTTCTACCAGGGCTTTGATGATTCCGAGATTAGCAATTGCTCGAGCCCCACCACCTGAAAGGGCAAGCCCCACAGCTGGTTCTTTTCTGGCATCAATTTTGTCTTTAAACTGCTGATAATTTTCCACCAGGTAACTTTCTCCGTCAAACTCCACCTCTGTCAGCTGATTTTCCTCTGTCAGCTGATCTTCGCCGGCTGCAGAGTCTGGCTCCGCTTCAGCCAGAAGAAGGCCGGAAAAAGCAGTGGTGAAAATAATAACTAAAATAAGAATAAAAAAAGATTTTTTCATGCTAACACCTCTATTCTTAAAAAGCCGAATAATACAGTAAAGGGAGGCAGAGCCTCCCTTTTTATTTTTTATCTGCCTCTATTTTTTTATAAGCGTCTCTTAATCTACCAGTTTATTCTACCGATGACTTTAGAAGCTGTCCATTATCTCCTCAACTTCAGCCATTAGCTTTTCCTTAAAATCTGCCAGTTCCTTTTCTGCTGCTGCCTGATCTTTTTCGCGAACAGCAAAATAGAATTTAAGTTTGGGCTCGGTTCCGGAAGGTCTGATAGTCAGTTTAGCATCCCCCTCCAGCAGATACTGGAGTACATTTGATTTAGGAAGCTTAATTTCTTCTTCCCGGTCCTCATCGAGATAACGGCTTGTAGAAAGTTTATAATCCTTAACCACTTTTACTCTGCGGCCGGCAATTTTTTTCGGACTTTCTTCTCTGAGGCTGGCTATTGTTTTAGTAATCACTTCCTGGCCTTCTTTACCTTCCAGGCGAATTGATTCTAAATCTTCCAGATAATAACCATATTCTTCTCTCAGCTCTGCCAGACGGTCCAGCAGATTTACTCCTTCTTCCTTATACTTAAGAGCCATAATTGCTGCCAGACCGGCTGCAACTGCTGCATCTTTATCACGAGCATGTTTTCCAATTAAATAACCAAGGCTTTCTTCAAAACCAAGAATAAATTCTTTTTCCCCTGATGCTTCAAACTCTGTAATCTTTTCCCCAATAAACTTGAATCCTGTCAGCACATCAAGCACTTCTACTCCGTAATCAGCAGCAATACCTAACACCATATCTGTCGAAACAATTGATTTAATAATTGCACCATTATCCGGAAGAGTACCTGCAGCTTTAGCTTCTCTTAAAAGAAAGTCGGCAAATAAAACTCCAGTTTCATTACCATTTAAAAACTGATAGCTGCCGTCCTCAGCTCTGACCACGGGTGCCATTCGGTCACAGTCAGGATCAGTTGCCAGAATTAGCTCAGCATCTTTTTTCTCAGCTAGCTTCAAGGCCATATCAAAAGCTTCTCTATCTTCAGGATTTGGACTTTCTACAGTAGAAAAGTCAGAATCCCCATCTGCCTGTTCTTCGACAACATGCAGATTAGAAAATCCTAAATTACTGAGAAGTTTTGGAACTACAGTACTTCCTGTTCCATGTAAAGGAGTATAAACTACTGATAAATCACTGCCCTTCTCTGCTGCTAGATCTGTATCGGGTAAAATATCCATTAAAGTTTTTTGATAACTATCATCAATTTCGGCTCCAATATAATTTAATAAGCCCTGATTGACTGCCTCCATCTCATCTATAGTTTTGACAATAGAAAAGTCATCTATCTCTTCAATCTCGGCGATAATATCTCTTGCCTGCTCAGGCACTACCTGTCCCCCATCTTCCCAGTAGACCTTATAACCATTATATTCTGATGGATTATGGCTGGCCGTTACTACTATACCGCCAATTGCATTTAACTCTCTAACTGCATAAGAAAGTTCCGGAGTCGCTCTCATTCCGGTAAATAAATATGTTTTGATTCCATTGGCAGCGAGCACAAGTGCTGCTTCCAGTGAAAACTCTGGTGAATTATGTCGAGAGTCATAGGCAATTACAACACCTTTTTCCTGACCATCATCACTGTAGTTAATTATATAATTGGCCAGTCCCTGAGTGGCTTTCCGGATCACATATTTGTTAATTCTGTTGGTTCCGGCCCCCATTTTCCCTCTCATGCCACCTGTACCAAATTCAATATTTTTATAAAAACGATCTTCAATTTCTGCTTCATCATCCTGAATGGCTTCCAGTTCTTCTTTAGTTTCCGCATCAAAATAATCACTTAAAAGCCAATCGCGATATCTGGACATATAACTCAAAATTGATCAACTCCTTTGTTGATAAACGATCTAAAATTATTTGTTCTACTCATTGAAAATATTATATCACAAATAATTTTTATTATAAAGTTTTTAAAGAATTAAGAAAAATTAGAGTTTATATTTAAAATGCAAAGAAAGCTTGCGGCCGCTTTTATCAGTCCTCCCAGACTTTTGATTATTTAACTGCTGATCAAACTGCAGTCTGGTGTCCAGATCCAGATTCTCATTAAAATTCCAGCCCCATTTTAGCGAAAGGCGGTTCAGCCGGTAATCATCTTCGGGACTGCGCTCATATTCTGTCCACTGTTTCTGCACTAAGATTTCGTAATCATGTTTTTCACTGAAATCAAACTGCAGGGTGTACTGCAGTCGGGCCAGCTGATAGTCTTTGGTCTCTGATTCCAGATAATCTTTATCCCGAAGCAGCAGCTTAAATCTATTACGCAGTCTTTCAGTTAAATAAAAGGTGTAATTACCCTCCAACTCTAAATTTAAATTATCATAGGTCTGGCTGTGTTCATAAATCCGCTGCTGCCGCTGTCCCTTTAGATAATAATATTCTCCGGGGGCAAGCTGCTGTTTATAGCGCAGCCACTGCTTATCATACTGGTAATAATCAACAGTATCTTCCTCATCCTCTTCCAGAATACCGGGGTCAGTATAGAGCTTATCTCCACTTTCAAAACTACCGCTAATTTCCGGCTGATAGTTTCTGGCTGCTGCCGGGACAGTAAAAAGACCGCAAAAAATTGAAAAGATCAGTATTAAGTTAAGCAGTAGAGCAAAAATAGTTATTGTATTCTTTTTCACAAAAATCACCCTTTTTCTTTACCTTTCACGATAAAAAGAAAAATTCCTGCATCTTTGTGAAAAAATATTCAAAACCCCATCCATTGGCTGGACGGGGTTCCTAATCAATATTTTAATTTAAAGGGAGAGGCCAAAATTAATGCTCTGATCGATAAATTCATAACCAACAAAGAAATCAAAACAGTCTTCTTTTTTCCTGAGGCGGAGATTAATTTCCTCCCATTCTTCTGTATCCAGATCATAACTGCCGTCACTTTCGATGGCCCAGGCTGAATCCGGGTAATTACCTTTAAGATCAAGGGAAAGCGAAGGCTTAAGCAGCCGCTCCTCTTCCTCTCTGTCATCCGGCAGCGGAGACTCCCCATAAACTGAATCTTCTTTGTAAAAGAGCCCGGCCTGCAGCAGGAATTTTTTATTTAATTGCCTGCGGTAGCGGAAGCCAGTATTTAAAACTGAAAAATGATAGTTCTGATCATAACCACTCCGATAATGATCAAGACGGTAATTGTGGCTTAAATGATAGGAAAAACCGCCCGGCAGCTGCCAGCTGTTATTATAATCTAAATTAAGCCTCTGTTTATTTAACTCGACTCCTCCATTTTCTACCCTACCGGTGCCGAGCGCAGCTTTAAAAGAGTAAAAGGAAGGAAATGAGAGGTCAAGGTAGGGATAATAATTATAGTCTTCTCCATCTACATATTTTAGATTCCAGTTTAAAGCTGTCTCACTGTGGCTGAAACTATACTTTTCTTTGATCAGCTCCTGGCTGTCATATTCCCGCCTCAGAGAAGCGCTAATTCCGTTCTGAAAGCGGTAGGAGGCTGTATGAACAGTTTCTACAACTTCTTCCAGCTCTGGATCATATTCTTTGAAAAGCCTAAGCTTTAAGCTGCTTGCAAAGCTGTAATCTGCATCAAGAAAATATCTGTTGATCGGCTCTTCTGGCAGCAGATCTCTGATCAATCCAGTCTCCAGTCTTAAGTTTCCAGGTTGATAAAGCAGAGAACTTTCAAATTCCTTCTCCTCAGTTTCTAATTCTTCCTCTTCTAAGTCATATTCATAAAGATAATAATAGCGGTTTTTAAAACTTAAATTATCTGTAAAGCGGTGCAGATTAAGATATTCTCGACGCTCATTCCGCTCCTCACCGGAGCCAGCCCGCCAGTAATAAATCTTACCACTGTTCTGCTCGCCGATCTGGTAGGGGTAGGAAAATTCCACTGTAGCTCCCCTTTCAGTGTCATAACCAAGCTCAGGCAGCGGAAAGGTATTGCTCAATTCTTCTCCTTCTTCACCTTCTGGATCATAGGTCACAGAGTAATAAGGAAGATAAAAAACAGGTATATTTGCTATGTAGGGTACTATATGATGAATGGTTATTGTATTATCAGGATTAATCCGGACTTCCCGAGCCTTAAAGTGGTAGTGAGCTTCAGGCCGGCTGCAGGGGGTAAATTCCGCCGACTGCATAACACCTTCGATTGGCGAAGCTGAAAGAATATCCAGCCGGGAACCGGAAAAATAGATTTCTCCCAGACTGCCGTCAGCGCCATAGAGGCTTCCCTTTTCACTTTGATAATTATACTCCAGGCTCTCTCCCCGGAGATCGTCCTTATCTGATTCGATCACAACTTTATTAAAGGCTTTCAGCTCTTTATTTTTAGTATCCAGCTCAAACTTATCAGCCCGGACAGTAAAATCAGCTGATTTAAAAACTGGTGAGCCCTCGAAAATCACCAGACCTGACTCCTCAATAAAGGTTATTTTTTCACCCTGGACCAGATAATCTGCCGCAGCTGCTGGCAAAGTAATTAAAAAAAGCAGGGCCAAAACAAGCAAAAAACAGCTTTTATATTCAGTTAGTTGAAAAAAGTAATCATTTTTTTTCAGCAAAATAGAAACTCCTTTGCAAATCTCCACTCTTATTTTCATTTTCATAAAAAGATATGAAAAAACCCGCCAGGCGGCAGGTTAGATCTACTCTAAAACTATACCTATAATTTCTTTTTCTTCAATCAGCTGAATATATAATTCAGATCCGGCAGGAATTCTTTCATCCTCACCTTCAACAAAATAACCGACAACCACTCCTGGCAGCCCAAGCAGAGCTGTTCCCAGCACACTGGCTCCAATGGCCAGCTTCTGTGATTCATTTTCTTCCCGGGCCTCTGCTTCGATTGCGACTTCCAGGGAACTGCCGTCAATTGCAGTCAATTTGGGGAAGCCAATTTTAATATCGCCATCCTGGCCCATTTTTCCAGCTTCTTTAATCTCGGTAACCTCAAGCTCACCGGTGGTTCCAGCAGGAATAATTAAAACATCTTCGATCTTTAAATCTTCCTTAACCTGATAGGCTACTTTTTCGCCCCTGCTGGCGGTTTTAGAATTAATTTCTTCCAGCAGCTCGATTCGAATCAACTGGTCATCACTGCTTTTTACCAGCTGGACCGGCATCTCTTTACCGCTGATTGTCAGCTGATGCAGTTCTTTGATTCGTTCCTGAAGTGCACCTTCGTTAACTTCTCCACTTACCATCTTTTCTAAATTGCTGATTCTCTCCAGCAGACTGGCTCTGCCAATTTCGCCACTGACAGCCCATTCGACTGTATTAAAAAGAAAAAGCAGTGAAGGAGATTTTTCAGTGGTTTCAAAAAGATCAGCAATTATTTTTTCGGTTCTTTCTACAATTGATCCCGGCTGTCTTTTTTGATATAAACTCTGTTCAACATCACTTACCCGCTCTAAAATCGGCTTATCAGGTACTACTGAACCATATAAAAGTTTTTCCGCCTCAGCCAGACCATCAAGGGGAATAATCCCTGCAGCCTGAAGCTGAGAATAGGGCATCAGTGGTGTTATGATAACTGAAAATACTATAAGCAGTACTGTAATCTTTTTTATATATAATGACAAGTTTACTGCACCATCCTTAAAAATTTATTTCGAAAGAAGCACTAATATTTCTTTCACTTTCTTCTTCATTTTCATCATCTTCTATTAATTCATAACCAAGGTTTAAACCATAATTTTCATCAAAGGTTACTCCCAGCCCTAAATCCCAGGCAGTCTGCGACCTCAAAGTTGACTCCAGGTCTTCTGGATTGAGCAGCTTATAGGAAGCACTAAAGGTAGCCAGATTATTAAAATCAAGCTCAACTCCAGTTATTCTCTGAGTCAGCTCATCATTTAAATCAATCTGATAGCTGGCTCTAATAGTTCCCATCGGATCATTATACTCCAGCCCAAAGACTGTTGAATCAGCATTTAGATCAGAATTATTGTTAAAGCTATCCAGATTATTATTTTCTATAAAGTCAGCAGAAACTGTAAAGCGATCACTGGTCTGATAAGCCAGCCCAAGACTGCGCCTGCTTTCCTGTTCTTCTCGATAGACTCTATTGGAGCCCTCTGGAGTTAGAAGTATATTATCAGTATTTATGGCTGTATTTTGACCTGATTCTAAATCCGAAGCTGTTGGATTTACAGCCTGCAATTCCCACCATTCGTGATTGGCCAGACTATAACCGGCTCGAATTAAGGCACGGGAATTAATTGCATATTCAAGTTTAAGCTGAGTTTCACTGATAATCTCATCGTCAATAATCTGCTGATTATAATCTGTATTTAAATTAAGATCAGATAAAAGCTGTAAACCGGGATTTTGCTGGCTTCCATTTCCAGTCAGGTTAAAGCTGCTGTTATCTATTTCAATATCATCGATATCAGTTGAACTCTCATACTGGGAAGCAATACCCAGCAGTTCCTCTCTGGCAGATTCGGAAAAAGATTTCTCCTGAGACAGGTCCAGACTTTCTAGATCTTCTGTTTCAGAATCAGTATTGGTAGTATCTGCATCCTGAGCGTAAATATTAAAACTAAAGATTAATAAAATAATGGCAGTAAATA
>Ga0209300_1000871_pt1 | contig 13345 bp, 13 predicted proteins | sample Shrwel_input2_RT_FD_187535 | JGI IMG/M metagenome (GOLD analysis project Ga0209300, IMG submission 187535) | Subsurface microbial communities from deep shales in Ohio, USA - Utica-3 well 1 S input2 RT (SPAdes) (version 2) ... | reverse complement strand
GTCCAGAACAGCGCCGCGATCAAGAAACCGTCGCGGGTGCGCAGCTCCTTGCGGGCGTTGCGATTGGGCCAGTACAGCAGCGCACCGGTGGCCACGGTGATGACCATGGCGATGATAAAGCTGCTCCAGACGCCGTCGGCGTAGAGCAGCGAGATCAGGATCGGGGGCAGCAGGGTCAGGCTGAACAGCATCAGCAACAGCCCCAGAATGCGCAGGATCATGCGCAGGCTCATGGCGCGACCGTCCTTGTCATTGGAAACGAGGGGGTGATGGCATGCACGGGGCCATCCCCCATCAGAAGAAGGTCAGACCGACCTGGAACAAGCGCTCCACGTCACGGATACGGCGTTTGTCGATCACGAACAGGATCACATGGTCGCCGGATTCTACTACCACGTCGTCGTGGGCGATCAGTACTTCCTTGCCGCGCACGATGGCGCCAATGGTGGTGCCGCTGGGCAGGTCGATATGGTCGATGGTCCGACCCACCACCTTCGAGGAGTGGACGTCGCCGTGGGCGATCGCCTCGATGGCCTCGGCGGCACCGCGGCGCAGCGAGTGGACGTTGACGATATCACCGCGGCGCACGTGGGTCAGCAGACCGCCAATGGTGGCCTGCTGGGGCGAGATAGCGATATCGATCTCGCCGCCCTGCACCAGGTCGACGTAGGCAGCGTTGTTGATCAGGGTCAGTACCTTCTTGGCGCCCAGCCGCTTGGCCAGCATCGACGACATGATGTTGACCTCGTCATCGTTGGTCAGCGCGCAGAAGATATCGCAGTCCTCGATGTTTTCCTCGAGCAGCAGCCGCTTGCTGGTGGCGCTGCCGTGCAGCACCACCGTGCGATCGAGACGCTCGGACAGTGTCGTGCAGCGCTCGAGGCTATGCTCGATGATCTTGACCTGGTGACTGTGCTCGAGGGTTTCGGCCAGACGTTCGCCGATATGGCCGCCGCCGGCGATCACCACCCGGCGGAAGTCACGATCGAGGCGGCGCAGCTCGCTCATCACCGAGCGTATGTCGCGGCGGGCGGCGATGAAGAACACCTCGTCATCGGCCTCGATGACGGTGTCGCCGCGAGGAATGATCGGCCGGTTGCGGCGATAGATGGCCGCTACCCGAGTATCCACCTTGGGCATGTGGCGACGCAGGAAGCCGAGTTCCTGACCGACCAGCGGACCGCCGTAGAAGGCCTTGACCGCGACCAGTTGCACCATGCCGTTAGCGAATTCCAGCACCTGCAGGGCACCGGGATAATCGATCAGCCGGCGGATGTGGTCGGTCACCACCTGCTCGGGACTGATCAGCACGTCGATGGGCACGGCATCGTGGGCGAACAGGCCCTTGCGCGTCAGGTAGGCCGTCGCCCGCACCCGAGCGATCTTGGTCGGGGTACGAAACAGGGTATGTGCCACCTGACAGGCGATCATGTTGACTTCGTCCGAGTTGGTCACCGCGATCAGCATGTCGGCGTCTTCGCAGCCCGCCTGGCGCAGCACCATCGGATAGGAGGCGGCGCCTGACACCGTGCGAATATCCAGACGGCTATGCAGCTCGCGCAGGCGCTCGCCGTCGGTATCTACCACGGTAATGTCGTTTTCTTCATGGGCCAGGTGTTCGGCCAGGGTACCGCCGACCTGGCCAGCACCTAGAATGATGATCTTCATGAAAGTGTCCGCAGGCTGATGGGCCGACGGCCTGAGAGGGGCGTCGGCAGGCGGTGGCTAGCATAAACCACTCGCCGGGCGGGCGACAGGGTGAGGCTGGGTGGCCTCGGGGAACGGCCTGTCGCCAGGCCGGGGCAGAAGTGCTCCGGCGTTGGCGCAGTGGCTTACTCGCAGATGTTCTAGCGGGTGTGCCCGACGGCTTATTCGAGCGTGAAACCGACCTTGACGGTGACCTGCCAGTGGGCGACGCGGCCGTCTTCGATGTGGCCGCGGGTCTCGACCACCTCGAACCAGCGCATGCCGTGTAGGCTCTGGCTGGCACGCTCGATGGCCTGGTTCACTGCATCCTCGATGCTCTCGGTGGATGAACCGGTCAGTTCGATATGCTTGTAGACGTGGGACATGGGTCACTCCTTTGCCGTGGAAGCGGCCCCGGCCAGCGCCGGGGCTCTGTCGCCAGTATAGGCATCAAGCGAGGCTCGCCCGCAAGCCGCAGGGCTGGTCGGCTTGCGGTTCTGCCCCCGTCCCTTGCCTTGCCGGGTCCTGTTTCTGGCGGAGTCTATTCCTGACGTGCCTATTCCTGACGTGCCTATTCCTGACGTGCCTATTCCTGACGTGTCTATTCCTGACGTGCCTAGGCCTGACGGGTCAGCCGGGCATAGAAGAAGCCGTCGTGGCCGTGCTCGCGCGGCAACAGCTGGCGCCCGGCGCCCGCCGCACGTCCCCAGGGCAGGTCCGCTGGCGTGTCGACCACGGCATCCGGCGTGCGCTCAAGGAAGGCGGCGATCTGCTCGGCATTCTCCTCGGGCAGCACCGAACAAGTGGCGTACACCAGGGTGCCGCCGGGGGCCAGGGTCTGCCACAGATTGTCGAGCAGCCTCGCCTGCAGGGCCGCCAGCTGGCCGATATCCTCGGGCCGGCGCAGCCGCTTGATGTCGGGGTGACGGCGGATCACGCCGCTGCCGGAGCAGGGCGCATCGAGCAGAATGGCATCATAGGGGATGCCGTCCCACCAGTCCTGCTCGCTGGCATCGGCGGCGCTGACCTGTGCCGTGAGGCCTAGGCGCTCCAGGGTGGCATCGACCCGGTGCAGGCGCTCGGCGCTGCTGTCCAGGGCGCGAAGCGAGATATCGAAGGCTTCGAGCAGGTGAGCGGTCTTGCCGCCGGGCGCACAGCAGGCGTCCAGTACGCGGGCACCGGGACGCGGCGCCAGGGCCGGGCCGAGCAGCTCCACGGCGAGCTGGGCGGCCTCGTCCTGGACGCTCACCTCGCCCTCTGTGAAGCCTGGCAGGGCGCTGACGTCGCAGGGAGCGTCGAGGGTCAGGCCATCCGGGGCGTGCTGGCAGGGCCGCGCTTCGATATCGGTCTCGCGCAAGCGCTCCAGGTAGGTTTCCTGACTGGAACGGCGCCGGTTGACCCGCAGCGTCATCGGCCCCGGCTGGTTGTTGGCGATGGCGATCTCGCGCCAGTCGTCTGGCCATGCCTGACGCAACGCCTTGAGCCACCACACCGGATGCAGCAGGGCGACCGCCGGGTCACGATCAACCTTGGCCTGCATCTCGCTTGCCTCGCGCTGTAGCCGGCGCAGGCAGCCGTTGAGCACGCGGGTCGCCCAGGCCTTGTTGAGCAGGCGGGCGGCGCCGGCGGTCTCGCCTACTGCGGCGTGGGCCGGAATGCGCAGGTAGAGAAGCTGATAGATGCCCACCAGCAGCAGCGCCTGGATATCGGTGTCGCGAGCCTTGAAGGGACTCCTCAGCAACACGCCGGCCAGCGCTTCGAGGCGCGGCAGGGTCCGGCAGACGCCGTAGCAGATCTCGCGCAACAGCGCCCGGTCGCGGGGCGCCACGCGGCTGTCGTCGAGGCCGGAAAGTGACCCCTTGGCATTGAGGATCGGCACCAGCGCGCGGGCCGCTTCGGCACGCAGCCCCTGGCCGCCCTGGCCGTCGGTGGACGCCTGATGCTGGCTCTTGCCCTTGCCGGGTCGGCGCTTGGCATTGTTGGGCTTGCCACCGCTGGGCTTTGAATGGTCGGACTTGGAATGGTCGGACTTGGCGTCCTGACGGCGGTTATCCTTGGCCTGACTCATGAAGAGGTCTCCTGGTTGGTGTCGCCAAGGTGAATGCCCGGCGCGAAGCGCTCGCCGCGAGCATTGAGCAGATCACGGGCCGCCAGCGGCTTGCCGCCGGGTAACTGGGCGCGGGTGATCCGCAGCACCTCGTCGCCGCCCGCACCGCAGGCCACGCGCAGGGCATCGCCAGCGGCGGGTAGCAGCGTGCCGGGGGCGACGGTAGGGTCATTGGCTTCCGCGCGACCGGGTTCGGCCAGCCACAGCCGCAGCGGCTCGCCGGCGAGCCGTGTCCAGGCCACCGGCCAGGGGTTGAAGGCGCGCACCTTGGCGGCCAGGGCCTCGCTCGGGGCGGTGAAATCGAGCTCACCTTCGGCCTTGGAGAGCTTGGCGGCGTAGGTCACGCCGTCCTCGGGCTGCGGGGTGGCGGTCAGGCCGGGGCCGGCGAGGGCGTTTAGTGCCGCCACGATCGCCTCGCCGCCGAGTGCTGCCAGGCGGTCATGCAGATCGCCGCCGGTGGTGGTGACATCCAGCGGCGTGCGCCGTTCGAGCAGCATGGCGCCGGTATCCAGCCCGGCATCCATCTGCATGATGGTTACGCCGCTTTCCGTATCGCCGGCCTCGAGAGCGCGCTGGATCGGTGCGGCACCGCGCCAACGCGGCAGCAGCGAGGCATGCACGTTCAGGCAGCCCATCGGCGGTATGTCGAGCACCGCCTGGGGCAGCAGCAGCCCGTAGGCCACCACCACCATGATGTCGGCGTCGATGGCGGCGAGCTCGGCCTGGGCGTCGGCGTCCTTGAGCGAGACGGGCTGATGGACCGGCAGGCCGTGCTCCAGTGCCCGCGCCTTGACGGGGCTCGGGGTCAGCTTGCGGCCGCGCCCGGCGGGGCGGTCGGGCTGGGTATAGACGGCCACCACTTGATGGTCGCTGTCGAGCAGAGCATCGAGGCTGGCCGCGGCGAAGTCGGGGGTGCCGGCGAAGATCACGCGCAGGGGTCGGGTCATGAAAGGCCTTGCTGGGTCAAAACGATCAGGGTGGGCGACAGCATAGCGTAACGCCGCCGACAACGACGAAGGCCGGCCGCGTCAGCGTGACGGGGCCGGCCTTCGGCAGGCCAGAATCTGACCTGACTCTGGAAGGGCTGGCGCTCAGGCGGGCTGCATCTGACGATGGCGCTTCTGCATTTTCTTCATCACCCGGTCACGCTTGAGCGGTGACAGGTAATCGACGAACAGCCGTCCTTCCAGGTGGTCGTACTCGTGCTGAATGCAGTGGGCCAGCAGGCCGTCGGCTTCGAGCTCGTAGGCGCTGCCGTCACGATCCAGTGCCTTGAGGTGAACGCGCAGGGCACGCGGCACTTCGGCGTAGTACTCGGGGATCGACAGGCAACCTTCCTGCATCGGCTCGCGCTCATCGCCGATCGGCGTGTACTCGGGGTTGATCAGCACCAGGGGCTCGTTACGGTTCTCGCTGACGTCCATCACGATGACGCGACGATGCACATCGACCTGGCTTGCCGCCAGACCAATGCCTTGGGCGTCATACATGGTCTCCAGCATGTCGTCGACCAGCTGACGAACGTCGTCGTCGACGGTGTCGACCGCCACCGCATGAGTGCGCAGGCGCTCGTCCGGGAACTCGAGGATGGGTAACTTGGCCATGACGTTGAAATCACCGTAGGTAAAATTCTGAGATATTACTCGTATTGTAGTGGCCGGGCTCGGCGAACGGAACCGCTATCCATATTATGGTCACGATAGGACGCGACTATTCCATGCAGGATTCCAGGTGCGTATTCCATGTACGTATCCAAGGTACGATGACGAGCCTAAGTGGGGCGTCGAGTCTCGGTAAGATGACGAGGCCAGGTAAGGTGTCAGTCTAGGTAAGGTGTCAGTCTAAGGACGATGGCGAGACGGCGAAGCCGTTGTCCCTGCCCGGCGAGCGTGGCCGAGGCGCAGCGCCAAGGATACACTGATGGCGCCAACGACTTCTAACGTGATGCCCGGCCGCGCGCCGAGGATGAGGGAGCACGAAATGACGCAAACACGGCGGCGGTCCAGACGTATCCTGACGGAACTGGGCAATGCCATTGGTATGGGGCGAGGCCATGACCAACACCAGAAGCCGCATGCCGCCGTCAGGTGGTCAGGGGCCGTGGCGGTGCTGGTTATTGGCCTGCTCGCCGCGGGCCTGGTGCATGCTCAGGAAAGGATGCTGCGCGATGACGCGCCCCAGCGCTACACCGTGGTTCGCGGCGATACCCTCTGGGACATTTCCGGGCGCTTTCTGAATCATCCCTGGCAGTGGCCGCAGGTCTGGCAGGTCAATCCGCAGATCGACAACCCGCACCTGATCTATCCGGGTGACGTGATCGTCATTCGAGACTGTGATGGTCGACCCTGCCTGGGGCTCGAACGCGGCCAGAACGTGGTCAAGCTGTCGCCCGAAGTGAAGCGCATCCCTCGCCGTCAGGCCATCCCGCCGCTTCCTCTTGAGGTGGTCGAGAACTTCCTGACGAGGCATCGTATCGTCGATGCCTCGTTCAACCTGGCCGAGCAACCTTATGTGGTAGCCAGCGGCGACAAGCGGCTGATCAGCGGTGCCGGCGATAGCGTTTTTGTGCGCGGGGAGCTTAAGCGCGATGGCCGCTACGGCATCTACCGGCCCGGTGAGGTCTACCGCGACGGCCAGGGCGCGTTCCTCGGTCAGGAGCTGATCAGCATCGGCGAGGGCCGCCTGTCCAGTCGCGAGGGTGAACTCAGCAAGCTTGCGCTGCTCACTTCCCGCCAGGAGGTGCGCGACGGTGATCTGGTGATGCCGCTGGAGCAGCTCGAACTGACCGGCGAGTTTCAGCCTCGCCCGCCTGAACAAGCGGTCGAGGGTCGCATCCTCGCCGTGCCGGGCGGCGTTCGTTTCATCGGCCGGCTGCACGTCGTGGCGCTGGATGCCGGCACCCGCGACGGCGTCAAGCCAGGCCATGTGCTGGCCATCGAACAGCAGGGCGAGCTGGTCAGCGACCCCCGAACCGAAGAGCCGGTGCGCCTGCCGGGCGTCGATGCCGGTCTGGTGATGGTCTTTCGCAGCTACGACCGGGTCAGCTACGGCCTGGTCATGCAAGCCAACCGCACCCTTGAGGTCGGTGATCGCGTGCACACCCCCGATTCGATGGACCTGTATTCATTGAGGTGAGACAGACACTTTTAGAGTTAGCTGACATCATCTCAATCATTAGCGGACGCTATCTAAATAAAGAGGACGGCGTGATGACGGCCAAGGACTGGCTGGTACTATCGCTGCTGCCGGGGCTCGGGCCGCGGCGCATTCAGACCCTGCGCGAACGCGCGCCGGAATGTCTCGAGAGCTGGCCCGAGGGCTGGCTGGCGCTGCTGCCGCGACCCGCCGCCACGGCGCTCAGGCTGTGGCTCGACCATCCCGATCGCAGCCCCCTGGCGCCAGCCGTGGACGCCCTCGATGGCTGGCTTGCCGCCTCTGTTCATCACGCCCTTCTGCATCCTGGCCACTCGTGTTGGCCTGCACTGCTCGATGAACTGCCCGATCCACCCGCCGTGCTGTGGGCCTGCGGCGACCTCGCCGCCCTGACGCCACCAGCACTGGCCATTGTCGGTTCCCGACGGCCCACTCGCGATGGGCTTGAGAGCGCCGCCGCCTTTGGTCGCGACCTGGCGGGCCAGGGCTATGCCACCGTCAGCGGCATGGCACTGGGTATCGACGGTGCCGCCCAGCGTGCGGCCCTGGATGCCGGCGGCGCGAGCGTGGCGGTGTTGGGCTGCGGGGTCGATGTGGTCTATCCGCCGCGCCATGAGGCGCTGCATCGCCGCCTGCAGGGCGAGGGCGGGCTGCTGCTCTCGGAGCACCCGCCAGGCACTCGGGCTCGTCCGGCCTTCTTTCCCCGCCGCAACCGCATCGTCACCGGGCTGTCGCTCGGGGTGCTGGTGGTCGAGGCCGCCGAGAAGAGTGGCTCGCTGGTCAGCGCCCGGCTTGCCATGGAGCAGAACCGCGAGGTATTTGCCCTGCCGGGCTCGATCCACAATCCCCAGGCCAGGGGCTGTCTGGGGCTGATTCGCCAGGGGGCGACCCTGGTAACCGGCATCGAGGATATCCTCGAGGAGTTGCCGCCCTGGGCCGGGGCAGCGGCTATCGGTTCGATTGATGCGCCTGCCCGCACACGCCAGGTGACGCATGTCCCTGCGGCGAGCGATGCCGGCCCCCAAGATCCGCTGCTCGAGTTGCTGAGCGAGCGCCCCACGCCGCTGGATGTTCTGGTCGAGCTCACCGGTCAGGATGTCGGACACTGTCAGCGGCGGCTGCTCGAGCTTGAAATCGAGGGGCTGGCCACCCAGGCGGTAGGCGGCTGGGTCCGCCTGTCCGGGCGTCTTCTGTAACAGCTCAGCGGCCCCTCGGGCGGGGCGCACATGATAGACTTTGCGTCAGTTGCTCCCGATGCCCAGATGTTTTCGACGCCCAGTTCTTTCGATACATAGGATCGCCGATGACCGACACTCCCGCCCTCGACGCCGCGCTTAAGGCCGCAGTGGATGCCCTAGACGCCGGTGGCGTGATTGCCTACCCGACCGAAGCGGTCTGGGGCCTTGGCTGTGACCCCGACAATGAGCGGGCGTTGACGGCGCTGCTGCGCCTCAAGGAGCGCGATCCTGCCAAGGGGCTGATCCTGATCGCGGGCCACATCGCGCAGCTTGCACCCTGGCTCGACGGGCTGCCCGCCGAGCAGCATGCGCCGCTGGTGGCGAGCTGGCCCGGCCCCAACACCTGGCTGGTGCCGGACAATGGCCGCTCGCATCCCCTGCTGCGCGGCGCCCACCAGAGCGTGGCGCTGAGGGTCAGCGATCATCCGCTGGTGGCCAGGCTCTGCGAGGCCTATGGCGGCCCGATCGTGTCGACCTCTGCCAACCGGACCGGCGAGCCGCCGGCGCTGACGGCCTCGGCCGTGCGCGATTCCCTCGGTAACGGCGTTGCGGCGGTGCTCGATGGGCCGCTAGGCGATCATCCCAAGCCGAGCACCATCCGTGACCTGGTCAGCGGCCGCGTGCTGCGAGACTGAAAACCGGGCGGCGACGCTTGAGGTTTGATCGCCGCCTCGGTGACCCCTATTCCCACTTTGAAGCTGTGACTGGAGGCCATGTGGCACACGCCCATCTCGATGCCGTCAAGACCTACCTGCTCGACCTGCAGGACCGCCTGTGCGCGGCACTGGCCGCCGAGGACGGCGGCGCCGATTTTCGTGAAGACGCCTGGGACCGCCCCTCCGGTGGCGGTGGACGTTCGCGGGTAATCGAGAACGGCGCCGTCTTCGAGAAGGGCGGCGTCAACTTCTCCCATGTATATGGCGCCGAACTGCCTGCCTCGGCCAGCGCGGCGCGCCCCGAGCTCGCCGGTCGCAGCTTCCACGCGGTCGGCGTGTCGTGGGTGCTGCACCCGACCAACCCTCATGTGCCGACTAGTCACGGTAACGTGCGCTTCTTCATCGCCGAGAAAGAAGGCGAGGCCCCGGTCTGGTGGTTCGGCGGCGGCTACGACCTGACGCCCTTCTATCCGGTGTTCGAGGATGTGGTGCACTGGCATCGGGTGGCCAGGGACGCCTGCGCGCCCTTCGGTGAGGGCGTATATACCCGCTACAAGACCTGGTGCGATGAGTATTTCTACTTGAAGCACCGCGATGAGACCCGCGGAGTGGGCGGGCTCTTCTTCGATGATCTCAACGAGGGGGGCTTCGATGATTGCTTCGCCTTCCAGCGAGCGGTGGGCGACAGCTTTCTCGACGCCTACCTGCCGATCGTCAAGCGCCGTCGCGACGACGACTATGGCGAGCGGGAGCGCAACTTCCAGCTCTACCGGCGCGGGCGCTACGTGGAGTTCAATCTGGTCTGGGACCGCGGCACCCTGTTCGGTCTGCAAAGCGGCGGTCGCACCGAATCGATCCTGATGTCGATGCCGCCGGCGGCCCACTGGCACTATGGCTGGACGCCTGAATCGGGCAGCCCTGAAGAAGTGCTCTACCAGGATTACCTGCGGCCCCGGGACTGGCTTGCCGAAGCTGAGGAAGCCGCGAGCGCCGAGGAGGGCGAGGCATGAGCGATCGCTACTGCGTGTTCGGCCACCCAATCGGCCATTCCAAGTCGCCGCAGATCCACTCGGCTTTCGCCGCCCAGAGCAGCGATACCATGACGTACACCGCCATCGAAGCGCCCCGGGACGACTTCGCCGGCGCCTGGCGCGACTTCGTGGCGGCGGGCGGTCGTGGTGCCAACGTCACCGTACCCTTCAAGGAAGAGGCCTTTCGCCTCTGCGAGGTACTGAGCCCCCGTGCCCGACGAGCCGGGGCAGTGAACACCCTGGTACTCGGCAAGGATGGGCGCACCTTTGGCGACACTACCGACGGGATTGGCCTGGTGCGGGACCTTCAGCACCACGGCGTCACGCTTGCCGGCGCCCGGGTGCTGGTGCTGGGCGCCGGCGGCGCGGTGCGAGGGGTGATCGAGCCGCTGCTGGCTGAAGGGCCCGCCGAGGTGATGATCGCCAACCGCACCGCCGAGAAGGCGAGTGGCCTGGCCACGGACTTTGCCGCGCTGAATGACGGCCAGACCCGCCTGCATGGCGGTGGCTTCGACGCCGTGACGGGGCCCTTCGATGTGGTGATCAATGGCACCAGCGCGAGCCTTGGCGGCGACCTGCCGCCGCTACCTGACGATCTGTTCGCCCCCGGCGCCACCGCCTACGACATGATGTACGGCGCCAAGCCCACGGTCTTCCTGGCCTGGGCATCCGAGCGCGGCGCCCGCGGCGTGGATGGCCTGGGAATGCTCGTCGAGCAGGCCGCCGAGTCTTTCTATCAGTGGCGTAACCGCCGTCCCGATACGGCGCCGGTGCGCGAGATGCTGCGCCAGGCACTTACCGCCAACGGCTAGGGCTTTTCTTCAACCCCTCTCTTCAGCTCCTCTTTTCAAACCCAAGCCTCGGGGCTAAGCATCAGACCCTAGCGTTGGCCCCAGCACATCAAGCAAAAGTCCACCAAGCAAAAGCCCGCCGGTCATCAGACCGGCGGGCTTGTTGGTTGGGCAGGCGAAAGGCCGCTTAGGCAGGGCGAATTAAATAGGGCCACTCAGAGAGCGCAACGCTCGCCTCAGCGGTGCTTGAAGTAGCGCCTTCAGCGTTTCTTGATATACAGCCCCGCCATGGTCATGCCCAGTCCCAGCACCGACAGCGCGAGGCCGCCATTCACCAGCCAGGGCGCACGGACGAGCCAGGGTACGAAGGGCTGAGGCGTGTCGCGACAGACCCCGTCAAGATAGTCCCAATGGCCGCCGTCGAGCATACAGCCGCGCACGTCGCCGAGTTCCAGAAAGTAGATCCCAAGCAGCACTACGATCGGCAGAATCAGCAGGGCCATGCCTGCGCGAATCAGGTGCCGGCGGGTCATCTAGGAACGGCTACAGTTGGGCGTCTTGCCTGACTGGCGCGCCTGCTGGTAGCGAGGCAGGGCCTCGTTCATGCTGGCCTCGAGGCCGCTGATACGCTGATTGTTGCTGGGGTGCGTGGACATCCACACCGGTGGCTGGCCGCCGCCCGCCTGGCTCATCTTCTCCCACAGGGTCACGCTGGCGCGGGGGTCGAAGCCGGCATCGGCCATCAGCTGAATGCCCAGCGTATCCGCCTCGCTTTCGTGGCTGCGAGAGAAGGGCAGCATGATGCCGTATTGAGCCCCAGCGCCGAGAGCGCCCATTATGGCGTCGCCCTGGGGCCCTTGGATGCCGGCGGCGCTCTGGATCACCGACAGGCCGAGCTGGGTGGCCTGCTGGGTCGACACGCGTTCGTTGGCATGGCGTGCCAGGACGTGGGAGACCTCGTGGCCGATCACCGCGGCCAGCTGGTCCTGGTTGCTGGCGATCTCGAGCAGGCCGGTGTTGACGCCGATATAGCCGCCGGGCAAGGCGAAGGCGTTGGCCGAGGGATCATCGAAGACCTTGACCTGCCAGCTGGGCGCCAGGTTCGAAGACGGCAGTTCGGCGACGATGGCATTCGACACGCACTGCACATAGTTCAGGGTGGCGCCGCCCACCGTCGGCAGCTCCTGCTGGTACTGCTCGAAGGTTTGCGCGCCCATCTGGTTGAGCTGCTGGTCGGACACCAGCGTCAGCTGTTGCCGCCCGGTGGGTGAACTCGAGCAGGCCGCCAGGGCCAGACTCAGGGCGCCCACGGCCATTCCTTGTATCCAACGCATTGTCACATCCTCCTTGGGCCGGCAGCGAAAGGTTCGCTGGACGGCATATCACAGTTTGCCACAAGATACTCTGATCGCCAGTGCGGTAAAACCGCGACGTCTGCAACCAAGGAGATACTGCATGGATGACGCCCTGGCCCGGCGCCTGCTGGAAATGATGGAACGGGTGGAGCCATGGCTGCCGCCTGTCTCGGTCGAGATCGACTGGCAACATGACATCGCCGCCCTATGGCAGCGTCATGCCCTGGGTGGGCAGCTGACGCCGGTTCCGCCCCGAGACGCGCTTGGCCTCGATGACCTGCTGGGCATCGAGCGACAGAAGCGCGCGCTGATCGACAATACCCGCGCCTTCCTGCGCGGCTACCCCGCCAACCATGCCCTGCTGTGGGGCGCCCGAGGCAGTGGCAAGTCATCGCTGGTTCGGGCCCTGCTCAATGGCCTGGCCCCTGAAGGGCTACGCCTGGTGCAGGTGGACCGGCACGATCTGGCGGGTCTGCCGAGCCTGGTGGCTCTGCTGCGCAACGAGCCGCATCGTTTCGTGGTGTATTGCGACGATCTGTCTTTCGAGGGCCACGACGATGCCTACAAGGCCCTGAAGAGCGTGCTCGACGGCGCTATCACCGGCCCACCCGAGAATGTGCTGCTCTACGCCACCTCTAACCGTCGCCATCTGCTGCCGGAATCCATGAGCGACAATCAGGCAACCCGCGTGGTGGACGATGAGCTGCATCATGGCGATGCCGTCGAGGAGAAAATCTCGCTGTCGGACCGTTTCGGCCTCTGGCTGGCCTTCCATCCCTTCAGCCAGGACGCCTACCTGGAGACCTGCCAGCACTGGGTCGCCCATCTCGGCGCCGCCGAGGACTGGTCGCCCGATGCCCGCGCCGAGGCCGTGCGCTTCGCCACCCTGCGCGGCGGACGCAGCGGGCGCATCGCCTGGCAGTTCGCCTGCCAGTGGATCGGTAGCCGGCGTCTGCAGGCAGAAGCCTGAACCTGGCTGAAAGCCCTGGGTCGAGTGCTGCTGCACAACCGGTCTTTACAAGCCCTATTCACAAGCGCTATTCACACGTCGTCTTTAAAAACACAGCCCCCGCCGGAGCGAGTCCGACGGGGGCTTGTGATGCGCCAGGTGCTTCTGAAGGCTCTCGTGAGCCAGCCTAGCGGCGGTTCTTGCGGGCTTCCTTGGTCCGGCCCAGCTCGCGCTTCTTGGCCTTCTCGCGGTCGCCGGCGCCGGCCATGCTGTCATACGGGTTCTTGCCGGAGCGGAACTCGAAGCGGATCGGCGTGCCGCGCACCTTGAGTACCTTGCGGAAGGTGTTGGTCAGGAAGCGTTTGTAGGCTTCCGGCAG
>Ga0209300_1000869_pt1 | contig 13362 bp, 13 predicted proteins | sample Shrwel_input2_RT_FD_187535 | JGI IMG/M metagenome (GOLD analysis project Ga0209300, IMG submission 187535) | Subsurface microbial communities from deep shales in Ohio, USA - Utica-3 well 1 S input2 RT (SPAdes) (version 2) ... | reverse complement strand
ACCGATGGCGGTGTTGGCGTGGCAATCAATGCCATGAAATCCGGTGCGCACCCGCATCATCACATGGGGATTTCCCATTGTGGCTCCCCCGCGATGATTTCCACACCCGGCAATCCTGATACTCATCTTGTTTTGCGTGGCGGTCGCGGCATTACTAACTACGATGAAGTCAGTATCGCCCGGGCCACTGAACAGCTGGAAAAAGCCGGTGTCAGTGCCGCCGTCATGGTGGATTGCAGCCACGATAACGCACAGAAACAGGCAGAAAGGCAGTTGGATATTGCCCGGGAAGTGATGGCCCAGAAACGGGCGGGCAACTCCCGTATCAAGGGCCTGATGCTGGAAAGCTTCCTGGCCTTTGGCCGTCAGGATGATGGTGACGAGCTGACCTACGGCTGTTCGATTACCGATCCGTGCCTGAGCTGGGAACAGACGGAGGCTCTGATCCGCTCACTGTAGACAGTAACAACTGCCCGGCCAGCAGCACGAGGACGCCACCCATGACCCTGTCCAGCCAGTGTCCGAACCGGTTAAAGCCCCGGCGGACACGGGGGTGGGTAAAGAATATCGCCACCATGGCGAACCAGAGCCCGGTGGCCAGTGCCATATAAAGACCATAACCGGCCTGAAGCATTACCGGCGTGCTCGGATTGATCACCACCGAAAACAGCGATACGAAAAACAGGGTCGCCTTCGGGTTCAGGGCATTGGTCAGAAACCCCAGGCGGAATGCCGTCCAACCTGTCTGTATTTTACCCTCTTTCGCTTCAACATGAACGCTGCCGGGTCTGGCCCGCAGGCAATGCCAGGCAATCCACAGCAGGTACAGCGCGCCGACCACTTTCAGGATAGTGAACAGCACCACCGATTGCTGAATGATCAAACCAATCCCCAGTAACGAATAGCCCACATGCAGCAGAATGCCCAGGCCGATGCCTACGGCACTGAACAAGGCGTTGCGGCGTGACTGAGTCAGCGCCTGTCGCAAAATGATGGCAAAGTCCGGCCCCGGGCTGGCGACAGCCAACAGGTGAACCAGTGCCACAGTAAGAAATTCCAGCCAGTATTGATGCACCTGAAGTCTCCGGGTCAAGGCAGCGAGTGCTGTGAACGTGAGTTGATCAGTGACAAGCATAAGAGGATTTTTTGCAGGTTTCACCTGTCACCAATCTACAGGCTTTCTATACTCGTAGCTTAACTTGACGAAAAGCGGGGTAATTCTGCCCTCTAAGGAGACCGGATGGACAAGCGAGATGTGGATGTAGCCATCATCGGCGCCGGTACCGCCGGCATGGTGGCGTATCAGCGGGCAAGCAAGAAAACCGATCGTGTAGTCATTATCGAAGGCGAGCAGTATGGCACTACCTGTGCCCGGGTTGGATGCATGCCCAGCAAGTTACTGATTGCCGCCGCAGACAGAGCTCATGATGTGCGCCATGCCGATCAGTTCGGTGTGTTTCCGGGAGAGGTAAACATTGATGGCCAGGCGGTGATGAGGCGTGTTCGCGCCGAACGTGATCGTTTTGTGGAACCGGTGGTGCATTCCATGGAGTCCCGGCCGGAAGAGCAGCGGTTGATGGGCCATGCCCGCTTTCTCGACAGCCACCGGCTGGTGGTCGGGGATCATACCGAAGTGCATGCGCAGCGCATTGTTATTGCCACCGGCTCCCGGCCGCATGTGCCCGGTGTTCTGAAGGGCGCCAAAGACCGGTTGATTGTGAATGATGACCTGTTTGACTGGCAGACCTTGCCCGACTCAGTGGCTGTGTTCGGGCCGGGGGTGATTGGTCTGGAGCTGGGCCAGGCGTTGAGCCGTCTGGGTGTCCGGGTTCGCCTGTTCGGTGTTACCGGCGGCCTTGGTGGTCTCCGCGATGAAAAAATACGGGACTATGCGCTGGAAACCTTCAAAAACGAATTTGACCTGAGTCCGGAAGCGGACACCCAGAAGGTACAGCGCACCGAGCAGGGCGTTCAGATTACCTGGCAGGAAGCGGGTAAGGAGCATCAGGAAACGTTCGACTACCTGCTGGCCGCCACCGGGCGGCGCCCGAATATTGACCACCTGGATATCCAGAACGCCGGTATCGAGCTGGACGACCGGGGCATGCCGTTGTTCGACCCGTACACCTTACGTTGCGGCGACAGCCATATCTTTATCGCTGGTGATGTGAATAACGACCGCCCGTTATTGCATGAAACCGCAGATGAAGGCCGCATTGCCGGCGATAACGCGGGGGCTTATCCGGAAATACGTGCCGGTTCGCGGCGGACGCCGCTGACAGTTATTTTTACTGATCCGCAGATTGCCACGGTCGGGTTGAGCATCCACCAGGTCGACAAGCAGTGCCACAGCTGTTTTGGTGTTGGCGAAGTCTGTTTCGAGGACCAGGGTCGCAGCCGGGTCATCGGCAAGAACCGGGGCCTGCTAAGGGTGTACGGCGAGCATGGCAGTGGATTGTTCATGGGCGCAGAGATGTTTGGGCCGGCGGCAGAGCATATCGGTCACTTGTTGGCCTGGTGTGCCCAGAAGCGAATGACCGTGAGTGAAATGCTGGAGATGCCGTTTTATCACCCGGTTATTGAGGAAGGCTTACGAACCGCTCTGAAGGAGCTTGGCCGGCAATTGAATAAAGGGCCGGAACCGGGTGAGGAGTGCATGGACTGCGGGCCGGGGGCATAGCCCCGGCCAGGGCGGAGCCGGTCAGTGAACAGCCGGGATCAGGCGCTCTGGGGGCTGCCCGGGTTCAGTGTTGTGTCTCGGGCGGTTGCGTTTTGCTGGCGCCGGGCCCAGATCTTCTCGTGGAAAAAATAGGCCACGGTATTAATGGCTGGCTCGACCATGGCAATCAGGCTGCCGATCAGGATGTCACCGGTCAGCAAGTAAGCCACCGTGAACGCGACTGTAAAGTGAGTGATGGCAAAGGTAATTGTCTTCAGCAGCGACTGGTCACCGTTAGCGCCGTGCTTGTGAACGAACATTTTCATCGTGCTCATGATCAACTCCGCTTGCGTCATGTTATGGCTTCATTTAAGAGCAAACGAGAACTATTTCCAAATAAAATGTGTCATTGCATTTGATAGCTGAATGCTATGGCCATTCTGCAGTGGCCATAATCTTCTGCTATCGATGGCATCAAGTAACTAAACTGGGGGTTTGTCCCGGTTTTGTTGTAAAGTAAGAAACCAGGATAATTTCCGAAAACGAATCAGGAGGTTCTATATGGGTAAGAATTTCATTGGCCTTGATACCGAGAAAACAGAGCAACTGGCCGGCGCATTGAACGATCTGCTGTCCAATTACCAGATTTTCTATATGAACGTGCGTGGCTACCACTGGAACATCAAAGGTGACAATTTCTTCGAGTTGCACGTTAAATTTGAAGAACTGTATGACGACCTGTTGCTGAAAATTGATGAGATTGCCGAGCGGGTACTGACTCTGGGCCATCGTCCGGCGCATGCATACAGCACTTATATGGAAAAATCCCAGATCCCGGAACGTAAGGACGTTTCTGATGGCAAAGAAGCCATGGAAAACATCGTGGAAAGTTTCGGTAAAATCATTTCGCGTCAGCGTGAACTGCTGAACATGGCCGATGAAGCGGATGACGAGGGCACCAATGCCCTGATGAGCGATTACATCTCCGAGCAGGAAAAGACGGTGTGGATGTATCGCAGCTACCTGGGTGAGTGATTTTCAGACGTTGTAGCAGTTACAAAATGGCGACCTTATGGTCGCCATTTTAGTATTCCCCTCCCTGTAACCGGATTGCAGCCAAACTGTCTTCTCTCTGACACTGGTTTGTCACGCCCCATGGATAGCGTTATCCGCAGACAAAACCCCCTTCGCAAATCAGAGAGGCGTACATGGAATTTCGCAGATCCATCTTTGCAGCAGCCATTATATCCGCAACCGCAGGACTCTCAGGCTGCGCCGGCGATGGTGCCGTTACAGCTGAAACCACCAGGACCGTTGCCAGCCAACAGATTTCCCTGACCGAAACAGGTCGCTTTACCTCTGCCGACAATGAGTTTGACGAGAGTGCTGCGGAAATCGTCGCCTATGACCCGAACAGCGCCAGAGTCTTCGTGGTCAATGCCCAGCAGGGTGCGATAGACGTTCTGGATTTGAGCAATCCTGCCAATCCCGAGAAAGTTGGAACCCTCTCCGCTGTTGAATACTGGCCAGAATCCGGCGCCATTAACAGCGTCAGCGTGTTTGATGGTCGAGTGGCCGTTGCTGTGGAAAACAGCATCAAGACGTCTGCCGGCCGGGTGCAGATCTATGCTTCTGACGACCTGGGTTTTCTTGGCCAGGTTGATACAGGCTCACTTCCCGACATGCTGACGTTTACGCCCGATGGTCGGTACATACTGGTGGCCAATGAAGGCGAACCCAACGCCGATTACAGCATTGATCCGGAAGGCTCCGTGACTATTATTGATGCGTTGAATCCTGCTGAGCCCACAGCGGTTACTGTTGATTTCAGAGACTTTAACCGGGATGGCTCCAGAGCCGGAGAGCTGCCGGAGCAGGTTCGGGTTTTCGGTAATTTTGGTCGGACCGAGCTTCAGGTTACAGCGTTTGCCGATCACGATCCGGCCTCTCTTATGGTCGCCGATGCGACAGCTGTTAACTCCGGTATGTGGATGACTATTGCCAGTAGTGAGGGTGATCCACTGCCTTATCGTGTTGCTTCTGTGGCCGGCAATAAAATCACGCTGACGACAGGCTTTGATGGTGACACCGAAGCAGAAAACGCCGACACGAGACTTCGTGCTTATCTGCACGACGGCCAGTCATCTGTGGCCCAGGACCTCGAGCCGGAGTACATCGCGGTGTCGCCGGACGGGGCGGAAGCCTGGGTCACCCTTCAGGAGAATAATGCGGTTGCGGTTATCGACATCAACCGGGCCGAAGTAAGACGTATTATCGCCCTTGGTACCAAGAACCACGCCATTCCGGGCAATGAGCTCGATGTCTCCGACAAGGACGGCGCCGTTAATATCCTAAGCTGGCCGGTTCAGGGTATGTATATGCCCGACACCATTACGTCAGCAGAAATTGCCGGCCAGGTTTATTACCTGACCGCCAACGAAGGCGATGCCCGCGAATATGACGGTTTTGTGGAGGAAATCCGGTTTGCAGACGCAGCCCTGGCTGATCACGGTGCATTCAGGCTGGCGGATTTCCGCGACAAGGCGGGTATTGGTCGCCTTCTCACGACCCTGACTGCCGATACCAGCGGCAATGGTGAACTGGATCAGTCGCTGGCCTACGGTGCCCGTAGTTTCAGCATCTGGAGTGCCTCTGGCGAACTGGTTGCTGACAGTGGCAACCAGTTTGAGGTTATTACCGCCCGGCTCTTGGGTAACAACTTCAATAATGACAATGATGAAAACAGTGGTGACAGCCGAAGTGATGCCAAGGGGCCTGAACCCGAAGCCATTGAAACCGCTGAGTTGAATGGCCGTACCTACGCGTTCATCGGCCTTGAGCGTACTGGTGGAATCATGGTCTACGACATCAGCAATCCTGCCAAACCTGACTACGTTCAATACCTCAACAACCGGGACTTTGATTACCCGATTGAAGACCGCATTGATGAAGGTAATGAACCAGCCTGGGCTGCCGGTGACCTTGGCCCGGAAAGTATTCTGTTCGTCAGTGCCGAGGATGCGCCGGGAGACCAACCGTTATTGCTCGTCGGTAACGAAGTAAGCGGCACCACAACGATTTACGGCATCCGTTAAAGCCTTTCTTTTCTTTGATTTTCAGAATGTCAGAGCGGTAGAGACGCCAGCGCTCTGGCATTTCTGTGCTTTCCCCTGCCAGATCTTCGATGACATCAAATTGCCGTAAATATGTAACTAGCTTGCAATAAGCTCCCTATAAATTGGAATTTCAAAGCCAAAGGGTCAGCCCGGCTTTGAGCTCATGTTGCGTTTTGAGTGAAAACCTTGATGCCGGGATGCTCCCGGCTTTTTTCCAAATTCGGATCATCTCGCGCTTGTCCTGAGCGGCCGCGAGGTGATCAACCCAGCGAACGGGGTGCTGTCTTGAAAGAACGTGTTTTGCCACTGGCGCTGCTGGCCTCGATGATTTCCGCTCAGGCTTCGGCCGATACCACGCTTGAGCTGGGTTCCTGTCTGCAAACTCATGTGGTTAATGGTCAGGAAATGACCGCTGGGGCCGGGGAGTCGATCACCCTGGGCAATGGTACCCAGCAACTGGTGGTTGACTGCACTGCCAACCTTGGCCGCTCCGATGACGATACCTTCCCGGAAACCAGTGAGGCCTTTGTGCTTTTGTTCAAAGCCGCCGACGCCAACCTGACGCTGTCAGCGCCGGAATTACAGACTCGCCGGGACATGGACTCCTTTAATCGCAAACAGAATTTCCGCCTGGTGACTGATACCGGTACTCCGGTGAACTACCAGGTGGATGTTCTGGAAAAGGAAGGCTTTCAGGTATTTCGGGATTACCCGGAAGAACTGGCGGCCTTCAACCGCACCGAATCTCCGGCAGCGTTGCTCAGCCGGCTGCCGGCGTCGTCTGGTGCCAACACAAACTCCGCGAAGCCCCTGCCCGAAGCCGGCAGTCAGGGTGCTGTGGATCAGGAAACGGTTCGGCAAATGCTGCGTTACTGGTATTTGCAGGCCGACACGGAAACTCGGAACGAGTGGAAGAACTGGATTCAATCCAGCAATTAAAACCCATAAAACCAATCGATAGTGGAGTTAAGACCCATGAAGAAGCTTCTTCTGGCTGTTGCTGTGTCCTCTGTAGCGGCAGGTTCTGCCAGCGCTGCAACCATTTACGAGAAAGACGGTTTTACCTACAAGCTGAACGGCGATTTTCAGGTTCAGATGCGTCAGGCCATCGGTATCGATGAGCGCGCCGAAGTGGAGTACGACGACCTGGAACTGAAAAACTACGTGAGCTACGACGTGGGCAATAACTTGACTGCTTTTGGTCGTGTAGATTTTGGCTTTAAAAAAGCTGCTGAAGACGGCTCCAGAGGCAGTAATCTGGAAGAAGCTTATGTCGGTATGAAATACGGCGTTGCTTCCTTCTCCTTCGGTAAGCAGAACTTTGCCGGCGATGAATTCGGCGTTGAGGAAGCTTACGAAGTCGAGACAATTGACGAGGACCGTTTCGACGGTATCGAAACCAGTGGTGATGACACCGTGCGTGTTGATGTTGAGCTGGACAACGTATACATCGCGGCATCCCATGAAATGGATGCGAAAGACACGGATGGTGAATATTATGATTTATTTGCTGCGACCGATATTGCGGACCTGACTCTGGCAGCCGCCTACCAGCAAGCCAAAAAAGCTGGGAACGCAGACTCCCTGGATACGTGGGGTGTGAGTGCTTCCTACGATTTCGGTTTCATGAATCTGGCGGCGGATTACAGCCTGACGGATGACAACAACACCAACTTTGAAACCGAGCAGTACAACGTGGCCGCTGTATTCGGCGTGGCCAGCACCACGGATGTCGCCGTGGGCATGGGCAACAAGGATTCTGATGCCACCGGCTACGAGGACATCACCGAATGGTACGCCAACGTCACCTATAAGTTCCCGGAAGCCAAGAATGTTCGTGTCTTTGCTGAAGTCGCGGACAGTGATTATAAAGATCCGAAGGCGAACAACGAAGAAGTCGACATGGGCATGTTGGCCGGTCTGCGTGTGAAGTTCTAAACTTGCAGCCAAAGGCATCGCGTTTTTCAAAGGCGTGTGCCGGACAGGCAACCAAGAAGGCCGGGCATTGCCCGGCCTTCTTGCGTTCCGACAACAGCGACCTGAAGGCGCTGTTTTTACTGGTGGCTAGTAGGTTGCACTCATGCCAAACCACTCGGGGAAAATCACAATCAGCGCCAGCACCAGAATCTGGATCAATATAAACGGCAGAATGCCTTTATAGATATCCACGGTTCGCACTTCCGGCGGCGCCACCCCTTTGAGGTAGAACAGCGAAAACCCGAACGGGGGTGTCAGGAAGCTCGTTTGCAGGTTCATGGCAATCAGAATGGCAAACCAGAGCATGTTGATGCCCATGGCTTCGGCGATGGGCGCCAGGATCGGCACGATGATGAAGGAAATCTCCACAAAATCGATGAAAAAGCCCAGCACCAGAATCACCAGCATGGACAGAATGATAAAGCCCCACTGCTCACCCGGCAGCATTAATAGCCATTCTTCCAACAGATAGTCGCCGCCTGTGTAGCTGAACACCATGGAGAAAGCCGTGGCGCCAATCAAAATGGCGAAAACCATGGCCGTCACTTTGACGGTGTCTTTTGACGCATCCCATACCATCTTGAAAGTGAACTGGCGGTAGATAATGGCCAGCACCAGGGCACCAACACCGCCGAGGGCAGAGGATTCTGTCGGCGTGGCGATGCCGGTAAAAATGGAGCCAAGCACCACGACTATCAGCGCGAGGGGCGGAATGATGGCTAGCAGTGCATTGACGATTTCCTTGCCACGGCTGACATCCTCGCCTTCTTGCGGCATGGCCGGCGCCGTTTCCGGCTTGAACCGGGTCATGATCAGGATGTAGGCAATGTATAAGCCGATCAGCACCACGCCAGGCATAACGGCGGCCTTGAAGAGATCCCCGACCGGCAGCCCCAGAACGTCACCCAGAATAATCAGGATGATGGACGGCGGCACAATCTGGCCCAGAGTGCCGGAGGCGCAGATGGTGCCGGTGGCCAGGCGTTTGTCGTATTTGTGGGCCAGCATGACCGGCAGTGAGATCAGGCCCATGGCCACCACGCTGGCACCGACCACACCGGTGGACGCGGCGAGCAGAGCTCCCACCAGAATCGTGGAAATGGCCAGGCCGCCGGGCAGCCCGCCAAAAAGTCGGCCCATTGAAGTGAGCAACTGTTCAGCCAGCCGGGTACGTTGGAGCACCACCCCCATGAAAATAAACAGGGGTACCGCCATCAGTACCGTGTTCTGCATCACACTCATGATGCGATAGGGCATGAACGCAAACAGGTCCATGCCTTCGGCATAAATGCCAAAAAACAGAGCTACGCCGCCGAAAGTAAAGGCTACGGGGAAGCCGACCATCAGCATCAGGAGGGCGGCGCCGAACATAATCATACCGATCATGCGAGTCCCTCCCCACTGTGTGCGGCTTCATACTGTTTTTCCCCGGAGAGTACCCGAATAGCAAAAGTCACCATGTTCAGTCCGGCTGTTGCAATGAAAAAGGCGCTGACTGGAATCGTGGATTTGATAATCCAGCGGTATGGCAGACCGCCCGGATCCGGGCTGCCTTCGACCATGCTGTAGGAATCAAGAGTGTAAGAATAACCGTACCGGCCGATCAGATAGGCAAACGGGATGACAAAAATGATTGCCCCCACCAGATTGACCCAGGCTTTGGTTTTGTTGCTCCAGTTCGTGTAGAACACGTCTACGCGAACGTGGCCATCCGTGCGCAACGCATAGGGTATGCCGAACAGGAAGACCACCGAGTAAAGGTGCCACTCCATCTCCTGCATGCCAATCGACACTTCATTGAAGGCATAGCGGGCGACCACATCATAGAATACGTTGGCCGCCATCAGGATCATGGCCACGCAGGCAATCCACCCGCAAAGCGTGGAAAGCTTTGATAGCCCTTCGTCCAGTTTGATTATCCACCGCATGATTGAGGATCCTCTGCCAAGCGGGCTGGCATCTCGTCGGTTACTGAAACGACAAAAGCCGGGATTACTGCGCGAGCAATCCCGGCTCTGTCAGACAACCGCTAGTTTACTCGACTTCAGCCATGGTGTTGAGGTAGGCGCGGGTCGAAATATCCGTGTAGGCGCGGGTTTTCTTCAGATATTCCTCTTGAGAATCGATGATACGTGCCGCCAGCTTGTTATCAGCCGCGGCTTCGTCAAGCAGCTTCTGGTTGGCCTCGTACATCGCCTGGAACACTTCTTCCGGGAACTGCTTGATCTGCACGTTCGGGTGCTCTTCCTTGATGCTGGCCCAGGCTTCGGCGTTGGCGTGCTGAGACTGGACCAACATGTCGTAAGCGGAGACGCGCATCGCTGTTTTCAGAATGGCCTGAAGGTCTTCCGGCAGTTCATCCCAGCTTTCCTGGTTGATCAGGAATTGCAGCTCGGTGGCCGGCTCATGCCAACCGGTGTAGTAGTAGTCGGCGATCTGCTGGAAACCCAGGCGCAAATCCAGTGCCGGGCCGACCCACTCAACCGCATCGATCGTATTGCGCTCCAGGGCGGTATAGAGTTCACCCGGCGGGATGTTGGTCGGGCTTACGCCCACCTCGGCAAAGACTTCGCCGGCAAAGCCCGGAATGCGCATCTTGAGTCCCTGAAGGTCTTCCAGGGAGTTGATCTCTTTACGGAACCAGCCGCCCATCTGGATGCCGGTGTTGCCGCCGGGGAAAGACATCATGTTATGCGGGGCATACACTTCCTGCATCAGTTCCATGCCATCGCCGTGGTAGAACCAGGCGTACTGTTCGATAGCGGTCATGCCAAAGGGCATGCTGGTAAAGAACAGAGTTTCCGGGACTTTGCCTTTCCAGTAGTAGGAGGCCGAGTGGCCCATGTCGTACTGGCCGGCCTTGACCATATCGAATACGCCCAGCGGCGCCTTGTGCTTGTTGGCGGAGTCGATGCGAATGCGCAAGCGGCCATCAGACATTTCCTTGGCCAGTTCCGCCATGCGTTTGGTGGTGTCACCAAAGATCGGGAAGTTTGGCCCCCAGGTTTCGGCAAGTCTTAGTGTGAATGTTTCTTGCGCGAGCGCCTGTGTGGCGGAGAAAGTCGTTGCTGCCGCCAGCAAGGCTGCAGAAAGAACAGAACGGATCTTCATTGTTATTCTACCCTCTTTGTCTTTATTTTATAGTCGGGCCCGACTCCAGACCTGTCAGAAATCGGCACCTTCAACCTGTCTGAGCGTAGCAATTAAGTTGGACGAACGGTAGTTATTCTAACCAATTTGCCATCGGAATCCAGGCCGCTCACATGTCCTGCATTCGGCCAATGGAGCCGGCCATACGCATGGACTCATGCTCCTCGAGTTCTTTAAGGTTTTCCGCCAGCTCCTTGGCTTCCAGAATCTCCGACTTGCCGGCCAGGGAGTCATACAGCGCGATCACCCGGTCATGAAACTCAAAGATTTCCCGGCTGATCTCATCAAAACTCTTGTCGTTGTAGTGCAGGTCGCAGGTACGGTTTTTTTCCACCGGTTTATGCACGCCGTAGTCGTACAGGCGGGTTTGCATAGCTTTCGAGTCGGCCTGGTTCTGGTACTCGGCGACTTCCCTGGCCAGGAGATCTTCATGGGTGCCGAGGTACTCGAGCAGGGCGCTGATCCTCTCGTTGCCGTTGAGTGCCGCAGATTCCTGCAGACACCGGGCGTGGTGCGCGTGCATCTGACGGGTCCACTCGATCAGATCGGCAAAGGTTTTGATTTCCATGGGTTTGCACTCCGGTCACAATGGTATTTGTATTTTATCCCTTATCATAACAGTCTAGTCTTGATTGTCGTTTGATTGGAGCATGGAATGAACCCCTCTACCCTCATCGGTATGGTTGCAGGCCTGGCGGTGCTGGCCAGTGTGCTGTTCTGGTCGGCCGAAGACCCGGCCCTGTTCATCAACCTGCCCGGCCTGGCGATTGTGGTGGGGGGCACACTGGCGGCGACATTTATTTCCTTCCCGCTGGGCGAAGTGCTGCGCGTGTTTCGTCTGTTTGGCACGGTGGTCCGCAACGAAAAACTGTACACCGAACGGGATATCAGTGAACTGGTGCGAATTTCCCGGTTGTGGATCGATGGTGACCTGGCGGCCGTCGAGCGGGCGCTGGAGAGTGTGCGCAATCCCTTCCTGCGGTCCGGCGTCCAGCTGGTGATTGAGCTGAACCCGGAAGAAGACATCATGGATTTCATGGAGTGGCGTATTGCCCGTCTGCGTGCCCGGGAGCATGCCGAGGCCCAGCTGTTCCGGGTGATGGCCAGTTTCGCCCCGGCCTTCGGTATGATCGGTACCCTGGTGGGGCTGATCAACATGATGTTCCTGTTGGACAACGGCAGCATGGATGTTATTGGCCAGCAGTTGGCCATCGCGCTGATGACCACGTTTTACGGCATTCTGCTGGCCAATCTGATCTTCCGTCCGGTGGCCGTGAAACTGGAGCGGCGCACGGAACAGCGGATTATTCTGATGCGCATGGTGATGCAGGGTATCTCCATGATGTCCAAAAAGCGCAGTCCGTCATTGATGCGTGAAACCCTGAAGTCCTTCGTTGCCAGCTATGACGACGAGATCCGTGATGTGAGGCCGACGGTAACAGCGCCATCGCGGACGGCAAAAAAACGATCTGCCACCACAGAGGGGGCGCGGGATGTCTGATCTTGGGCAGGCGGCCTCTCGGGTAGCCCGGCGTTCCGACAGTCTGGGTATTCCGCTGGTGAGCAGTGCCGAGGAGGATGGCTGGCTGATTACCTACCTGGATGTCATTACCCTGCTGCTGGTTATGTTTGTGGTGATGCTGGCGCTGTCTGGCGGTCCTTCTGAGACACCGGGGTCCGGGGAGGTACAAAGGGCGGAAGCGGAAACGGTGAATGACCCGCTGACCGAAACCGCTGTACCGGAGATGACCACGGAGCCGGTCAACCCTGCGGCGGAATTTGCCGGCCGGGCCTTGAGCTTTTTGCAGGAAGCGGGTCTGAGTGAAGAGGTGGAGGTGATTGAACGGCAGGGCGGCGTCAGTCTCCGGGTCAGCAGCGAGATACTGTTCGCATCCGGCGCCGCAACTCTGACCACTCAGGGTATTGATCAGTTGGAGAAACTTGTTCCGTTGCTGGCGGAGTCGGATTACCGGATTACTGTGGCCGGGCACACCGACAACGTGCCGGTGCGCAGTCAGCGTTTTCCTTCGAACTGGGAGTTGTCTTCGGCCCGGGCCGGCAGTGTGGTGCGGCTGTTCGAGGCCGACGGTATTCCGTCCTCGAGAATGCAGGCCACGGGCCATGCTGATACCCGGCCTTTGGCCCGTAACGATACCGAGCGAGGTCGCGCCCGCAATCGCCGGGTTGAACTTGTTTTGCAACCACCCGTCAATAATACTGATAAATAACCAAATTGGAGCATCTGGCGGTAGAGAATGACCGCTACGGGGAGGTATGAATGGCAGTGTCGCTGGGGATCATCGAAGGTTTCTATGGCCCACTGTGGAGCTGGGAAGAGCGGCGGCAGCTGGTTCAGACCCTGGCTCCCCATGGTTATGATTTCTATCTGTATGCACCCAAGGCCGATGCCTGGCTTCGGCGGCGCTGGCCGGAACCTCATCCCGAAGAGCAATTCCGGGA
>Ga0209300_1000866_pt1 | contig 13387 bp, 15 predicted proteins | sample Shrwel_input2_RT_FD_187535 | JGI IMG/M metagenome (GOLD analysis project Ga0209300, IMG submission 187535) | Subsurface microbial communities from deep shales in Ohio, USA - Utica-3 well 1 S input2 RT (SPAdes) (version 2) ... | reverse complement strand
CATGGCCGAGGCTCGGCGCCACTGAGCCATCCCAGTATCGAAACATCGGTATCTGGATATTCAGCAACTGCTGGCTGAAAATATCGATATAAAATGGAAGGTGATTGTCGGCCCTGGCTGCCTGAGGTCGAAAACAGGGCTTGCCGAAAAGCAAGCCCTCGACAATGTTAAGAAACCACTTAAATTTTGGTCATGCGCAAATATGGACGGATTTCCTTCCAGCCTTTCGGGAAAAGAGATTTTGCTTCTTCATTGGAAATGGATGGAGGGATGATGACGTCATCGCCTGTGCGCCAGTCAGCGGGGAGGGCACAGTGATTAGTATCGCCACACTGTAGGGCATCGATTACCCGAAGAATTTCATCAAAGTTGCGGCCCACAGCCATCGGGTAGGTCATGGTCAGGCGGACCTTCTTGTTTGGGTCGATGATAAATACGCTGCGTACAGCTGCGGTTTCGCTCTCGCCAGCGTGGATCATTTCGTACAGCTCAGCCACTTTGCAGTCGGCATCTGCAACGATCGGAAACTGCAGGTCGCAGTTCTGGGTGTCGTTGACGTCTTCAATCCACTTTACGTGTTCCTCGGCTGTATCTGTGGATAGGCCCAAGGGTTTTACATTGCGTGCTTCGAATTCTTTCGATAGTTGGGCTGTTCGTCCCATTTCAGTGGTGCATACTGGTGTAAAATCAGCGGGATGGCTGAAAAAGAAGACCCATGAATCGCCGGCCCATTCGTGGAAGTTGATCTCACCTACTGTGGTATCGATAGTGAAATTGGGAGCGGTATCGCCTAGTAACAAACTCATTGCTGATCTCCTGCTTGCGCGTGGTCGGAAGCTTTATGCCGCCGAATCCGATGCCAATGATGACTGCTGTTATGACGTTAGTAAAAAAAGTTATATCCATAGAACCAATAGTTTTTTGTTATCGATTTTTATTTTTTGGCTTTTATGATATGAACTATAATGACCTGAAGCCAAATGCCGTTTCAGAAAGCGGTCAACTCCCGACAAATTTAGAGCGCAAGAGAGGTGGATATGGAGATAAAACGGCTTGATAGTCGATTGAGCGTCACGGCACAGCCCGAGCTCGATGAGCTTGAGCAACTGGCAGCTCAGGGATTTCGCACGATCCTTTCCAATCGTCCACGGGGCGAAAGTGAGGATCAGCCGGATCCGGATACGCTTGAGCAAAAAGCGGAATCCTTGGGGATGGCCTGGTATCAGCTCCCGGTCAAACCCGGTGAGTATGCGCAGGGTGATATCGATGAGTTCGGCCGTATTCTGGGTGAAGCGCCTGGGCCGATTCTTGGATTTTGCCGTTCGGGCAAGCGCGTTACTCACCTTTGGGCTTTGTCGCAGGCAGGGCATCGCCCCGTTCCTGAACTCATCGAGGCGGCACAATCCGCCGGTTACGATCTTGAGCCCTTGCGTGAGCGTCTCGAGCAGCAGGCAAGCCAGGCGAACTCAGGGCACTAAGCACGCCTGAGACCGACAAGCCCCCGATGCCAGACAGGGCTGTGCAGCATTTTTCGAAACGCCACATTTTTTTCGAAACGCCACATTTTCTTGAAACGCGAATAGTTTCATGGAGCTACATTTGGATATAGAGGCAAGTCTTTCAGGGTTGGTGGGCGGCATCCTTATCGGCCTGTCTGCCATCTGGCTGATGGGGTCACTGGGACGTATTTCCGGCATCAGTGGCATTCTCTCGGGGCTCCTGCTGGAGCGACCCCGAGGCGATTCAGCCTGGCGGCTGGCTTTCCTGCTTGGCCTGGTTTGCGGCCCTATGGTGCTCATGCTGCTGGGTGGGGAGCTCGGTAATGTTGCCGGTGCCCCTAATGAGGTCATCGGCGCGCCGGCGGGCGGTGTCGGGTTAATGGTGATCGCGGGTCTTCTGGTCGGCGTAGGCACTGGTATCGGCAGTGGCTGTACCAGTGGTCATGGTGTGTGTGGCCTGGCGCGGCTTTCGCCCCGGTCGATGGTCGCGACGCTCGTCTTCGTGCTGGTCGCCATGCTGACCGTGTTCGTGTCGCGTCACTGGCTGGGAGGCGCATCATGAAAGCACTGGCAGGCTATCTGGCAGGGTTGCTGTTTGGGCTCGGACTGGCGATCAGCGGCATGACCGATCCGGCACGGGTCATCGACTTCCTCGACGTGGCCGGCGACTGGGATCCGACGCTAATGTTCGTTCTGGGTGGCGCCGTGGTCACCACCTTCATCGGTTACCGGCTGGTTTGGCGACGCCAAGCGCCGCTGTTCGAATCCCGGTTTCAATTGCCCACTCGTCATGACTTCGATGCCCGTCTGCTGGGCGGTGCGGCGCTTTTCGGTGTCGGCTGGGGCCTCTCCGGCTATTGCCCGGGGCCGGCGGTCGCCTCGTTTGTCGGGCTGAGCGCTCCCCTCATGGCGATGCTGGTTGCGATGGTAGTCGGCTGGTGGCTGGCCCGAGTCGTCTCGCGCTGAGAAAGGGGAAAGACTTACGGACCTCAGCAATAGCTCAACATAAGTCGATCACCCCACCCACCCAAATAGGGAGCATAACATGCACTCTACTTCGCGACTTATGACTGCTGCCTTGGTTGCCATGCTGGGAAGTTCCTTGGTGGATGCAAGTGCACTGGCAGCGGAGCTGTCCTTCAAGACGCCCGTGATCGATGGCGTGGGCCAGATTCGCTCCCAACCTGCACAGGACCTGAGTTATCAGCCAAGGATTAAAAGGCGGTCTTCAACCTGACTCAAGCTGCCAGCGAGCCGGATCAGATCAGCGAAGGGCTACAATACGTCGCAAGAGCCGTGGGTCTTTACGCCGAGGTTAATGTACCTCTGGAGCGACTGGGCTTGCCATTCGTGCTGTAGGGCAGCGCTTATAGATTGGTTTCAAGTTTTAAGAGCGGGGATTAATGCTGACTTTAGCGGGGTGGGCTACGCCACCATGGTGCTGATGATGAAGGCCACTCCGCTGGCCATGGGCGTCGTTTTCACCAGGCTTTTGTCGGCAATGACTCGTTATCGACTCGGCACGCCACGTGACGAAAGATGGGCTGGATAATAATTCCTACTCCGGTGTCGATGTTTCTTTTCTTTGGCGCGAGATTGAGTTGCAAGTGACAGCTGTTTTGGCTCGACACATGCCCCTGTCTTCTCGGGTTATTTCCAGGAGCGACAATTTATGAAGTTGACACGCCGGTCTTTTCTGACTGCGACAGCTCTAGCAGGAGGCGTTGCGTTGGCTGGCCCATTCGCATGGCGGCTGGCAAACGCCGCCGAGCCCAGGGAATTGAAGATTCCCGAGCTAATCGATGCCCGCCATCACGGCCAATCGGTTTCGCTGAGGGTGCAACCCGGAAAGACATCGTTTTTTCCTGGGCGAGAAAGCGAAACGCTTGGCTATAACGGGAGCTATCTTGGCCCCACGCTGCGTGTCCACCGTGGCGATGACGTGGAAGTCGCTGTTACCAACGCTCTTAGCGAAGATACCACCGTTCATTGGCACGGCCTGTTGATTCCCGGCGAGCTTGATGGGGGCCCTCACCAGACGATACCCACCGGGGCCACCTGGCAACCCGTGCTCCCCATCCGCCAGCCAGCGGCAACGCTCTGGTATCACTCGCATGCCCATGGTCGCACGGCGGAGCAGGTCTATGCCGGGCTGGCCGGCCTCATGATCGTCACCGATGACGAGGAAAAGGCTCTGGAGTTGCCTTCTGAGTATGGTGTCGATGATATCCCCTTGATAATGCAGGACCGCCAATTCGAGAACGGCTCCCTCGTGCTTCCGCAGGGCATGAGGACGAGGATGCACGGACGCCGAGGCGATACCTTGATGGTAAACGGAACGATCAATCCGTTTGCTCGGGTTCCCGCCCGGCTGGTTCGTCTTCGGCTGGTCAATGGCGCCAATGCCAGGTTCTTCGATTTGGCATTCACGGATGGCCGGCCCTTTCACTGGATGGCTTCCGAAGGCGGCTTGCTTGAGAGGCCGGTCGAGTTGCGCTCGCTACGCCTGGCGCCCGGCGAGCGCGCCGAAATCCTCGTTGACTTCTCTGATGGCCTGCCCGTTACCCTGGCAACCGGGCCGGACAGTAATGTCCCCAGGATGCGCATGATGGAGCGTACAGCCGACTTGACCGGGGGTGAAAGAGATGCCGTCGTCAGATTCGAGCCTCAGGGCGCTGAAACCTCTGTTGTCAAGGTGCCCGAGCAGCTGTTGACCCATGAGCGCCTCGATCCATCGACGGCCATACGGCGACGCCGTTTCGAAATGACCATGGGCATGGGTAGCATGATGGGCAGCGGATCGGGAGGATTCGGCATCAATGGGCGCTCGTTCGACATAGGGCGGGTCGATGAACGCGTCGGCCTAGGAGACACCGAAATCTGGGAAGTCTCCGGCGCGATGATGGCCCATCCGTTCCACATTCATGGTGTGCACTTTACCGTTCTGAGCCGAAACGGCTCGCCCCCGGATATTAGAGACCAAGGGCTGAGGGACACGATCGTAGCCCAGGAGCCCGTCGAATTGCTCGTGCAGTTCCTGCAGCCGGCGGAAAACGCTCCCTTCATGTACCACTGCCACATCCTCGAACACGAAAATAACGGGATGATGGGCCAGTTCTCTGTCAGTTAAGCCAATTGGCTCAGGCTGCCGATACTGGGCGGCTTATGGCTCACGATTGAAGTTTGGTTCGTCAACGAATAAACCAAGGTGATACTGCAAAAGTATGAAGTGATAAATATGACACTCTGGGCAGCCGCTATCGGTATTGGGGCAACGGTGATCCTTGATCTATGGAACGCCGCGTGCCCCCAGAAACAGGCCCATCGGAAATGTGAGATTGCCGCTACGTTTACTCTGATCAAGAGATCTTGCAATGAATCGTAACCGCCATACCGAAGCGCAAATCATTACCATCCTCAAGGCTCATGAACGCGGCGCTTCGGTGATCGAGCTGGCTCGGCAACATGGCGTGACCGAGCAAGCCGTCTATCGATGGAAGGCCAGATACGGCGGTATGTAGGTGTCGGAAGCCAAGCGACTCCGGAATCTGGAGGCCGCGCCCGCCGGTGTAAGCGACTGGTGCGGCCTAGGCTTTGTACGAAAAGTAGATTTTGCTAGTTTCTTCTATGCCACAACAGCATAGGTGAGGTATGGCAGGACGCTACGAGATCTCCGACAACGGCTGGGCCCTTATCGAGGATATCGTGTCGCCACCGAAAACGACGGGGCGCCCCCGTCGCGATGACCGCCAAGTGTTGAACGGCATCTTCTGGGTCCTTTGCTCGGGGGCCAAATGGCGGGATCTTCCCGAGCGTTACGGCCCCTGGTCCACGGTATATGACCGATTCCGCCAGTGGCGTGATGATGGCACTTTCGATGCCGTGCTGGCGCACCTCCAGCTCCAACTGCGCGAGGATGGCCTGATGGACCTGGATACCTGGATGATCGACTCCACGTCCATTCGTGCCACACGGGCCGCCTCGGGAGGTGGCAAAAAGGGGGCTCGGACGAACCGGTAGACCATGCGTTGGGGCGCAGCCGGGGCGGCCTGACCACCAAGCTCCACCTGGTCTGCGATCGACATGGATGGCCGCTGACCTTCACGCTGTCACCGGGTCAAGACGCCGACACCCGCCATTTCATGCCCACGATGGAGACGATCCGCCTGCCAGGAAAGGCGGGGCGACCCCGCAAGCGTTGCCGCTATATCGTGGCCGACAAGGGCTACGACAGCGATGACTTGCGCCGCTACTGCGATCGATACCGAATGAAGCCGATCATCGCGCAGCGCAAGATGTATCGAAAGCCTCGTCCCGGGCTTCCCCGAGGGTTCGACAAGCCCAAGTATCGGGAGCGCAATGTGGTAGAGCGCGCCTTCAGCTGGCTCAAGGAGATACGACGAATTGCGACGCGCTATGACAAGCTGGCCCGTAGCTTTCGCGCCATGGTATGCCTGGCTTGCATAAGCCGCTGTCTACGAGCTGACTTTTCGTACAAAACCTAGGATGCCGATGGCATTACCCGATAGCCTCAACCAACGCTGGTCCTTGGACCTCGTCGCAGATCAGCTCGCCTCGGGGCACCGTTTCTGCGTGCTGAACATCGTAGACGACTTCAGCAGAGAGTGTGTTGGTCAGCTGGTGGAATTGTGTTTGGACCGAAACCAGGGGGAAGGTCACCGGCTAACAGGTGAGACTTCATGTTCACTTAATTGCACGTCCGACATTATATTTGCGCGTTTTCCGTACAGGATGTCATCTCATGAGGGTTCTACTGGTCGAGGACGACGCCCCGGTGGCGGCCGGCATCGAAGCGGGACTAGCGTTGAGCGATTTCGTCGTCGATATCGTGACCACGCTGGATGGTGCACACGGGGCACTTGCCGCGATCGAGTACGATGCCGTAGTGCTTGATCGCCGTTTGCCCGATGGCGATGGGCTGACGTTGCTGCAACACTGGCGTCGGGTTGGTATCGACATTCCGGTGTTGATCCTGACGGCGAAAGACGCCGTGGCCAATCGGGTCGAAGGGCTTCAAGGCGGGGCCGACGACTATCTTGTCAAGCCGTTCGATCTGGATGAATTGACGGCAAGGTTGCACGCATTGCTGCGTCGCGCCGCCGGGCAGATTGATCATTCATTGCGTCATGGTCGACTGGCGTTCGATCCTGTTGCCCGCAGTGTAACGCTGGATGGCGAATCAGTGGTGCTACTGCGTCGAGAGTTGATGCTCTTGGAAGCGCTGATTCGCGCACGGGGGCGAATCTTGAGTGCTGATCAACTGAAAGATCGTCTCTATGGTATCGATGAAGAAATCGAGAGCAACGCTCTCAATGTGCATATCTATCAATTGCGTCGCAAGCTTGGGCGAGATGTTATAGAGACGGTTCGAGGGGTTGGTTATCGTCTAGGTCCGACTCATGGCGATACACCGTCATGAGCCTACGCCTGCGTCTCGTCGCTACATTGGGGGTTACCCTGATATTGCTATGGGGACTTACCGCAGCGTGGTCAATGCGAGACCTGTCGACCCAGCTCGAACGTTCGCTGGATCAACGCTTGGCGCAGTCGGCGAGGATGGTGGCCGGCCTGCTCGATCGCGTACCAACGGAGGCCTGGAATGACGGTATGGGGGAGGCTCCAGCCATTCCGGCACTTGAAGGTGTTGCCTGCCGAGTGTCATCACTGCGGGGACGAATAGTGGCGGGTACCCATCCGGAAATGAACGATGTCCTGTCGGTTGAGCAAGAAGGCTATAGCTACCGCGATCACAATGTACAGCGCTGGCGCGTCTATACCCTGGTCGACGACGACAAGCGCATCACCGTGGCGGATCGCCTGCGGGAACGGGAGTCATTGTTGGCCCAGGTACGCCGTGCCGCTTTCTATCCCTTTCTGCTCGCTTCGATCGGCAGCCTGATCGCGCTGTGGTGGGGCGTGACCCGGGGGCTGTCGCCGCTTTCGAGGCTGCAGCGGCGCTTGATGTCACGCGATCACGACGATCTCTCGGCACTGCCGATCCGCGGGTTGCCGAGTGAGATTCGTCCGCTGATAGAAGGATTCAATGATCTGCTGGTTCGGACTCGGCGAATGCTTGAGCGTGAGCAACGTTTTACCGATGACGCTGCACATGAGTTGCGCACTCCATTGACGGCGATTCGTACACATCTACAGGTTGCTCGACGCGTCGACGGCGACCCGCGCCGGAAGGCGATGCAGCAAGCCGAAGCGGGGGTTGAGCGGCTGACGAAGACACTCGAACAGTTGCTTTTACTGGTACGTATGGAGAGCGAAGAGATCGTGAGTGGAAACGGCGATCCTACCTTTGTGGGAGAAGCATTGGAGACAGCCATGGCGGAAACAGGCTGTCGTGATCGCTGCCATTGGAACGAGTCGGTCGACAGACTTCGTGTCGAATTGCCCAGCGCACTGCTGATTATTGCACTACGAAACCTGCTTGAAAACGCCATGCGTCACGGGGCGCCAAGTACCTTGATCAAGATAGAAGCGCAGCATATGAATGGCATGGCCGTGATCGATATTGTCAACCAAGGAGAGATCATCCCATCAGATAAACTCGCACGGTTGACGGAGCGCTTCCATCGAGGCACTCACCCTCAAGGCAGCGGATTAGGGCTCTCCATTGTGCAGACATTGGCCGAGAGGGCCGGTGGTTCGATCACGCTGGATTCCAATGAGTATACACCATTTCTCGTGCGACTATGTCTACCTACACCAGGCTCATCCAATGGTTTCTTCCAAGCCTCTTTTGGCAATAGTAGTTAAAGTGCGCGGGTTTTTCGTCATCGAAATCGATGGTTTGATTCCCCTGTCATGCCAGTTACAACTTTAAGGCGAGAAGCTGGACTACATCGCCAGACCCTGTGTGGTAGATCCCTTCCGTAACGTTTCGAGTCAACTCTCGACCAATAATGATGTTGAAGTCCGTGAAATGGGTGCGCAGTTCGCCCAACGTGAACATGAATTCTGGGTCCGAAGGGCCTCCGGTGTTCCTTGTCGACTGCGACGGAAGATACCCTTCCAGGATGAAATATCCGCCTCTTTTCAAGCCTTTCTTCACGATTTCGTAGCTTTTTAGCCGAACGGGTTTGGGCGTGTGAGCCCAAATCATGGTAATGAGGTCGAAGGTATTCGGTTCGGGCTCATAGTCGTTCAGGTCGGCTTGTCGTGTCACGATGTCGACCTGTCTGTCAGCTGCCAGACGATTCGCCTTTTCCAGCCCAACGGCAGACTGATCCATAGCCACCACCTCATAGCCGAGGCTCGCCAAAAAGACGGCATTCCTGCCTTCTCCTTCGGCAAGGCAGAGTGCCTTCCCCTGGTGTTGTGTAGCAATCTTTTCTATAGCTTGTGTCAAGAATTGGTTTGGCTGGTCTCCATAGGCATAGTCAGTTGCATCATACCTTTCGTCCCATTTTCTTGAGCTGCGGGTGTCATCTTTTCTCATGTTTAAGCACCTCTTGTATGAATGAATTCAACGATTAGCTTCTTGCTGGTTCGCTCAATATAGTTTGTCGCTTGTTCGGGTAAAGGACATCCATGACGCTGTTATTTTCTCTATCATTTGAAAATGAGAGAAGTATTCAGGGTGAAAGTAAAAAAGCTGAAAAAAATCAGGGATCGAAACGCTCCAGACTGCGGTCGAGCGTGGCACGTGAAAGCTCACCGAAATGAGTGTCGACGAGCTGGCCGTCGCCGTTGTAGTAGAGTGTGGTTGGCATGGCCATGGCACCCACCTTCCGGCCGAAGGCCATGTTCGGATCGCGATAGAGATGATCGAGCGAGAGGGACTCCCGTTGCAGAAACGTCTCGACGGCGTCGACGCTCTCGCCCTGATTGACGAACACGAACGCCACGTCGTCCCGCTCCTGCTGGGCCTTTTCCAGCATCGGCATCTCGCGCCGGCAGGGCGGGCACCAGCTCGCCCAGAGATTGACCACCATGGGGCGATCGGTCTCTTGCCGTACAGCGGGCAGGGTCACTTGAGATCCATCGAGATCCGCCAACGGCACCGTGGGCAGGTTCGCACCGCGGGGGGCCATCAGCATCAATGCGCCAGCCGTTATCGACCACGCCAACGCTCCCGACAGAACCGCGGCGACCAATGGTCGACGTACAGCCCGATGCCGCCAGAAACGCCAGGCCAGATAGGCGAAGGCGATAATCAGACCCGCCAACGGCTCGAAACCGCGATCCCGGATGTCGAACCAGGACCAGAAGGTGTCGTAGCTCTCCCAGTAGCGGGCCACGAAAACGATTCGTGCGCCGATTACGCCGACCAACAAGGCATTGAACAGGAGGTCGCCGACATTGACCTGTCGGCGGCGGCCCACCCAGGCGCCCACGATCAGCGCGACGACAAGAGCGAGGATGAACAAAAGCAGACCCAGGCTCATGCCCAAGGGACCCATTGCGATACTACGGTCGAGTGGGTTCATGATCAGCCCTCCCTGGAATCTTTGACGCTCTGCCTAGCCTGCTCATAGCGATCGAGAAACGCCTCGGCATCCAGTTCACCGATGATACGGGCGCCACGCTGCTCCTGGCCATTCGGGCCAAACCACATCAAGGTCGGCGGTCCCACGATATCGAAGTGCTGCATGATGGCCTGGTCCTCGGCATCGTAATCCGTGACGTCGACGCTCAAGCGTTGCACGTTTTGGATTTCATTCTTGACGGTTGGGTCGCTGAATACTTCCTGCTCGATGACCTCACAGGACACACACCAATCTGCGGTAAATTCGATCAATGTCATCTGGCCGCTGTTGGCTGCGGCCTGGATACGGCGTTTCAGCGTGTCCAGGTCGTCCACGTCATCGAACGCGATAGGTCCCGTCTCATTGACGTCTTGGGAGGCCGTTGCCATATCGCTCGGAGCATAGACCGACAGAGGCCGCCAGGGGTCGTCAGCGCCACCGGCGGCCCCGATCATGATCAACGCGCTCCACAGACCGATGATGGCAGCGCTGGCTGTTGCGACCTGGGGCAGGACGCCACCCGTGCCGTTGTTGCGTGCCATGGACGCCAGAGAGATCGCGACGCCGAGGCCTAGGGCACCCCACAGGCCAAGCTCTATGGCATCAGGGATAATTCGGGCAATGAACCAGATCGCCATGCCCAGCAGCACGAAGCCGAACAGCGCCTTGACACGTGTCATCCAGGTACCGGGCTTGGGCAACAACTGGCTGCCAAGCGTGCCGATCAGCACCAGCGGGGTACCCATGCCGAGACCCAGCGCCAATAGAGCCGCGCCACCAAGCCAGGGGTTGCCGGTCTCGGCAATGAAAAGCAGGGCGCCAGCCAAAGGCGCGGTCATGCAAGGACCGACCAGCAGCGCGGAGAGAACGCCCATGACGGCGACACCCTTGAAGCGTCCCCCGCGCTGTTTGGACATCCCGGCATCCAGACGTCGACGCAGCGCTACCGGCAGTTCGAGCTCAAAGACGCCGAACATAGCGAGTGCCAGCACCACGAATAGCACCGAGAAGATACCGATGAACCAGACATTCTGAAACAGTATTTGCAGGTTCGCACCGGCCATGGCGGCGGCGACACCCAGTATCGCGTAGGTCGCGGCCATGGGCAGAACGTAGGTAAGGGAGAGCAGGAATCCGGTGGTACGCTGATTCCTCCCGCTACTACGCTGACCGACGATCAGGCTCGAGAGAATGGGAATCATCGGCAGCACGCAAGGCGTAAACGTCAGTAAGAGACCCATGCCGAAGAAGGCAAGCAGCGCCCAGATCCAGTTTCCATTGGCGAGCCGTGCTGCCAACTGCTTATCTTCTGCCATTTCCGCCTCTGTCTGGGGTTGAGAGGTGGGAATTGGCGCGTCAGATGAGGAAGTTGTGGGCGATGCGTTCGGGGAATCGGCTGAGACATTCGTGTCCGCCGCGTTAGCCTCTGCGGTGCTGCTCCTCGAAGTGAGGGTGTCGGATTCCAGATCGAAGGTTCGTTGCTGTGGGGGATAGCAGAGACCAGCATCGGCACAACCCTGCCAATGAAGAGTGATGGTATCGGCATCCCCGATCTGTGTGGTCATGCTCACCGTATTGCGGTAGATCTCGGAACGACCGAAGTACTCGTCCTCGATCTTCTTCCCATCGGGGATGTCGAGGGAAAGTTCGCGCCCGCCCGCCTGTGCAGAGAAGCTGTGGCGATAGAGGTAGTAACCGGGCTCGATTTGCCAGTCGATTTCTAGCTTGTCACCGTCCTGTACCAGCGTCGGTTTGAAGGCCTGGTCCGGCGGCAGAAAATCACCTTGTTGTCCGAATGGCGACTGAGCCGTGGCTGATGCGGCGAAGCTTAGTAACGCCAACAGCAGTACCCACCTCATGAGAATTGATGGCATAGGTCCGGGCCTCTCTTTCATCCTTGGTCGCATTTCCCGTTCTCTTGGGCCTCATCCTGAAACTCATTGAGTGATGGCCATACGGAAAAATGGTGCATCGCGTTGTCAGGGGCGTGGTGAGCCCATGACGGCGTGCATCTTGTCGTCGCCGGGCATGCCTTGAGTGACCTCCAGCTGACCGTCGCGATGATAGACGATCGCCGGCGTGCCCCGCAGGCCCAGCTCGCGCATGAGAGTGTTGTTGTCCTGAACCTGCTGCTCGATGTCGGCCGGTTGGGCGGACGGGGCCACTTCGTCGCCGCGATTGTGTGCCGCGAAGGCGGCGGCAGGATCGGCGGCGCCCAGCAACGTGGCTGCCTTGGCCGGGCTATCGGACTTGAGAACGCCGATCATGATATGTCGCAGTTGCACTTCGCCGGCCTCGACCCAGGGGCGTGCGGCGTCCCAGAAGCGCTTGCAGTACGGGCAGTTGGGATCGGTGAAGACGTACACCGTGCGCGGAGCGCTGCGGTCGCCATCAAGAATCCAGTGACTGTCCTCGAGGCGTTGCCAGACGGCGGCGTCCTGTGGCCCCTTGACGAATTCGTCGAGCGGCTCGCTCGACAGGTTGTTGCCCTCGGCATCGACGAGGTTGCCGACGATGGCATGCTGGCCGTTCGCGGTGACGTAGATCGCCACCGGCTGGCCTTGCGCACTGGCGGCATAACCGGTGAGGCCGTCGGGAGCCTCGAAGCGCTCGTGTACCGTCAGTCCTTGGTCGACGAGCGCCTCGATGGGAGCGGGAAGATTGTCGGGCTGAGCCCATATGGGAGTGCTGCCCAAAGCCAGAGCAGTAATGAGGCCGAGTCGGGCACCATGGTGGAAAGGCTTCATGAGAAGCTCCTCTCAATGCAATAGGAAAAGACGCTAGTCAGCAATGCTATGTCTTGCTCAAGTTACCGGGATGGGATTAGCCGAGCATTAAACGTTTCCGTCTGACGGCGCGCGAGGCTTGCCAAGTGCGCGCGGACGCGATGAAGTAGAAGGCATCGACGGTCGGGAGGGCGCCAACATGACACGCTGGGATACCTGGATCTCGCGACAGATGCCGAGCGATGTATCGCCGCCCATCGATATCGCGCCGCCCGCCGGCGGCGAGCTGAGCCAGTGGCTGCCGCTGGCATGGGGGACCTACCGGGCGCTGTTTCAATGGACGACGCCCAGCGCGCAGGCGACCTCGGCGAATGCCGGCCTACTGCGTGCGGTACGAGCGGTGAACCTGTTCGCCGCGGCCGAGGTGCCCGTCGAGCGGCGTCACATGGTCGTGGTCGCCTCGGGCGCGGCCACTCCCTGTCTGCTCGAAGACCCCGCCTACGCGCGTCAGCATGGCCTGCCTGCCGATGCGGGCAACCCGAATCGCGCTCTGATCGAGGCCCTGCAGCGCGAGGGCGTGGTGATCATGGCCTGCCTGCAGGCCTGGCATGGCCAGGGCTTCGCCGACATTGCCGCGCTGGCCGACGTCGAATGGGCGCAGTCG
>Ga0209300_1000864_pt1 | contig 13412 bp, 20 predicted proteins | sample Shrwel_input2_RT_FD_187535 | JGI IMG/M metagenome (GOLD analysis project Ga0209300, IMG submission 187535) | Subsurface microbial communities from deep shales in Ohio, USA - Utica-3 well 1 S input2 RT (SPAdes) (version 2) ... | reverse complement strand
CACCCGCAGGCTGGGGTGTGGTGGCTTCCTCAATAGCAATTCGCGCCTCGATCAATGGCTGGCAGAAGTCCTTGTCATCGTAGTTCTCGGCATCAATGCCGCCCTGCCAAATGGCGTCAAGCATTTCAGCCGTGATTCCGCTAGGCACCCCGCCTTGCTGGGCGGGCTGGGCGTGGGTGTAGACAGGCTCAACTGTTATTTCCTCAAGCCCCGCATAATCTTCTGCTGCGATAGCGTTTGCAGCGTCGAAGCTCCAACCGTGTTCTTGAAAAACGTCCTTGTAGAATATCCCGAAGGCCACCGGCTCCGTACCCTGGGCGCTGTCTAGCACTTCCTCCAGGTACTCGCACACGCGGTTCAGTTCAACGTTCTCGGCCCTGGCCCTGTCGCTGGGCCATACAAAGTCATCTATCATTGGTTTGCAGCCTTCTTGGTGTTGGTGGTTTCCCGCGGCTCACGGAGGCATTGCCGGAGCTTGTTGCGGGCGCTGATGGAGTCGGTGTTGTGGTGACTGCTGGATTCACAAGAGATCAATAGCTCCTGTATTTCGGTGCGGCTCAAGGCCACGGTGTAGATCGGGTTCTTCATGAATGGCTCCTACGAAGGAAGGGTGATGCCTTCCATTAAGGCGTGCATTTTGACGTGGGGTGAAATCCTGTGACCTTTGCCTTCAGGGATACCAGACCAACGTCGTGGGTAGCCTATGGGAGCTGTCACATCTGCCCCCGTTTCTATTAGCTCGTAGACTCGACCGGTTGAGTAGAGAACCTGGGTGCCTAGAGGCAAAACATGGAGCAGGTCATATGGGAGACGATCCCCATGATCCTCTGGCTCGGGTTTGCCTGGCAGGAAAAAGAGTTTGTGTTCCATAAGGCGCTCCAATAAAAAGCCCCTGTGCCTAACGGCCAGGGGCGTAAGTGATGGGTTTCTGAGACGATTGGAGAAGACACAACCCATCGGAGAAGACACTGGCGACAGGAATCGAACCTGTGGTGCTAAGCCTTAATTCCCACCAGAGACTGCCGCGTTGACCGGCCGTTGCTAGGCAGATTGGCCGGCCTGGGCGCGGAAACAAGGGAATCGAACCCTTACACTCACCAGAGACCAGTGCCTTCTACGATGGGTTGAGCCAGGGCACCCCGTAGGGTGCCCTGGTTGTTATGCGGCGGCGTACCAGCTATGGGTATGTTCGACCGCCCGGGCTTTCAGGATGATGTCATGGCCATTGCACTGAGTAGCAAAGGTGTAGATACCGTCCTTTTTATCCACGATCTGGCGGACAGAAACCGCACAAAAGTCCACATCGTCCGGATCGTCCAGGTCTACCAGCATGAGCTGAGAGTCACGACGGGCTGCCGGGAAGTGTGGACGAGAGTTGGCTGAATACTGCTTGCGAGTAATACCGGCCGTGGCATCGAAGATCTCCACCACTTCCAGATCCTGGTCGGTGTATTCAAACGCCGGTTCAATGTTCAGGTCTTCACACAACTGGTCCACGTCACCGCCGAACAGCAGGTATTCATCAACGATTGCCTGAAGCACATCGAAGGAGAACTCCCGGGAAGCTTCGCGGCGAATGCACAGTTGTTCGATGACCGTCTCAGGCACACCTCGGTCGCTGCAGTATTCACGGATTACCTGCTCTTCCAGCTTTTCATGGCGGAAGTGGTAGTGCACGCGTCCCGGTCGGTTGAGCATGTAGTTGTTGATGGAAAGGACACTGTTTTCGGTCAACAGAACCATGCGGCGACTGCTACCGGTGCCGTCGAACAGACCCAGGAGACTGCCTTGCTCATCGTCGTCGATGTCGAACTTCTTACCAAACTCGTCGAAGAACACCACACACTCGCCCAGCTTTTCGATGAAAGCGGCCAGGCCAGATGCGTCAAAGGAGTCTTCAACGAGAATGACCGGCAAGCCCAGCTCGTTGATACAGCGGTTGGCCACCAGGGATGAGGTCATGGTTTTACCAGAGCCTTTATCACCGCTGAGCAGGACACCAAAGGAGCCCTGGTTGTTGGCGTAAGCCCTCATGATCTTGTCGGCCTTGTGCCGAACAGAGCCATAGACAGTAGCTGGCTCGGTCAAGCGATCCGTTTTCTTGTTCAGGAAGAAGCCGGTCATCATGTTGAAACCAACAGAGTAGACGGCCGCTTTCAAACGATCCTTGATGGATTCGTCATCAAAGGAAAGTACGTCGATGCGGGAACCGGTATCGGCAAATTTGGTGGAAATCGTCATAAAAACCCGAAGAGTGTTGTTGGATTGGGAAGGCGCCGGCTATGGCCGGCGTTGGTAACGATGGGATCAGCCCATCAGGGAGTGCCCTTGGCCGAGTGGCAGTGGTTGGGGCAATGGAGGGATACCTCGTGGAGAGAAACCAAGGAAACTCTCTGATGGACTGAGAGGGCGCCCATCCCGACGTAGGCAAGCCAAGAGGTCGGGGAGGACTTCCGGTACGTCTACCGGCTTTCTTAAAACCCTTTTATTTCAGAGTTGCTTGATCCGCCACCAATTCGAAATGTATTAACTTTGCTGTTGGTAACTTTCATTTTACGCTCCTTTTATATAACCCCAGCGTGCATAAGGCAGAGGCTGGGGTCGTGTTAACGGTTGGTGCCCCGTCAACTGCACACACGTAGCTGCAGGGTTATTTAACCAGCTCGGGCAGCCAGTTGTTCCATTTTTTCTTCCTCCATCATGAGATGGTCGAATTCTTCCTGGTAATAACGGTGCTCGGATGAGCCCTCGGGGTAAGGGTTGTGTCCCGGGGCTACGCCATCCTTCCAGTCTTGGGCAGCCCGGGCACAGGCCATGAGATCTTGAGCCGTCATGTGTTTAACGTCGCCTACGACGGTCAAGTATGCAGGTGTATCGACGAACGAGTTCATTCTCCACCTCTTGGAACATACGCCCACCCGCATGAGCAGCAAACGCCACCATCAACGGTAATGTGGTCCATTCCGGTAGGTTGGGTTTGATATGGGGATAGGCGTCGTACATGAGATAACCGCAGAGGATTGCGGTCAGAAATTCAGAGATTACCCACACAATAGAGGCGGGCTGGCCGTTGGCAATGCGGCGGGTGATGGAGACGGTACCGGAGATGATGCTAATGATCAGGGCGCCGGCTACGTCCCACAGTTCTGTGCTTGATTTCCAGGGCATAAGAGCGTCCTTAATCCAAGATTTACTTGGGAAGTCATTTTACGGGACGCTCTTATAGGGTTCTGGATTTTATGAGAAAAGGAGAGATCGGCCGGTACGTTCACAACCGCGTTTGATGACTTTATCCAGGCGCTCAGCAACGGCCTGGGCTTCTTCAAAGGATTCCGTGGTTTCACCACCGGGGAGTTCCCAGTGGACCTTCTTACCGACTTGAACAGCCTTGACGTGGCCAAAGCCAATGATCACATCGTCTGAGTGGAAAACCGTGTCTTCGGAGATCGCTGCCGCCATGAAAAGCCCTCATCTTATTGAACGATGACGAGATTTTACACAATAGGCGGTAGCTATGAAATAGTTCATTCCAATTTGCGAAGACTATTATTTGAGTAGATCTCCCGGGTCTTCGACCGATACATGGACCACAATATTGGCGTCAACTCCAACACCAAGGTCTTGAAGTTCAGCCGCGAGCCGTTCAACAAAAGTACGGCCAGGGTCGGAAGAATCTGCTCCCTCAGAGGCAGTTTCTTTAAACTGCTCAAGGGCACGGCGTTGGTAACCATTGACCAGGAACCGGACGTTCTTGGATCTGATGATACTGGTGCAGTCGACGGCCTGTTTCGTATGCCAGATAGCCTTTGCGGCAGTTTCGTTAATGCCTGGGGACATCTCCTGAGGCACACCGTTGAGATAGTCTTTAAGCTGCTCGTGAACATCGCGCAGATCTTCCAGGATGGGTTCAAGGGTTTCGCGGGTGGCTTCTGCCGAGGCAATCTGTTCTTCAGGGGTGAGAGGCATTAAGCAATCTCCAGTTGGTTAAAGTAGGTGCTGAAGCCAAGGTATTGGCACAGCAGCTTGAGTACCTTGGCGCTTGGTTCGGCGGGTGGCCGTTTGCGCCAGCGGCTAACGGTGGACTCTGCAAGACCGGTCTGCTCCACCACATCGGTAAAGCATTCGGATTGTAGCGCCCGGTGAACGAGACTGACCAGGATCTTCAGGGTCATTGGTTCAGGTACTCCTGTTTCAATCGGCTGTGGTCAGCGGGAGTGAGCTTGGCTTCCAACCACGGAGCGGGGTAACCCCGCCTGTCCATGATCCGGAATTCAAACTCTTCAGGTTCAGGTGGTTCAGCATCCCCGTAACCGGTGCCGGTGATTTTCATGGGAAGCTCGGGGCTGTGATGCGTCACCAGACACTGGCAGGGGATGCCGGCCACCCGGGTTTCAAATACCATGGCGGCCTCCTTTTCAAGACTCCACAGACCGCCCGGAGGGCGGCTGTGGGTGAGGTGAGGGTTACTGGGGGTAGATGATCTCGTCTCGACGACAGATGAAGTTACCGGTACGTCTGAGTAGGTCCACGCCTTCCATATCGTCGTGATCTTCTTCGTAGAAGACCCCGGCCAGGCCCAGGCCATGAATGGCTTTGGCACACTCAAAGCAAGGCGCCCGGGTGACGAACAGTAATGAACCGGCGGTAGGGATACCCTGGCGGGTCATCTTGTCGATGGCGTTGCGTTCGGCATGGACCACTTCAGGCTTGGTCTTACCACGAACGCGTAGTTCGTGGATATCCCAGTACCCTTCAGTCTCGCACTCGTTATCCAGGCCAGAAGGCATTCCATTCCAACCAGGGCTGATCATCCCGGTAGGTGTGACTACCACGGCACCGACCCGGTGCCGGGTGCATACCGTTTCTTCTGCCGCGTCATGGGCCATCTTCCAATACAGGGAGAAATACTTGGGCTTAAGCGGGTCGATCACTGGGCACCTGCGGTTTCCATGTACTGAACCAGGGCTTCGTAACCGCCGATGTGGTCACTGTTGTGGTAGACCTGGGGCACGGTCTTGAAACCGTTCTCAACCATCTTTTCCCGGGCTTCCGGGTTTTCGTTGATATCGACAATGTTGACGGCCTGGCCATCGAGCTTGAGCAGCTCAATGGCTTTGGTACAGAACGGGCACCCGGGCTGGGTGAAAACGGTGAAGCTATTCATGCACTTTCCTTCTGTTGTGTGAGTTCTGGACGGATCACGCAGTCATTCCACCCCTCTTGTTTGAACCACTCATCAGTATGCGGATCGAGGGGACCGTACCAAGAACCATCACTGCCATTGCGGGCAAAGTAATAGGCGAACCAATGGCCGTCCTTGAGCATCATCCAAGGCGCCCCATCGTCGTCTTTGGTGTCGTAATGGGTGGCGTGGCCTTGGGTGGGATCGACCTCATCCCAGTATTCGCGGTCGTATTTGAGACGTTCGGTATCAATACTCATGCAGCTTCCTTCTCTTTCTGTTTGTTGGCCAGTTCAGTGAGAAATTCTGTGCACTTGGCACGAATCTCCTTCTGGCTGGCGTAGTTGGGGAGGGTACATTCTTGAGCCCAGGTTGGGTAGAAGATGTCCAGCGCCGCACCGATCTTCACCGTGTCGTGCTGGATCTCCGGCAGTTCCTGCCATTCCATGGATTTGATCAGTTCCCGGTTGACCCACTCGACCACATCAATGTCGTCTTTGATCAATAGGTAGATCGCATCATGGATTTGGGCTACGGGCCGTATGTCGTACCGGAACCGGGACTGCCAGACCTTCTGCATGAACTCGTTGCACGCACGGTTGGTCAGCAAGCCATAGGACTGGCCCAGGGCATTGCCGGCAGTACGGCCTTCGGCCTCTGCCTCGTAGGGTGTGCTGGACTTGCCTCGGTAGGTCTTGCCCAGCAACGGGGTCCGTAGACGCAGGCCAAAGGCCACGGTCACGTACCCGTCTTTGCTGGCCTGATCCAGACGATCTTGAACCCACTGGTCACTCACTTTGTAAAGCTCGTGGTAGTTGGCTTCGATCTTCTTGGCTGTGGCTTCGTCAAAACCCAGGTTCTTCATCAAACCTTTGTAAGATCCCCCGTAAGTAAGTAGAAAGGTTGGAGTTTTAGACAGTTGTCTTATTTCCGGGAACTTCTCTTTAATTGAGTTGATGGACTCTACGGTGTTCTCAATGCCTGGAAGCTGCTCTGGGAAATAACTAGCTGCCCTTAGACAGTGACCGTCATAGCCAGGTGTCTGACCTACTTTCTTTACGGAGACATGTGCACCCGAAGGAATCTCAAGAGTTGACTTTTTCAAGGTTGCGAGTTGCGACATCACGCCTTCTCCTCTTCATTTCTGCTGTCCATTCGTCATGACGACCTACTTTCTTAGCAGCTTCGCGGCACATTTTGCTTAGAGTGACGGGGTGTCTCCCAATCTCATCGGCAAGCTACCGGAAGTGTAGAGGTCATAGAATTGTTCTCCTGTGTAAGTTTTACCCTCAAAAACAACGGTAGAATCATCTCGGATTTGATGGGCAACATTATTGATGGTCACCTCATAAATATTGTGCCCTTCGTACACCTTGAGCTTGTTGGGGTCTTTAGTGGTCAGGGCACTGATGTAGTCTTCAAGCGAGTTAAAATCCGCTCCGACAAATAAGCTGCCCTTTGGTGCAGCAAAGCAGGATTTAATGAGCTTCCCATAAGTAGAGCCACTGGGGATGTTCTGTAGGTTAGGGTCCGAAGACGACAACCGGCCAGACTTGGTGCCTCCCAGGTTAAAGGAACCGTGTAGGTATGTGACGCCATCTCCTTTGTCGATGGCTCGCTCAAAAGCCGGGATGAATGACGACAGGATTTTGGCTGCTTCGGCGTATCCACGTAGGGCCTCCAGAATGTCCAGGTAGTCCTGGTTGTCGGTGTGGTATTCCAGTTTCTCCAGGGTGTCGCCACCCGTGGCCGGTTGCTTGGTCTTGGTGAGGTCCAGCACCGGGAGATCCATGATCTCGTAGAGCAGCACCTGCATCTGGGGACCGGAGTTCGGGTTGAACTCTATCCGGGGAAACTGGGCCTTGTCCTTGGGCAGAATCTTGTCCGGGTTTTTGGCCTTCTTGCGGCGGTCCTCATAGTCCTTTTCCCAGGCCCGGGAGGTCAGCAGATCCTCGGTTTTCTGGATCACCTTCTTACCGGACAGGGTTTTGACGTGCTTATGCAGCGTGCTTTCCAGGATCTGCCGGGCGTCCTGTACGGCCACCGGGTCCAACGGCATACCGGTCAGTTCGGTCTGGGTCAGTACCTTCTGGCTCGGCATCATCAGGTCGTGATAAATCGCTTCCTGGTCGTCCTGAACCATGATCGGGTGGTACTTGTTCTTGACGAACCAGGTAGACAAACCATCCACCAGGTTGTACTTGAGCAGCTTGTCCTTGGGGATCTTGCGAATGTCATTGATATCGGCTTCGGCGTAGTTGCCGGCGAACTCATGGGCCAGGTCTTTCAGGGAAAGGCTGTTACCGGCCGTGGAGTTCAGCGCCAGATAAGCAATGATCTTGGTGTCATGGATTCGCTGGTACAGGGTGTCCAGGCCTTTGAGCAAGCCCCGGGTGTCCAGCAGATCTTTCATCCACAACTCGTAGATCAACACCTTGGTGTCATAGGGGCTGTTGTGCCAGGTCATGGTGCCGGCGTAGGTTTCAAAGAACTCACGCAGCAGCCGTTTCACTGGCTGGTTGTCAATTTGTTCCCCATAGAAGCCGTCATCGGTTGGTACCGCCAGTTCCTTGTAGTCCACGGCAAAGGCAATCCCTGCGTGCTGGTCCCAGCAGAAGGTGATGGTACCCACCCCGGCTTCGTTGAACCGCAGGGAGAAGGTTTCGATATCCACGGTCAGTTCGTCGAAGGTGTGCAGACCGCGTAGGGCATTCTGGATCTCGTCAAAGCTGTCCGGGTAATACTCATAGTGGATGATGTTCTGGCCCGGGGCCTCATAGTCCCCGGTCACCTTGTTGATCAGGGTTTCCAGGCTCATCACCAGCTTGGGCTCGTTGTTGGGGTTGTACACCAGCGATTTGTGGTTGACGCCCAACACGACGTTCATGTGTTCGTACCCTTCCAGTTTGCAGGGCAGCACGTAGCCCAGGTGCGGCTCGGCTTTGCCTTGTTTGGTCAGGGCCTTGAAATAGGCAGCGTCAGCACAGTAGATGATTTCGGTACCGATGCTGTCGAGGGCCGGCATCAGCTCTTCCAGGTAGTCCTTGATGAGCTTCACCGGTGCCTTGTTGGACTTGTTGTAAGCCAGGTCCACGGCCACAACGTCTGAAGCAGCGATTCCGGCTTTTTTCATGGGTTCCAGGTAGGTGTTCTGGAGTTCATGTTTGTGGAAGGCTGTGTTTTTGATCAGCAGCGCAACCGGGTACTGGTCGGATGCTTCAAAGGCAATGTGGCGCATGGGTCACCTCTTTGTTGAAAACGGGTGCATAGGTTACAAAAGCAAGTTCTCCACCATCCGTTTTTTCATCATCAGGATGGGTTGCTCATGCCTGGCTTTGAGCTGTTCTACCTTGTCGTCCGGCAGGCTCCGGTTCTGGCAAGGGCATTCCAGCTTCTTGAGAGGTTCGTGGACAGACTCAGGAAGCAGCCGGAAATAATCGGCCATGCTCTCGGAGCTGTTCAGAACTTTGGTGATGTAGCCCAGCACGTAGGGGACTTCCTGGGTGTTCAGTTCTTCCAGATCGGCCACGTAGTCCTTCATCAAAGGCAATAGCTCTTTGTGGCACCGATTCACGGCACGGTCGGGCGGACCCGGATTGGTGGCCTCGTAGGTTTCACACTTGTAGTTAAGCCGGCGCTGGGCGTTGCCCATGCGCCGGGAGTTCTGCTCAATGATGGTGTCGAGGCGTTTCTGGAAGGCTTGTTCTACTGGCTCATACAGGAAGTAGTAGAGCCGGTCGCGGATCAGTTGCTTGGATTTTGGGTCATACTGAAGTTGCTCGGACATACCGAACCTCCTTGTTAGGCCAGATCCCCCGTCAGATAAACGTGTTCTCGGGCACGGCTGACGGCGACGTACATCATGCGGGCGATCTGGTCACCGCTGTTGCATCGCTTAATGTCATCCAGGTCAATGAACACCTTGTCGAAGGTGCTGCCCTGGGACTTGTTGATGGTGCAGGCGTAGGCCGCCCGCAGGTCTGCCCAACGCTCGTCAATTTCCAGTGCAATGGAGCTTTCCTCATTGGCTCGGGCCTGTTTCAGTCGGGCCTTGGCGTCGTGCCAGGAATCCGGCATGAAAACCTGATACCGGTTATCCAGTTGGTAACATCGTCCAATAACGCCGTGGCGTGTTTCCGGAGATGTGATGCCGGTTACCCTAACCAGTTGGTCCGTCTTGATGTTCTTGTTCCCGCCCAGACTGAGAAAGCGGTTGCACACGGCGAAGTCACCGACATTCAACGAAGGCTCTCCTTTCACATGGTTCCGGATGGCCTGGTTGTAGTTGATGACGCATTTGTTGGTCCACGCCAGCACCTTGGAACGGTCATGAGACCACGTTGGGTCGTCGAATTCCCGGAGGATTGCGCCCTCAAAATAGTCTCGATCCATGTGCTGAATGAAGTGACCGTCTACCTTACAGGGCAGCCATTCACCGGTGTTGACCGTGTGACGGAAGTTGGTGGACAGGTCGATAATTGGATTGCCCTCGGCCTGGCGGACCACTTCGGTCAACTCGGCGGTCGGGAATCCGGCATCGAACACCGGGGAGCGGGTGGAGCCCACAGCCAGTAGCTGAGCCGGGTCACCGATGAACACGATCTTGCAGTTCACAGCGAGCTTGAAGATCCACTTGAGCAGCTCCCGGTCGATGTAACTGGCTTCGTCAATGAAGAGGATGACACCTTCAACCGGGTCGGTACCCCGGCGAGGAACCAACTTTGTTTGTCCGGTTTTCCAGTCTTTGTGGACTCTCAGGCCCAGCTTGGAGTGGATGGTGGAAACCTGTTGGCCGGTGATCCGGGCAAACTGATCAGCCGCCTGGTTGGTGGTAGCGGTCAATTCCACCTCGGTGAACTCGGGTGGATCATCCGGGTCAGCCAGCTTCTGTACCTGGATCAGATTGGGCAGCCGGTCCAGCAAGGTCTCAACCAGAGTAGATTTACCGGTCCCGCTGTAGCCCTTCAAAACTAAGACGCCGGGACCGGGTTCAAAGATGAATTTGGCGAAGACCTCATAAGCGGACTGCTGGCCTTCGGTCAACGTGATTGTGTCGCTCATGAGGCAACTCCTTTAATCAGGCACAACTGTTAATGCCAATGGTGGGCTTGATGATTTTCCGAGTACGGCGCCACTTCCCGTAAGCCGGGTCGTAACGCCAAACATGGCCGAAGGCCACCAGAGATTTACTGGTATTCATAGTGCACAACCTTGCCGTACTTGGTTTGGAAACCCTCGTTGTTGTTGATCAGCCAGATTAGAGGCACTTTCGGGTTCTCAAAGCGTTGAGAAAAGTAACCATCACTGAAGATCAGCAATGCGGTGGGCTTGTTCTGGGCGGCCCAGTCGATGACCGGGTGAATGTCGGTACCGCCACGGCCCTTGAATCCCAGCTTCTGCAGGTCTTCGGGTTTGCGGATTTCATCCACACGTTTGATCTCGGTATCAAACTGGATGATGGTCAGGGCTTCAGGCCGCTGGTTCTTGAGGATGCTGTACACCTCAGAGGCGAAGCGGTGGAACTCGTCATCCGAGACTGACACAGAGGTGTCAATGGCCACGGCCAGGTGACAGGTACTCTTGCTGAGTCGGGACGGGAGGTAATGCCTGGGGAAAAACCGGCGATTCGGTCGTTTCCAGGTGTACCCACGCTTGACGATCTTGCTCATGAACTTCTGGAGCAACTGGTTCCAAGGCAGCTTGGGGGTGAGCAGGGACTGAATGTAGAAATCCAGTTCACCGGGAATATTGCCGGCGCTCTTGCCAGACATTTCTGCCTGAAGTTTGGCTTTGATCAGAATGTCGTCGATCTTGTCTCCGATCTCTGAGGCCGTCATGGGCGAGGCATTACCGGAACCGGATTGGCCTGGGGCGCCCGGGCTACCAGGACCGTCCTGACTGTCTCCGTCGTCTGGTTCGTCCAGATCCGACATAGGCAAGTCGTCCGGGTCTTGGTCGTCGTCCAACAGGTCGTAGATCTGGTCTACGGTCATTCCGTCGTACTGGTAGTCCAGCAGACCGCCTTTGGGCATTTTGAAGCCCTGTTTCACCAGGATCAGATTGATGGCGTAGTCGGCGGCGATGTTCCAACGCAGTGGATCACGGCTGCCCCGGCGAACCATGTGCTGAAACGCCACATGCAGGGTCTCGTGGAGGACCAGGAATTGCTGTTCATCCGTGTCCAGATCCATGAAGAATTTGGGGCTGTAGCGGATTTCGAGGCCGTTGGTGCAGGCGGTGGGGATGGTGTCATCCCAGATGTGTTTGAGCGAGAAAGTGATGGTGGTGAAGAAAACCGAGTCCGGTTTCATCATGAGCTGAATTTTGGCCTTATCCAGTGCGGACTGGGCCTCGGGAAAATGAGCCATAGTTATCCATCCAATAGCCTGTTCATTTGGAGAAGGCACCAAAGGTGATCTTGGTTGTGCCAAGATGGTACTGAGCCGTCCTCTTCTGATCTGCCCCATTCATAGTTATCACCCTGGGGAGTGACGCGAGCGAACCAGGATATAGGTACTGCACCGGTCATGCTGAGGTTGAAAGGGATGTATTTGCCAAGTAGATGATGGGCCAGTTCAAGAACCGGTCCCTCGTTTGAGACGGATAGTCCTTTAAGAATGAACGTAAACGTGCCGTCAAAAAGACAGAAAGCGGGCACAAGCTTGTCCTGATCGTAGTTATCAATGACTTCTTGCTTGTGCCGGTTAAGTACACGAAGACGCGCTATTTCTATCATGGTCAAGTTTCAAGCAGTTTCTCGGTGAGGTAGAGCTTGCGATTAAACTCCTGGTTATCCCAGGCCATGGTGGATTTATCGGTAGGCTCTTCGGGAGTGTCCCAAAAGAGAACAGGGCTACCCTCGTCATCAAACCGTAGGCCATGGGTAATACCGTCTGAGCGGACCAGATCGAAAGGCTCGTCACACGCGACTAACCATTCGAACAGCTCCTGCTCATAGTAAGAAGCGGTGCTGTACACCCGAACCGTCCGGGTATCGCCTATGGGTAGATGCAGATACCGATTGATATCAGGACCGAGGAACCGCAAGAGCTTCTTAACGAAGCCCCTGCGGACGGTCACCGAAAACGTCCATTGCTGTCGGCGGAGCTGTTCCATGGTCAGAAAAGCTCCGTCGCATTTTCGATTTTCCATTCCTGCACCTCGGGGAGTTTTTTCAGAGACGCGTCCCGCTTACCGGCATCCCGGATTGAAATGACCTGGAATTCCTTGGGCAACCGGTTGATGAATTTCATCACTGGTTTGGCGTTCTTCTCATCGAGGTGGGAACCGATCATGCCGGAGATCAAGAACTGCACTGAGGGTTCTGTGGGCACTTCAACCGTTTCCGGAGAGCGGATGATCTCTTCCATGGTGATCATGGTTTCGTCGATCTCGCAGAACTGTCCGAACTGACGGCCCATGCCTTCACCCAGGGTACCGGCCAGTAGTGCCTTATCAGTACGGCTCAGCTTCTTCTTGTCCTTGATCAGACGACTGGCGAACTCCCAGGTCCGGGGACAGGCAAAGGTCTTGTCGTCGTGATCGGGATTGAAGCTGAACAGGTCAGACGGTGAGAAGCGAATGTAGGCACGGACGCGGTGATCAATGTCGTTCTCAGCGGCCCACTCCAGCCAGCCTTCACGCTTGGGATCGGTGTCCATGGACACTTCGATGTGCACCATGCGTGACTGCAAGGCTGTACTCAGCTCTTCGACAATGGCGTTGTCGGTGTCCAGGTTGCCGGCACCAGCGATGACACAGTTCTTATGCAACGGCGTGTTACCCACCATCTTGTCGTAGATGGTTTTGTAGCAGGCTTTCTGAACGTCCTTGTCGGCACTGTTCATCTCATCCATGAAGATGAGCCAACCGCTGTAGCCTTCCGGGATGGGGTCGCCTTCCAGCGGGAACATATCCATTGGCCGGTAAGAGGCTTTGCCGGTTTTCTGGTCAATGTCTGGAAAGCCCAAGAGGTCCGTCGGGTCGCACTGGGCCAGGCGAATGTCGATGATTTTCAGGTTCAGTTCACGGGCCACTGAGTGAATCATGGCGGACTTACCCATGCCTGGTGAGCCAGTCACCATGGGCATGAGCTTGGCGTAGAAACAATCAATGACCATCTGCTTGGCTTCGGCCAAGCTCACATGGAATGCCATAAGGGAATCCTTTTTGAATGAAAACGGGTTAAAACTCACCAAGCGCCGGGACGGCGCCTGTGATTAGGTAAAGA
>Ga0209300_1000863_pt1 | contig 13413 bp, 7 predicted proteins | sample Shrwel_input2_RT_FD_187535 | JGI IMG/M metagenome (GOLD analysis project Ga0209300, IMG submission 187535) | Subsurface microbial communities from deep shales in Ohio, USA - Utica-3 well 1 S input2 RT (SPAdes) (version 2) ... | reverse complement strand
GCAATGCCACCAGAAGAGCGAGTTTCTTGAGGGACTTGCTGAAAGAGAGGGATTCGGGGGTTAGCCATTAACGGCACGCCCCCTCATCGCCGGTCGCGGCCATCGGGACCTCTCCCTGTACCGCAACTTCATCTTAAACGATCATCGCTGGTCGTCAAATACCTCGAAATCAGCTCATAAACAAAAGCGAACATTCGCCCGCCCGGGATTTAATGGAGGGCTTAACATCCTTAGAATATCTGGCGAAACACCAAAGAGCGGAAAACTCTAATCAGCGGTGCAACTAAAACCGGTATAATTACGAGCTGGTCAGGATTTTCCTCGAATTGTAGTTTTTTGAAAAAGAACAGTATTTCAGCTTTGAAACGGAGCTTATCTGCTCTAGTGTTAACCTTCGTTAATCAAGAGCGATTAGGGTTGGCCAGTTTCACAAAAGGAATTTACGAATGCCGCAATCCCGTTTTGCAGCGTTGCTGTCGCAACACGATCTCCCGCCTTCGTTGATCTACCTTGCCCCGGTTCTTCCTGTTGTCCAGGTTATGTGGGCAGATGGTCGAAATCAGATCCCCGAGCGCGCGAAGCTGCAAGTTATCATCCAGGACCACTGCCGCGCGCTCGCTCAACTTGCAGGCGGAATGGAAGTCGTCAGTCAGGCAGATATCGACATTTTTGATAGAACTTTTGTCGCGCAAAAACCGGATCCGAGCACACTGTCGCCTTTTTTCGAGGTGGCTAGTGAGTTATTGAGCGGACGAAGCGATGAGGGAAAGGCGAAAAACGATTCCCTTTACCAGCGGGAAAAGCTTTTTCAGGCATGCCTGGAAATAGCCGCTACGTGTCCGGCTGAAGTGGGGAGCGAGCCAAACGAAATGTTTGCCCGTCGAATAGTCGATGCGGAGCGAAGTTATATAGAAAAGGTATTCGAGCTTCTACCCAGGGCGAAGTAGGAGTTCTTATGCTTACCTGGACAACGCTGGAAGAATGGCACTATCAGGTATCTCTGGAGCTTAGGGCCGCGCTGAACTCTTGTGGTCGGAAGGCTGCAGCGTTGCATCGTGAGATGTTGCAGCAAGGGCGGCCCGTGCGAACTTCTTCCGGTTCTTTCCAAAACGCTCTCACCCCTTCCACCGATACCCATCATTTAAGGCTCGACGAGTTCTGGGGTGTTTTGGATCTTATCAACAACAAGCCTGTACTCCATTCGATCTGCCGGCAACTGGATTTGCTCATTGCACCCTTACCCCGTGTTTCCGAGGATCCTCAGGCGGACCTGCTCGGGGCTTTCAGTGATCGCAACGGCGAATTAGCTGAAACACAACATCTTCTTGTCTCGGTTATCAACAGGACATCGAAGGAGACGATAGATGGTGCCCGCCAATCCCTCCTTAGAGAAATCTACGAAGACTTCTGTGAAAGCCTGTCTCTATTGTTCAAGCTTGAGCAGGCATGCCTAGCCGGGCAGGGGGCGAAGCTTGTTGATGGTGATGCAGACTGGAGGCAACGCCATGACATTTTTCAGCATAGCGTCCAGGCAAAGCTGCAAGACTTTAAACAGCAAGGTTCATCTCTTGAGGACTTGTCCAGCCGTGTTCTCAAGGCCGCCCTGGAGTCCGATGGATACACACAGTTGTCTGTCCCAAATTTTCTCAAATTGTTGTTTCTCGACCAAAGTCGCAGCGTAGCAAAAGCATTTGCTGAAAGTCTTGGGTATCGGTTGGGGCCGCTTCCAATATTGGACTGGCAGCCAGAAAGACAGGATCTGATCCAGTCCTACTCTCAGCTGGAGTCTCGGCAGGCGGATACGGCAGAAAAAATCAGTAATGCTCTTCGCGACCGCCAGATAACCCAGGCAGAACTGAGTGAAATCTATCAGGAGTTGGTTGATGAGCATCAGGCCCAGGTTAGCCTTGTGATGAATTCCGGTGCCTTGCCCCATCGTGCCAAGCGTGAGGATTTTTGATGTCTGGAGCGAAAACCACCCGCCGCGATTTATGGAAATTGAAGATCAGAAAGCTGTGGTGCCGTTTAGCCGGTAAGAAAGATGAGAGCCTGATGCTGGCTTTCAAGGAGCAGCGCTTGAAGGACGAGTTGAATCGGCTCAACTCGAAGAAAACGAAACAAAAGCAATAGTGAGGCATGAAGCCAGATGACTGATGATAATAAAAATGGCTCAGACGATATTGAATGGGATGAGGAGCTCGATTTTCTCGATCCAGAGGATTTCGCCGATGACAATCCGTTCCTTGAGGTTTCTGATGAGCCGCAAGATGACGATCGACGTGGACAAGAAGAAATAGCAACCTTTTTCAAGTTCGCTATCACACTCCCTATGAGTGCGGCTTTGAAAGAACTGACCGGCCGAATGGATCTGGCAGAGAAAAAAGAGGTTGTCTGGGAATTCAATAAAGAAATTCGCTACTTCAGTGCCGCGCTGCGCGATATAGATTCCGAGGCAGGCGCCGTTTTAATCGTGGCGCTTTTGCAATTGCCATTCATGAGGCAGGTCTTCTCGGTTTGCTTTAATAATCGACCCACGAATTTGATCGTTGAAACCCCACCGTTACTCGCGGTTCGCCGCCAACTCCAGCAAGCGGTAACGCGGAAGCCGCCTGGCGACCAGGATAAATACTGTTGGTACGAATATCAGGAAAGAAACGACAAAGTTTCCATTGACGAATTTTTTCAGGATTTCGCTCAAAAACTTGGACGGGCATTAGTGGCCGATGCTCTGCCGGGGTTTATGCGGGAAACCCTCGGATTTCTAGCAAGCGCAGACAGTGAAAGGGTGATTCTACAGTGGTGGGAAAAGAACCTCGAAACTGACGACTATGGGGTTCACCTGGAACGGTCACGACAGCTCAAGGTTGCCCTTGGAGAAGTTGTCAAAGGACAGAACCGGGCCCTTGAAGCTATCTGCGATGGCTATGCTCAGTCGCTTCTGAGCGCAGGGCCGGGGCCGCGGGGTATTTTCACCCTGATGGGCGAATCCGGAACCGGGAAAACGTTACTTGCGGAGACTTTTGCGCAGGAAATAAGCGATGTAGAGGGGCAGGCCTTCAGATTTCTGCGCTTCAATATGCAGCAATTTACGGATGAGAAAGCCTCCGCAGCTTTATTTGGAAGTTCCCATTTTTATTCCGATGCAACACTGGGTGAGTTGACGGACCAGGTGAGAAATTATCCAAAATCCGTTATTTTGTTTGATGAAATTGAAAAGGCGCGGCCGGAAGTTGTCCAGTCGTTACTGGGTGTGCTGGATCGAGGCTACTGTCAGGATAATGCTTCGTTGAAGTGGGTCGATTTTTCTCAGGCTTTTATCTTGTTCACGACGAATCTCGGTAGCCAGCACCTTGCAGAACGGCGTAGCGCATCACAGGTGCTTGGGACTTTGGATAACGCCACCCTTGGTTCACTTTTACAGAGAGAGCCGGGCGAATCTTCATCGAACGGGCTTTCGCCGGAATTCATCAATCGTCTCACCAAAGGGCGCTTTTTGGTGTTCGAGCCATTAAAGCCCGAGAAGCTTCTGGGTATCTATACCTCCGTCTGGAATGCTCGGCGTGAGGAATTAAGCGCTAGTTCCATTCAGCTACCGGAATGCACGACCGCGCTAGCGGCACTGCAGTTAATGAAGCGTTTGCCAGATCTATCTGCCCGCACGGCTGCCTCCGCAACTGAAATGGATATGGTGGACTGCATGAGGAGCCTGATTGAGGGCTCGACTCCCGAGGCACAGCGCGAATCTTTCGAGGAGCCACGGCAAACCAGATTTCAGGGAATTGAAGCATTGTTTGACTCAATTCTGGTTGAGCGGAACCTGAAAATGCCCGCCCGGCTTTTGTTGATTGATGATGACCACCAGACATTTCAATTCTTGAGTAACGAGGTTAATGCTCAGATAGAGATTGATTCACTGGAACCTGAATCTCAACTAATCGACCGGCTGAGAGAACCAGAGGGTAGTTTCGATCTGGTACTGATCGACCTTTTCATCGACAACGATAGCAGCCAACAAAGAACCACCCAGGCCTTGCATCGAATTCTGAAATTGCGGGAAAGCCTGCCGGAAACGCCGATTATCGGATTTTGCCGGAACCCGAAAAACGATATCAGCACACAAAATGCGATCCAGGCTGCCAGAGCCATCGAGGGTGTCACCGAGGTGGTTCATTTCAGCACAGATGCCCCATCGTCGCTGGTCCAGAGTGTCAAAACGCATCTTGAGCAGCAACAAACCGGTAAGCTGATTCGCGCACTGCTCAGGGAACGCAAACGGTTGCTATTCCATTGGCGAATTAACGAAACCGATAAGCTGGTAACCGCATCGCCCTCAATGGTTCGCCTTGAACCCTTATTATCGCCGGGTTCTGAGGGCCAGATGTTTGGTCTTGGTGAGATTCCAGACCTGACACTCGATGCCGTAGTAGGCAATGAGCGAGGCGTAAGGCAAATCTCAAGGGCACTTGGTTGGTTGAAGCAGCCAGGCAGGGTCCGGCGTTTCGGTTTCAGGCCACCAGCGGGATATCTGCTGGCCGGGCCACCGGGAACAGGGAAAACGTTTTTGGCTCGGGCTGCAGCGGGGGAATGCGGGCTGCCATTTTTCAGCATTAATGGAGCGGAACTCTTAAACCCAAGAATCGGTGTGGCAGAGGCTCAACTCCGGCAGCTTTTCGCCAACGCCCGAAAATTGGCCCCGGCGATTATCTTCTTTGATGAGATCGACGCCATTGCAGCTGCTCGCGGTAGCAGTGCCAGTCACCAGGGGCTGATCAACACCTTGTTGTCTGAAATGGACGGTTTTGGTGGCCACGAACGGCCTGTGATGGTGCTTGCGGCGACGAACTTTCCCGAGATGCTTGACCCTGCCTTAAAGCGACCGGGCCGTCTGGACGAGGAAATTATCTGCGATTTGCCCAATGCGCCGGCCCGAGAGCATTTGCTAATAAAAGCAGCCGAGCGGCTGAAGATCGATTTGACAGGACCGGTGCTAGAGCAACTGGTTCTCCGCACTCAGGGAGAGTCTGCAGCGGCCATAGAGGCCGCAACTCGGCAAGCCGTGTATCTTGCGGATAGTGACAATCGAGACCCGACGGTCGCTGATCTCGAAGCCGCAATTTATCAAATGGTGTATGGCACCGTCCGCGAGGACCTGTCTCTGGCTCGTGAGGAAAAGTGGGCCGTCGCCTGTCATGAGGCCGGCCATGCGTTGGCGATTCATTACCAGTTCCCTGGGCGACGTATTGATTACATCACCATACAACCGCGAACTGGCAGTCTCGGTTTTGTCGCCCATCGAGAAGATTCCATCAATGCTGCGGGCGGGTTGTCCATGACCCGCTCAGAAATCGTGGCCGATGTCACGGTCGCCCTGGCTGGACGCGAAGCGGAGCGTCTACTGCTTGGAGAAAAGGGCATGTCGGCCGGAGCCGGTCATGATCTCCGCCGGGCTAATGCCCTTGTACGCAAGGCTGTGATGGCTTGGGGGCTGGATGAGGAGCTCGGCCCAATGGCGTTGGATACAGAATATCTGAGGGCCGACCCTGCGCTGGCTGCGCTATGTACGTCGCGTTGCCGGGCCTGGTTAGCTGAGTGTGAGCAAAGGGCTCGAGGGCTTCTGGAAGCGCACAAGCTGGAGTTACAGAGCCTGGCTGACAACCTATATCGGAAGGAGAGCCTGGACCAGACCGAGATCAAAAAATTGTTGCCGGACTTTGCTGCATGATCAAGAACATTACCTGTCAGGGTATGAGCGCCCGCTACAACACCAAACAGAAATACATCACGAATAACATAAATTTCTCGGTAAATGCTGGCGAGATGATGGCGATTATGGGGCCATCCGGTAGCGGTAAATCGACGTTACTGAACGCCTTGCTCGGCAAACTGACCATCGAAGAGGGAAAGGGCAAAATATTCATCAACGGCCAGGATGTAACTGACGACGGCCTGTCATGTGTGAAGAACCAGGTTGGATTTGTGCCTCAGAAGGATATCCTCGTTGATGAGCTGACTGTTCGCGAAAATATTCGTTACTTCCACACCATCGCAGTCGACTCCGAACTCTCGTCCAGCGAAGTTGATGAGAGGATTGACCAGCTGATAAAGAGAGCCAATCTCTCCCCAGAAATCGCGAATAAACGCCCCCCAGAACTGTCCGGCGGCCAGAAAAAGCGGGCAAGCTTGCTTATGGAGCTGATCAATGACCCGACTGTCCTGATCATCGATGAGCCAACCAGCGGTCTGTCCTCCTCGGACTCCCTCGAGGTAATGCGGTATCTGAAGCACCTGGCCGCTGAACAGGGCAAAATTGTCATCGTTATTATTCACCAGCCCTCCAGCGCCATTTTTCAGCTCTTCAATAAGCTTTTGCTGCTGAAAGCCCTGGGGGCTGGCGGTCGCGGTGAGTGTGTGGCATCCGGCACGTTGAAAGAGATTTACGAGGCGAATCAGGAAAGGCTTAAGTTCAAAGACCTTGTCTGTACATCTTGTGACTCACTATTTCCTGACACCTTGTTGGACGCGGTGAATGCCGGGAACATCCGGGGGCCTCTGAATGCAAGTCGGCCGTCGAAGTCTGAGGCATTTGAAAAGGTTCCGTTGCTCCGTTCTCCCCTTGAAAGCCTGAAAGATTTTCGGGCACTGACAACCCGTCAGGTTCGAATCAAAGCTCGGGACAAGCTCAGTCAGCTCCTTACCTATGCCGCGCCGCCTTTCCTCGGTTTTTTGATTGCCGTCGTTTTCAAATACTCGCCCCCGGGGCAGGGTTACAACTTTCAGGACAACGCCCTGTTCGGCCAGTTCCTGTTCATGATGATCATCAGCGGCTTTTTTCTGGGCATGGTCTCCAGTGTGGGAGAGATAATCCGGGACCGTGACATGTTGTACCGGGAGTCACTCCGCGGCCTCTCGATGACCAGCTACTTCTGTTCAAAGTTTCTGGTGCTCATAGGCTTCGGCGCGCTGCAGGCGTTGCTGTTTACCAGTGTTGCCTTTTATACCCTGGACGCAATGCCGTATTTCCTTCCGAACCTTGGAGTGATGTTTTCGGCCATTGTGTTGAGCATCGTAATTGGCCTGTTTATCTCCATCTGGGCAAAAACCGCCATCAGTGCCTACAACCTGATACCACTCGTGCTTATTCCTCAAATTGTACTGGGCGGCGCGCTTTTACCGTTTTCCAATATGGGCGAGGAAATCTATCTCTGGGAAGACAAAGGCGGTCAGATGCCACTGCTCGCCAAGCTCATGCCCGCATCATGGTTGTACGAAGGCGGGATGGCGTTGAACTATCAATACGCCAGCGAACACGATCTGGAGAAGAATATTAAAGTCTCTGAGATGGACTTGCGGCAACCCGGTGATTTCCTGGCGAAAGGCACAGGGCAGAAAAGCCCCGACTGGCTTGATGCAGTGTTGCCCGAGAAAGTTGATGGCTCCGAAACCTATGTTGTGAACAGCATTGTGCTTCTGGGCTTTGGAATTCTGTTTTTTGGCCTGGCGGTCATCGATGTCCGAAAAGATTATCGGAACCGGCCGGGGGCCAGAAATGCCGCGAAGATAACACTTGTATTGGGCCTTTATGGGCTAGCCCTTGTCTCATCAGAAAGCGGCGATGCCCAGGCACAACAGCGCACGGCAGGTGAAGCAATCCTGTCGCCTACCAGTTTGACAGGCAACGAAGCACAGAACTTCTGTGCTCGCGAAAACCGTTCGCTGGCGGAAGCAAGCGTTGTTGCTGAACTGTTCAATCGCACACACGACCTCGCCCAAACCGTGTATTGGACCGGGAGCAATTATCGGGGCCGAAGGGATGTGCTCTGGGCGCTGGATTTGAGTAATGCCAACCGCCCGATACCCGAAGACAACGTTCTGATGAATAACCAGGTCGCTACGGCCTATCCGGTGACGGATTTTAGGGCGGTTGCGGTGTGTGTGGAGAAACCGGAGTGAGGGTGTGAGGGATCGTTATTTATCACGAAGATTCAGCAATAGCCCAATGGTAGCCTTCGATTATGCGCTCCTTGCCCTTTAGCCGCCCATAGCGTAGTGACAGATACAGGGACAACCTATGAGTGAACAAAAGTATTACCCACCTCAAATACTTGCCCTTGCTACAGAGGCACTTCGGGTCGCGAAGACATCGAACTGCACGCTGTTTGCGGTACCAGACCCCGACTCGGAATGGGGCTTTGTTCCGGAGTCTTTTCTTGGTTCGGCAGACTGGATGTTCAGCGTAGACGGCATCCGGCGTTCCGGAGTTTCAGGGCCAGCCCTCAATCTGGTGGAGGAGATCCAGAGGTCTGAGCCGCTGAATGAATTAGACCTCAAATCGTTCACTCGTAAATTTATGAGTAATCAGGATGAAAGGGTTGTGATGTTCGAGCTTGTTCAAGCTCTTTTTGCGGAGGTTCCTGAGCTTGATCACATCGTGACCGCTGCTGCCAGAACCCTTGACTACGATGACTTCCAAACCGCATCTGCTGATTGATCGATAATAAACGCCGGAGTGCGCCCATGTCAGAAAACCGCCTGTCCAACCTGATTAAAGACCTTTCAAAAGCCAAGCAGCAGGCCCTGCTGATCGAGGTTCTACAAAGCGATCTGGAATCTTTGTCCGGTCAGAATGACGATGCGCTCAAAACGGTTTGTAATGCCAGTGCGAAGGTTTTTGATGTTGGGATCAAAAGCGGAAAAACCAACGTGCTGATGGTAGGTGAAGCGCAAGGCCAGGCTCCTCTATCCATTTTCGGGGCATTGCTTAATAGCTTGGATGAAGAGTTCGATGACTTGCATAAACGAGAGATCCTTAAAAAACTCGCCGGTTTTGGCCTGGGCCAGGCTCTGGGCGGTGGTGTTGGAGACGCAGTAAGCGAGAGCCTGAGTGTAGGTGCCGAGAAAATGATGGATTACCTGGCCGAGTGGACGGGCAGTGCATCAGACTTCATAGGTTCTGCGTTTGAGAAGGGCGTAGAAACGGCGGCCGAGCAGAGTGGTGATCTGTTGGAAACCGCGGGTGAAACGGGCGCGGAAGCGGTTGCCGGGTATTTTTCTTCAGATAACGAAATGTATCTATCCAGGCCCGCCCGAAAGCGCCTGAAAGAGCTGGCGCCCCGGCTCAGTGAACAGGCCTTCAGTCACCAATCCCTGCAATTGGCGCTGGAAATGCTACTGGTGACCGCACAGGGCGCTCCAAAAGTCATCGTGGTTAAAGATCCTACGCAATTGGATGATGCCTCTCTGGCTTTGCTCGCGATGCTGGTGTCAGTAGAAAAGGACCTACGACAATTAAACTATAATGAAGAAGCGGATGAGGGCAAGGCACAAACCGCAGGTATCACCGTGGTGCTCACCTTCACTGGCCGACAGCCCCACGACGAAGGCGAAGACAAAGTCACCGAAAAAAAGCTGCGAGCCATCTCAAGACTTCGCATGATGGCCTCCCGCTACAGCTTGCTTGAGCGGCTGGATTCCGATATTCCAGTACCGGCCGTTCGTGCCAGCACCTTCGTAGGTCGAGAAGTCGAACTCCGCAGCATTTGGCAGGATTGGAATCGCGTTTCTAAGGGGCTAGACGGTGAAGGTATGCAGACCTGGGCCCTTATCAAAGGCGAACCAGGCACCGGTAAAACCGCCCTCGCTAACCGCTTCATCCAGCAGGTTCGCTCCGACACCGGCAATCCGGGCAGGTTGAGCATTCCCATCCTCCGAATGCTCAACCAGACGGGGCATAGCGCCCAGGCCACGGGCCTGGCTTCGCTCAAGAACTCGGTCGTAGACGAGCTTCGCCGGCTAAACCTGATTTATGAAGAAAACGTGGGATGGTTTGATAGAACTGGCCAAAAATTAAAAGAGGGAGCCGAGACTCTGGCAAACGATGCCAGATCGGATGATCCGGAAGCCAAGAAGCGGGTAAGGGCAAAGCTCGGCAGAGTGATCTTTAAACTGTTAGGTGTTGATTCCGCGATCGAAGTTGCACGAAGCGCCAAATCTTGGAGAGAGCAGGACGAAATGAGCAGCCTGCGCCAGGATGAATTCGGTCGGTCGTCCAAAGCGAACCAGAAGGATGAGCAATACGAACTGATGCGAATGGCACTCAAGGAAGTGAGCCAGATGGCGCACAAATGCTTGACAGACGCGGACGACCAGCTGGCTGAAAAAACACGGCCAATGATTCTCCTGATCGACGACCTGCAGTGGATGGATGACTTTACTGCTGAATTCCTGGTGAACGAATGGCCGGCCAACCTACCGGTGTATGTGATCGCCACGGCCCGGGGTTCGGATAGCTTCGCCGCCGTGACAGAATCTCACGTGCACCAGGGCTCTAACCGCTATCGGAACGCATTGTTCGCTGAGCTTGGAGTGATTGACGCAGCAACGCTCAACGCGGATGAGCACCTTAAAACGCCACTGTCACTGGCCGGCCACCTGAACCTCAAGGGTATGGACCAGCCCATGCTGGCCAACCTGATCCTCCTTACCTATCGGAACATCACCGCCGAGCAGGCCGAACCATTCGCCGCCGCCGTCATCCGCAACCTGGCCGGTGAAGGCGGTGCATCAGACATCATTACACTGTTCGCCATCGAAACCCTGAACGTGATCAGCGACCCACAGTTCTACCGGCGTAACCCCGAACTGCCCCAACTGATCGAATTGGAGTGCACTGACCGCTACCGATTCAAAGCACCCGAGAGCATCAACCTCACACAGGCTCTGGACACGCTCTTCAAAAAGCTGACGGTCACCTACGAGGCCAGCTACCTGATCCACGGCGAGCAGGGCACCAGCGGCGCCCGCTTCAACCTGGCTTCTTACGCCATTCTGGAAGAACGTCTGCACCTGATTGAACGGCACTTCGGGGAACACGGTGGCGCCGCCCGTTACAGCTTGCTGTTCTCTGCCCTGCTGGGCAGCCCGTTCGAGAGTGGCCTGGTGCGCCACGTGCTTAATGACCTCCATCAGCTCTCGCCGCAAGAGCATCCTGAGATGGCGCCCTTCCTGAAAGAGTTGCAGGCCAAGGCCCAGGGCAGTCTCGAGCCGGCCCAGTACGAAATACTGGAGCGCGCCTATGAAATCATCCGGCGGCTGGAGGAAAACACCGGCAAATATGCGCATCAGCATAGCCTGCTTCGGCAGTTCCTGTTGGGGCAGTTTACGCAGCTCGTCGATGCTGTCTGGCCGACGTTAGATGTACTAGAAAAAGGGATTGAGCAATTGATCAGGCATGTTCGAACTTGCGGCGAAAATTGGTTCGACAATGAGTTGAGACAAGAACATTTGGCTACAGATGAGCGTGACAAGCTGAAGATTGATCGCCAAAGGTTTTTAGTAGCGTTGACTGGTTACTGGAGCCAGCTAATGAGTATGCGTAGCGCAAGGTTTGGCGCATGGAATAAAGATTACGCGACAGATGTTTTGAACCTTTCAATATTGTTCGGAGAGATGGGTTCCCTTCTTTCTGCTATTGCGTCTGTAGAGGAAGCTCTAACCATAAGCCGAGAGGGCTTCGAATCTCAGAAGGAGTCGTGGACAGGGCTTTATATTAAGATCTTGTCCAGCTTGTCAGATTTCTACTTTAGGGTGGGACGATTCGATGATGCTCTCTCCAGTTTGGAAATAGCGCTCGGCGTTTGTCGGGACAGTTATGGGAGAGACTCGTCGCGATGGGCTCGTGACTACGTTTCGATACTGAATGAAATGTCCTTCATTCTATGCGGGCTTCAGCGTCCGGAAGAAGCACATACGTTTTGCGAATTGGCCGAATCCATCGCACGTCGACGCTCTGAGGATCATTTCGAAAGCTGGGCTACAGATCTTGCATCAAGTCTCGACAACCTTTCCACGATCGACGAGCTTTTGGGATACGGAAATGAGGGCCTCGCGCGAGCTGAAGAGGCACTGAGGATTCGTAAAAAATTCTATGAGCTTGACCCTGAAAGCCGAAGTACGACTTATCTGATCGGACTAGTTAATTTGGCCGTCGTCAAGCACAACACGTTAGCCTCAAATGAAAGTGTGCTTAATCTATATGAGGATGCACGTTCAATATGTAGCAGGCTCGCGATCTCTGGCGAATATCGATTAAAAAAGCTTTACGCCGTAATCCTTCTCAGACTTGCAGCATCCTACGATTCGATTGGTCGCACTGAGGAGGGTAGGGTTCTCGAAAACGAAGCTCTAGAGCTTTGTCGCGAAGCTTTTATGGCCGCCCCTGAAGCATGGATAGATCAATATTCTGATTGCCTTAGAGCGGCTCTTAAAAATCAGTCCGGAAACAGAGCCTCAGAGACATTGGTCAGAGAGGAGCTTGTCACGGTTTACCAAAAAGGCTTTGAAATTGAGCCTACTGCATGGGCGTTTCTTTACAAAACTGAGGTCGATGCGTTGGCTTTTAGACTTGCAGCCGAAGGAGCATTGAGGGAAGCGTTGCAAGTCAGAGAAGACCTCTGCACCTCTATCAAAACAGCGTACCAGAATGGCCGTTTGCAGCCCAAGGTATATCTTTTCGAAGCATTTAACAGCTTAGGTGAAACCTATCATCTTAAAGGCCGTTTGGAGGATGCGGCTTTGTTGTTTGACGAGGCCCTCGCATTTGGGAAAACAGGCCTTGAGTTAGACTCAGCTGTGTGGCTAAAAAGTTACGCCATTGGCTTGAGGAACTTAAGAAGAGCCGCAGATGAAATAGGGTCGATGTCAGATAAGCTGGCAGTTTATGAAGCCATTTACTACCGGGCGATGATGGAAACTTGTCGGAGCGGATGGATGTCCGAACCGGAGAATTGGTTTGACGTTTATCTGAGAAGCTTGATTGATTTGGCTGAAGCTTTGGAAGATGCGGGGAACGTTGGTCAAAGTCTGCTGGTTTGGTGCGAAGCAAAGTCCCTTGTCAATAACCAAGACTCTCTTTTTATCGAAAAAAGGCTAGGCCACCTTGCGGAAGCAACGATTATGTGCGCTCGCCAGCTTAGAATGCTGAAGCGCTATCCAGAGGCTTTTGCCGAGCTGGATGCCAACCAATCTTTGCTAACCAAAATGGATCAAGCGGATCACCCAGAGCGACACTATTTCAGAGCTTGGTCACTCATAGTGCGGGCCACTACATCTATAGAAGTTTGGGATTTGGCCTCTTCAAAGGCTCTGTTTCCGGAAGCAGAAGCACTCATTCGTGATCACAGCCTTGAGAAGCTCTCCGATGCGCTCGATTCACTTCGGTCTCATATCGAGAGTGTTGATCATTTAGGGGGGTAAGAATCTCAGTATGTCACTGAGGGATAACGCACTAGCCCGGATTTCTCATGAGAAGGCGGCATAAGGAAGGAAGAAGCGGCTGAAAGTGCTATAGTTTCAGGACCTTACACCGTTCACCAACACTAACCGCCGCTATCCAAAATGGTACCTGAAAAGCTGACC
>Ga0209300_1000862_pt1 | contig 13422 bp, 11 predicted proteins | sample Shrwel_input2_RT_FD_187535 | JGI IMG/M metagenome (GOLD analysis project Ga0209300, IMG submission 187535) | Subsurface microbial communities from deep shales in Ohio, USA - Utica-3 well 1 S input2 RT (SPAdes) (version 2) ... | reverse complement strand
CTTTCGTGGCTTCCCAGCAGGTGCAGGTATTCGTCGAGCGTGCCTTGAGTCACGCGTGGTGTGAAGGCGGGAGCAGGCACGAATGTCTTCAGAGAGGCGTCGTAAGTCAGATTGCCCGACGCCACCTCCTCCCGATAACGCCGCAGCACTTTCTGGGCCTGTTCCCGCCCGATGCCGAAGGCCGCGGCGATTTGCGGTGCACTGACTCGACCCTCCCACAGCGCGAGTATCTCGATCAGCCGATAACGAAGCTGTTGACTCCAGTTTCCATAATCGATAGCTGACATGACATGTAATCCTGAGCTTACAGGCGTGTCGGAAAAATCAGACCGGCCTGGAAAGTAGGCTGGTTTTATATCCAGTGTCTGGTATGAGGTCAGTGGTTCTGCTTACATGGTTCATGAAACTTTGGTGATAAACAATAATGATCCGCTTGCTGGAGTTCGCCGTGGAAGACCTCGCCCCATCCGACCTGAAAACGATCCTGCACTCGAAACGCGCAAATCTTTACTACCTGCAGCACTGTCGGGTCCTGGTCAATGGCGGTCGTGTCGAGTACGTCACCGATGAAGGCAAGCGCTCGAAATACTGGAACATCCCCATCGCCAATACGACATCGCTACTGCTGGGTACCGGCACCTCGATTACTCAGGCGGCGATGCGCGAGCTGGCCAAGGCCGGCGTGTTGGTCGGCTTCTGCGGCGGTGGCGGTACGCCGTTGTTCGCAGCCAACGACGTGGACGTGGATGTCGCTTGGCTGACCCCGCAGAGCGAATACCGGCCGACGGAGTATCTACAGGATTGGGTGCGCTTCTGGTTCGACGACGACAAGCGGCTGGAAGCGGCACGATGTTTCCAGCGTGCCCGGCTCTTGCAAGTCGAACGTCTCTGGTCAGAGCCGCGTTTCCAGCGCGATACCGGCTTTATCCCCAGCAAGGCAGAACTGGACGCATTGCTCACGCGTAGCCGGCAGGCGATCGACTCGGCTCCCGACACCACCGCGCTGCTGACCGAAGAAGCTCGGCTCACCAAGCAACTGTTTCGGCTGGCGAGTCACGCCGCCGACTATGGCGAATTCACCCGGGTCAAGCGTGGTCAAGGTGCCGATCCGGCCAACCGCTTCCTTGATCACGGCAATTATCTGGCCTACGGGTTGGGCGCGACGGCGACCTGGGTGCTGGGGGTTCCGCATGGCCTGGCGGTCTTGCACGGCAAGACACGCCGGGGCGGGTTGGTCTTCGATGTTGCGGATCTGGTCAAGGACGCCATCATCCTCCCCCAGGCCTTCATCTCCGCCAGCCGGGGCGATGAAGAACAGGAGTTCCGCCAAGCCTGCATCGATCGGCTCACGCAGGTGGAAGCCCTGGATGTGATGATCGACACCCTGAAAGCGACAGCCGAACGTCTTGGGCATGAGGCCAAATCATGAACGTGCTGCTCGTCTCCCAATGCAGCAAGAACGCGCTCAAGGAAGCCCGCCGGATTCTCGATCAGTTCGCCGAACGGCGTGGTGAACGCACCTGGCAGACCTCGATCACCCAGGCAGGGCTCGATACGCTGCGAAAACTGTTACGCAGCAAGGCGCGCAAGAACACTGCCGTCGCCTGCCATTGGATTCGCGGTCACGACCACAGTGAACTGATGTGGGTGGTCGGTGATGCCTCGCAGTTCAACGCCCGGGGTGCGGCACCGACCAATACCACCCGGCGCAATATTCTGCGCACCGAGGATGAAAACGACTGGCACACCGGGCAGCTGATCCATCTGCTCGCCTCCCTGGCAGCCCTGTTTCATGACCTGGGCAAATCCACACAAGCGTTTCAGTGGCGGCTGAAGGGCAAGCTGGACGGTCGCAATCTGGTTCGCCACGAGTGGGCGTCTCTGCGGTTGCTGCAGGCCTTCGTGGGCGACGATGATGACGCGAGCTGGCTCGAGCGTCTGCTTGCCCCCTCGGCAGGTGACGATGCCTGCTGGCTGAACCGTCTCAAGCGCGATGGTCTTGATCCGCTGAGCGACGAGGATGCCCCTTTTCGGCAGTTGCCGCCGATCGCGGCCGCCATCGGCTGGCTGATCCTGAGCCACCACCGCGTGCCGGCGTTGCCCGCCTACGATGACGGCGGCCATCAGAAACCGGTCGGCGTTCGTGGCCATCTCAATGCCGCCAGTCTGCCACGATTGCCGGAGGCCTTTACTGTCGAGTGGAACGAGCGGTTACCCGAGGCTCCCGACGCCGATCTCGAGCCCTGGTGGTATTTCCCGCACGGTTTGCCGATTGCTTCGGATGCCTGGCGGGCGCGTGGCCAGCGCCTCGCTCGCCAGCTGCTGGGGGTAATGAAAACCCCCACCGAGCCACCGCTGGACAATCCCTTTGTGATGCATCTGGCTCGCCTGGCGCTGATGCTTTCCGATCACCACTACTCCAGTCTGACCGGGGAAGGGCGTCTCAAGGGTGACTGGAATACCGACCTGTACGCCAACACCACTTTCGAAGCGGGCAAGCGCAAGCTCTGTCAGCCGCTGGACGAGCATTTGTTGGGTGTCACCCGTGGGGTGGGCGAGATCACTCACCGGCTGCCCGACATGGTCGAGGCATTGCCCAGTATCGCGCGTCACAAGGGCTTCAAGAAACGCAGCCAGCAGGCCCGCTTTCGTTGGCAGGACCGGGCCTTCGATCTCGCTACCGGCCTGCGTGACCGGGCCCGAAGCCAGGGATTTTTCGGCGTCAACATGGCCTCGACCGGCTGTGGCAAGACACTCGCCAATGGGCGCATCCTTTACGCACTGGCCGATCCGGAAAAGGGCGCACGCTTCTCGATCGCGCTCGGGCTAAGGACCCTGACCCTGCAGACCGGTCAGGCCTATCGTGAACGCCTGGGGCTGGGCAGCGACGACCTGGCCGTGCGGGTGGGTGGCAGCGCCACTCGCGCCCTGTTCGAACATCAGCAGTCGCAGGCGGAGGAAAGCGGTTCCGCTTCCCGGGAGTCACTGTTCGACGACCAGGGGCATGTGCATTTCGAGGGGCGGTTCGATGATCATCCGCTGCTGGCCAAGGCGATCGCCGATCCCAATGCCAAGGCCCTGATCAGCGCGCCGATCCTGGTCTGCACCATCGATCACCTGGTCCCGGCCACCGAGAGCCTGCGTGGTGGCCACCAGATCGCACCGATGCTACGCCTGATGAGCGGCGACCTGGTGCTCGACGAGCCGGACGATTTCGACATCGATGATCTTCCTGCCCTGACGCGACTGGTTCACTGGGCCGGCATGCTCGGTTCAAGGGTTCTGCTCTCTTCCGCCACGCTGCCTCCGGCATTGGTTCGCGGCCTGTTCGACGCCTACCTGGAGGGGCGTCGTCAGTTTCAGCGCAATCGCGGCGAGCCGGGGCGCCCCGTCAACATCTGCTGCGCCTGGTTCGATGAGCATGATCGACGGCATGTCGACTGTGCCGATGGACCGGCGTTTGGTGACGCGCACGATGCCTTCGCGCGCAAGCGCGCCGCCAGGCTGGCGGATGATCCTCCCCGGCGACGCGCGCGCCTGGTTCCCGTCTCCGCTGCGAACCCGAACCCCGAGATCGTCCGCCCGGCCCTGGCACAGGCCATGCTCGACCAGGCGCTGGCTCTGCACGGCTCGCATCACACTATCGACCCCCACTCCGGCAAGCGGGTCAGTTTCGGCCTGATCCGTTTGGCCAATATCGAGCCGCTGGTCGAGGTGGCGATGGCGCTCTATCGCACCGACATGTCCGACGGCTACCGCATCCACCTGTGTGTCTATCACTCACAGTTTCCGTTGCTGCTGCGTTCGCGGATCGAGGAGCGGTTGGACCGCACGCTTGATCGCAGCGACGAAATGGCGGTGTTCGACCTGCCGGACGTCCGTCACCGACTGGATCGCACCGACGAGCCGGATCAGCTCTTCGTTGTGCTGGGCTCGCCGGTGACCGAGGTCGGGCGCGACCACGACTACGACTGGGCCGTGGTCGAGCCCTCTTCCATGCGCTCGATCATTCAGCTGGCCGGCCGGGTAAGGCGCCATCGCCCGGGGGCGGTCGAGGTGCCCAACGTTGCGTTGCTGGATGCCAACGTCAAAGCACTCGAACGCAAGCGGCCCGCATTCTGTCGGCCCGGCTTCGAGACCGAGCAGGACTGGCCGTTGGCGAAACACCGACTTACCGCACTGCTGAGAGAGTCGGACATCGATGTCATCGACTCGCGCCCACGGCTGCTCGCGCCTGAGCCTCTCGAGCCGCGCGAGAAACTGGTGGATTTGGAGCATGCGCGGCTGGCGGCGCTGATGGTGGAAGGCGCGGCGCCTGCGCCAGCCCGCCGCCGCTCTCGGCTGAAAAAGCCAGCTTCTCTGGGTGCCTATCTCTTCTATCGTCCTGCCTCCATGTCGCTCAGTGCGCTGGCGGCTCAGCAGCAGCCGTTCCGGGAAGACAATGAACCCGATAGCGAATTCGTGCTCTTCCCGGACGAAACGGAAGAACGTTACGACTTCCGGCGCGTTGATCACGAAGGGAAGGATGAAAAGCTGACACAGGCCGAGGCACAGCTGGATCGCCTGCCGGACGCGTCACTGGCCAACCCACGGATAACGCCCTGGAACGATCCGGACTACATGGGGGCGCTAGCCGACCAGGCGGACGCCATGGGGATGACGCTGGAGCAGTGCGCGATGCGCTTTGGTCGCATACGGCTCAAGCCGGGTCGGGCGCTGAACGGATGGCACTTTCATTCAGCGCTGGGGTTTTTAAAACGAAAATGAAGCAGGAGGATTTGATGCAAGGTGATTTTTTCGACCCTCCGAAGCATTCGGTAAATAAGCTAAAAGAAGAGCTGCAATCGTTTCTGCAGGAAAGGCTGGAAAAGCGCCTGGTTGCAGCTAAGAGCGAGGAGAAGCGGCAGCAATTTGTAGAGCGTTTTCGCTATGAGAGCTGGTTTTACTATGCAGCAAGCAAGATAAAAAAGCTTCGAGCTGCAACTCATGTTACAAAGTACTCGCACCCTTCAGCCAGCAAGTCAGCCGATCTTTATTCGATTCCGGATGCTGAGGGTAAAGTCCACCTGGTGGGTACGCATCTTTTCAATGCCTCACAGTTACAGCACGATCTTTCTGCGCCCGGTGGTGCTGCAGATCTTGATTCAGATATCAAAGAGTTCTTCCGGCTAAAGCACGATGGAAAAACTATATTTGAACGTGTGTTAGAGAAAGATAGAGTCTTGCAGGAAGCTCTAAGTGATAGTCCATCCAAGGCACAAGATCTGTTAAAGGGGTTGGCATGTATTACTGAACCCCTCAATGGAAAACAGGCGCATACGCTGAACAAGCAAGTCTATTGGCTCATCGATGATGACCCCATGCAAGATAAAAGCTTTTACCTGATTTCTCCGCTCTTTGCTTCTTCGTTGGCACATGTCTTATTTTCCAGGATCAGTGAAAGCAGGTTCGGTTCTTTAGCCAAAGAGGCGCGCAGTGCCAGTCGTGAAGGAAAATTATTTAATGGTGAGTATCATGATTATCCTAATCTTGCGGTGCAAAAGATGGGAGGATCAAACCAACAGAACGTAAGTCAACTCAACAGCGAGCGTGGCGGCCAGAATTACCTGCTCGCGTCGCTACCGCCCAACTGGCATTCACGGTCGGTCTATGCGCCGATGACCGAGTCGTTTCGGTCCTTCCAGAGGCGTCCAGAAGTTCGGCGAATCCTGAATGACCTGAAACGGTTCCTCGAATCCGACCCTGCAAAGAACATGCATACGCGTGATCTACGCGACGACCTGACCGCGATGCTCGCCGATGAACTGATGCTCTTCACGCTGGATATTCATTCATTGGCGCCGGGGTGGACGATGGATGAGCGCTGCCGTCTCGCGCCGGACGAGCAGTTCTGGCTTGACCCGGGCCGGGCCGAGCTGGATACCGAGTTCGCGATCGCCCGTCGCCAATCCGATTGGGCGGAAAGCATCAGTGCGCGCGCCGCCAACTGGTTGAACGGCAGGCTAAATGGCAAGAGTGAGCTCAACTTCGGTGATTCTGAACATCAGCAATGGAAAAGCGAGTTCGACGGCGTGCTGGAGAGCTTTCGCCGCCAGCTTGACGATATGCAGGACGCGCTACGCGACGATGACGATGAAGGAGATGCTGCATGAACGACCGTCTCGATCATATTCTCGTGCTGCCGCGTCTGCGCATCCAGAACGCCAACGCTATCTCCAGCCCGATGACCTGGGGCTTCCCCGCCATGAGTGCCTTCATGGGCGCGATTCAGGCGCTGGAGCGCAAACTGCCCGACGAGATCAAGCTCATCTTCGAAGGCGTCGGCGTTGTCTGTCACCGGATCGAACCACAAGTGACCGACGGTGGTTTCATCAAGGCGTTTCACCTGACGCGCAATCCCGTCGACAAGAGTGGCAATACGGCTGCCATCGTCGAGGAGGGGCGCGCGCATCTCGAGATCACCTTGCTGATTGGGGTCGGCTCCGAAGAAGAGGATCTCAACAGTTTCGAGCGCCGGCAGGCGCTCGCCCGCCAGATCTTCGACCAGATTCAGGGTATGCGCATTGCCGGTGGCAGCGTCATGCCATCAATGGGCCAGACGCGCTATCGCCCGGAACTGGTCAGCTTTGACGCCGATGAAGATGAGCGGAAGAAGCAGTGGAGCCGTCTCCGGCGTCGTCTGTTGCCCGGCTTTGCGCTGGTGCTGCGCGATGACCGACTTCAGGCACATACGGAAACGCTTCAGGCGCAGGACGCAAGCGCCACCGCGCTGGATGCCTGGCTCGACCTGTCGCGACTCAATCACGAGTGCCACGTCACCGTCGATGAAAATGACAAGGAAACCGTGGAGTGGCGGGTGCGTCGACCCTTTCCTGGTTGGCTCGTCCCTGTCCCCGTTGGCTACGGCGCCATCTCTGAGCTTTATCCGCCGGGTGAAGTCGCCAATGCCCGGGACCCGAGCGTGCCCTTTCAATTCGTGGAAAGCCTCTACTCGGTGGGGGAGTGGGTCAGCCCGCATCGTATTAAAACGCCTGATGACCTGATGTGGATCGTGGAAAACGATCTCGACCGCGGTATCTATCGCCTGGTTAACGACTACGCCCAGACACAATTCGACGAACAGTGATCAAGGAGAACAAACATGGCCAAGAATGATGCTTTGAAAACCGCTTCCGTCCTCGCCTTCGAGCGCAAGCTCGATCCCTCCGATGCGCTGTTCAACGCCGGAGCTTGGGAGGATCGTGACCAGTACGCTCAGTGGCCGGCCGTAGCCGTACGCGAAAAGTCGGTGCGTGGCACCATCTCCAACCGCCTGAAAGCGAAGGACCAGGACCCGGCTAAACTTGATGCCGCCATCGAGAACCCTAACCTGCAGACCGTCGATGTTGCAGCCTTGCCGCACGACGCCGATACGCTTTCGGTACGCTTCACGCTCCGCGTTCTGGCCGGCGCCGGCACACCCTCGGCCTGCAACAACGCTGAATACCAGCAGAAGCTGAAACAGACGGTGACGAGCTATGTCAGCGAGCATGGCTTTGGCGAGCTAGCCCATCGCTACGCCTGCAACCTCGCCAATGGCCGCTTCTTGTGGCGCAACCGGATCGGCGCCGAGCAGGTCGAGGTCACGGTCAGCCAGATGAAGGAGGGGCAGCCGGAAAAACAGTGGACCTTCGATGCGCTCAATCACTCGACGCGCGACTTTCACGGTAACGAACAGACCCGCGAGCTGGGTGAGCGCATTGCTTTGGCCCTGGCCGGCGAGCAGTACCTGCTGCTGGATGTGGTCGCCTTCGTGCGGGTCGGCGCCGGCCAGGAAGTCTTTCCGTCGCAGGAGCTGATTCTGGACCGCTCGCGCGGTGACAAGAGCAAGACGCTCTACAGCATCGGCGAAGAGAAGCAGGCCGCCATCCACTCCCAGAAGTTGGGAAACGCCCTGCGCACCATCGATACCTGGTATCCGCAGCCGGAAGATGGGAGCCATCTCGGCCCGATTGCTGTCGAACCCTACGGCTCCGTGACAACGCAGGGCACCGCCTATCGCCAGCCGAAGCAAAAGGTGGACTTCTACAATCTGCTGGATAATTGGCTGCTCAAGGACCAGGCGCCCTCTACCGAGAACCAGCACTTCGTGATGGCGACGTTGATTCGTGGCGGTGTCTTCGGTGACGCGGGGTAAGTCATGGATCACTACATCGACATTCGGCTGTTGCCTGATCCCGACTTCCCGCCTGCCATGCTGATGGGCGCGCTCTACGGAAAGCTGCATCGGGCGCTGTTTGATCTGGAGGCGAACGATATCGGCGTTAGTTTCCCGGATCACAAGACCGGCGTGCGGGCTCGCACGCCGGGTGATCGGCTGCGGATTCATGGTGAGCGCGCGCGCCTCGACCAACTGATGGCGACGCCGTGGCTAAGGGGAGTCGGTGAACTCGTCGACTGCAGCGGTATCAGCACGGTGCCTTCAAAGGTGAAGCATCGCACGGTACGGCGCAGGCAGTTCAATACTGGCAGCCCGAGCCGCGCGAAGCGCTATGCGAGGCGGCATGATATAGCGCAAAGCGAGGCCCAGGAACTGCTCCGTGCGCCGGCAGAACGTCGTATCGAGCTGCCCTTCATTCAGGTTGGTAGTCGCTCCAGTGGCGAGCGCTTCGCGATGTTCATCGAGCACGGCCAACTGCAAGGCCAGCCAACGACAGGGCCGTTCAATCACTACGGCCTCAGCAGGGAGGCGACCATCCCCTGGTTTTGACCCTTTTTTCAGGTGCTTATAGAGTCTCTTGTAAATCAATGGGTTACTGGCGCCTCTCTGAAAAGGGAGGCGTCGTTCTATCAGGCTATTGTTCTTTAACAATCAAGCGCTTAAATTGGGTGCGTTCTAGTTCGCTGCCGCCCAGGCAGCTCAGAAAGTCAGCGGTCTGGCATCCAAAGGCATCCAGTCGTTCGCTGCCGCCCAGGCAGCTCAGAAAAGCCCTGGTGGCTGGTGGACACGATTAATCGCGTTCGCTGCCGCCCAGGCAGCTCAGAAATTGATGAGCCGGTCGTACTTTTCGCGGAACTCGTTCGCTGCCGCCCAGGCAGCTCAGAAAATTCCAGAAGCGTGCAACGACTGAACCCCAAGGTTCGCTGCCGCCCAGGCAGCTCAGAAACGGAGAAGGCGTCATACCCTGGCGGCTGAGCCGTTCGCTGCCGCCCAGGCAGCTCAGAAAAATCAAGGTAGTCAAGCCGCGGGGCGCTTTGCGTTCGCTGCCGCCCAGGCAGCTCAGAAAATCTCGTCGGCTGCTCGCATCGCGGCATTGTAGTTCGCTGCCGCCCAGGCAGCTCAGAAAGCCTCCTCGATGACGACGAGAAGGATTACCACGTTCGCTGCCGCCCAGGCAGCTCAGAAAACGGGCATTACTTGAAATATGGCGCTGCCGAGGTTCGCTGCCGCCCAGGCAGCTCAGAAATGGAGGACCAGTACGGCCAGTCGGTCGATTCGGTTCGCTGCCGCCCAGGCAGCTCAGAAAGAACGCTACGCACACCTAGCCCCGCACAAGGTGTTCGCTGCCGCCCAGGCAGCTCAGAAACGGAAGGCCCCGCAAATCGACGACACACTGCCGTTCGCTGCCGCCCAGGCAGCTCAGAAAGCAAAAGATGGGCATCGTTGTCTGTCGGCAGAGTTCGCTGCCGCCCAGGCAGCTCAGAAATGACCCTGCCGACCGTACGACTGACGCTTGCTGTTCGCTGCCGCCCAGGCAGCTCAGAAATTCTCGATGTCACGCTTAGGCGCTTCCTGACCGTTCGCTGCCGCCCAGGCAGCTCAGAAAACGAGCGTGTCAGGGATACCCTGGCGGCTCATGTTCGCTGCCGCCCAGGCAGCTCAGAAATCCAGTTGTTCGATGCGTTGCATCGCTTCGTGGTTCGCTGCCGCCCAGGCAGCTCAGAAAAAGCCCCAACGACTTCATGGAGCTTGGCACGCGTTCGCTGCCGCCCAGGCAGCTCAGAAACAACGGAGGGGCAAGCTGACCGCCAGCACTATGTTCGCTGCCGCCCAGGCAGCTCAGAAATGGACGATAACGATGCCATGCCGCTTCGATTCGTTCGCTGCCGCCCAGGCAGCTCAGAAAGGACAGCGTGTCCATTTGGCGCTCCATGCCGCGTTCGCTGCCGCCCAGGCAGCTCAGAAAATGCGCAATGACACATAGCCCTCGCTGCCGATGTTCGCTGCCGCCCAGGCAGCTCAGAAATGGTCCCCCTCTCAAGCCAGAGCGTTGAAGATGTTCGCTGCCGCCCAGGCAGCTCAGAAAGATATAGGCTTCCTTGGTTTCCGCCTGGATGATGTTCGCTGCCGCCCAGGCAGCTCAGAAAAGTAACAACCGTCAGGTTGGGCGAGCCGATGTGTTCGCTGCCGCCCAGGCAGCTCAGAAATCCTCCGTGCTGTATCTCAGCTTGGCCAGACAGTTCGCTGCCGCCCAGGCAGCTCAGAAACTGCGGGGATCGGGATGCCATGCGCGGATTCATGTTCGCTGCCGCCCAGGCAGCTCAGAAATGGGCGTTCAACGCGGCGTTCTGACCGTTCTGGTTCGCTGCCGCCCAGGCAGCTCAGAAATGAGACATACGGCGGCATCGTGGCTGGTGACGGTTCGCTGCCGCCCAGGCAGCTCAGAAAACCTCGATGAAGTCGGCCAGCAGATCGCCGTTGTTCGCTGCCGCCCAGGCAGCTCAGAAACGATCGTTGGGAGCGAGTTGATTACGCGTTGTGTTCGCTGCCGCCCAGGCAGCTCAGAAATGCGGCCGCTGAGGAGGCGGTCAATGCGAGCCGTTCGCTGCCGCCCAGGCAGCTCAGAAAAATCAGATGACCCTGGTGCGCAAGCAGGGGCGGTTCGCTGCCGCCCAGGCAGCTCAGAAACTTGGCCGCGTCGGCGAAGGCGCGGGAGACATCGTTCGCTGCCGCCCAGGCAGCTCAGAAATTGTCGCGCAGCCGGCGCTTCATGTCCTGTGTGTTCGCTGCCGCCCAGGCAGCTCAGAAATCGAAGCGCTGCTGGGCATCACGATCGACGCCGTTCGCTGCCGCCCAGGCAGCTCAGAAAACATCCAGGACATCGACGACCCGCGACTGTTCGTTCGCTGCCGCCCAGGCAGCTCAGAAATACTGGCTGGAGCAGCTTGCCGGCCCGGCCATGTTCGCTGCCGCCCAGGCAGCTCAGAAATGGCGCAGCGCCGGTCGATGATCACCCGCATCGTTCGCTGCCGCCCAGGCAGCTCAGAAAAGGATCGGCACGCCCATGATGACCGTCTGCGTGTTCGCTGCCGCCCAGGCAGCTCAGAAACTGAAGGGCAGCGGCGACTATGCCGCGGATCTGTTCGCTGCCGCCCAGGCAGCTCAGAAAACGACGCGGATTCGAGCGCGCAGTCGCGATCCGTTCGCTGCCGCCCAGGCAGCTCAGAAAAGTCGACGTCTGGAGATCGACCATCTCCTGCTGTTCGCTGCCGCCCAGGCAGCTCAGAAAAGAAGCGGCGCCCAATGAAGCGCGAGGGCCGTGTTCGCTGCCGCCCAGGCAGCTCAGAAATGGTGCGCGGCATGGCGCTTCTTGTCGTCGGCGTTCGCTGCCGCCCAGGCAGCTCAGAAAATGGGCGAGCTGTACACCGTGCAGCGCCTCTTGTTCGCTGCCGCCCAGGCAGCTCAGAAACTACGGCATGATCCGGGGGCTGAAGTCGATTCGTTCGCTGCCGCCCAGGCAGCTCAGAAATGCAAGCGCGGACGCTCCGGGCTGGCGGTGCTGTTCGCTGCCGCCCAGGCAGCTCAGAAATGCAAGCGCGGACGCTCCGGGCTGGCGGTGCTGTTCGCTGCCGCCCAGGCAGCTCAGAAACGGTGACCTCGAGGATGTACTGGTTGGTGATGGTTCGCTGCCGCCCAGGCAGCTCAGAAAATTGTCAAGAAACGGGCAAGAGATTGTTTCCAGTTCGCTGCCGCCCAGGCAGCTCAGAAAACCGCGTTATGCTTGTTGCGCAACGCGGCAATGTTCGCTGCCGCCCAGGCAGCTCAGAAAAGTAGCGCCGGGCGTAGATCTCGGCCGCGCCAGTTCGCTGCCGCCCAGGCAGCTCAGAAACTCTCCCGCTCGCGTTCGGCATCTGTGTCGCAGTTCGCTGCCGCCCAGGCAGCTCAGAAAAAGCTGGTCAACGAAGATCGGGCGACGTTCAAGTTCGCTGCCGCCCAGGCAGCTCAGAAAAAGAAGGCCGGCGGCGGCTGGGACGTGGAGGTGTTCGCTGCCGCCCAGGCAGCTCAGAAATTCATCCCATTCCGAAGAATCAGGTCGTGCATGTTCGCTGCCGCCCAGGCAGCTCAGAAAAGAACAGCCACGGCGCGAAACTCGATTCCCACGTTCGCTGCCGCCCAGGCAGCTCAGAAACGGAGGTGATGCCGCCGTTGCCGGTGGCCACGGTTCGCTGCCGCCCAGGCAGCTCAGAAATTAGCGAGGCACGCACGCAGCTCGCCCGGCAAGTTCGCTGCCGCCCAGGCAGCTCAGAAAATCAGCTCGGCGAGGGTCTGGATGCCGTCCAGGTTCGCTGCCGCCCAGGCAGCTCAGAAAATGACTGTCTCCGCTGTAGGGTGCGGGCGCCTGTTCGCTGCCGCCCAGGCAGCTCAGAAAAGGTAGACCCGGCCGAGCTGGCAGCCGGCGTTGTTCGCTGCCGCCCAGGCAGCTCAGAAATGCAGGCTGGTGGCCATCCGGTTGGCACTGGCGTTCGCTGCCGCCCAGGCAGCTCAGAAAGCCTCCTGCTGAGGTTGGGTCTGTTTCTGGAAGTTCGCTGCCGCCCAGGCAGCTCAGAAATGGTCGGGCCGTGTAGACCTGCCCACCTTCGAGTTCGCTGCCGCCCAGGCAGCTCAGAAATGTGCCTGCTGTTGCTCGCGGCGCTCGGCCTCGTTCGCTGCCGCCCAGGCAGCTCAGAAACAGCAGCGCGTACAGCAGATGGTGGAGCAATCGTTCGCTGCCGCCCAGGCAGCTCAGAAATGAGCGCCTCTCTGACGCGCTCTCTCGTCACGGTTCGCTGCCGCCCAGGCAGCTCGGAAAGTGGCCACGGCACGAAGGGGATGTTGGCAAGTCGTTCGCTGCCGCCCAGGCAGCTCAGAAAAGACGGTGAACGACGGCCGCCAGGCCGAACAGGTTCGCTGCCGCCCAGGCAGCTCAGAAACTCGGTGCCGGGCGACAACCAGAGCAAGAGCAAGTTCGCTGCCGCCCAGGCAGCTCAGAAAATCTCCGCACCGCGCAACGGTACGCGGTAGGGGTTCGCTGCCGCCCAGGCAGCTCAGAAAGAACAGGGCTACGGATCCGAGCCGCTGGTAACGTTCGCTGCCGCCCAGGCAGCTCAGAAAGCCTCCTGCTGAGGTTGGGTCTGTTTCTGGAAGTTCGCTGCCGCCCAGGCAGCTCAGAAATGGTCGGGCTG
>Ga0209300_1000861_pt1 | contig 13442 bp, 10 predicted proteins | sample Shrwel_input2_RT_FD_187535 | JGI IMG/M metagenome (GOLD analysis project Ga0209300, IMG submission 187535) | Subsurface microbial communities from deep shales in Ohio, USA - Utica-3 well 1 S input2 RT (SPAdes) (version 2) ... | reverse complement strand
CGCTCGCGAAACTCCTCCCGGCCGTAGTGACCGTCCAGGTGCTCCCATGCCTGTCGATAACCGACGCTCTTCATCGAAGGCAGCCCCGGATGCAGATCGGCACGCTCACGCAGGGCGGCGACTTCTTCGAGGAAATCGCCCGCCAGCATGGCATCGAAGCGCTGGGCGATACGCCCGTGAAGCACGGCACGCTCGCTGGGTGACACGGCGATTGACAACGTACGGTAGGGAAAGGTTTCACGGCGCTGCTCTCGCCATAGCTCTGTCATCGCTCGGCCGCTGATGCGCTGCACTTCCAGCGCCCGCATCAGCCGCTGGGGATCGTTGACATGGATGCGCTGCGCCGATGCCGGATCGACCTCGGCTAGCGCCTCATGCACAGCGGAAAGCCCGCCCTCAGCGGCCAGTGCCTCGATGCCGGCTCGCACCTCGGGATCGCTGCTCGGCAGGTTGGCCACCCCCTCGGTGAGGTGCTTGTAATACATCATGGTGCCGCCGACCAGCAGCGGAATGCCGCCGGTCTCGCTGATGGCGGCCATCTCGCGCAAGGCATCCTGACGAAAATCCTCCGCCGAGTAGGGATCGGCCGGGTCGCGGATATCGATCAGCCGGTGCGGCGCCCGGGCAAGCTCCTCGGCGCTTGGTTTGGCGGTGCCAATGTCCATACCGCGGTAGACCATCGCCGAGTCGACGCTGATCAGCTCGCAGCCCAGGCACTCGTGCAGCGCCATGGCTAGATCGGTCTTGCCGGCGGCGGTGGGGCCCATCAGCAGGACCGCCAGCGGGCGGTTGTCCGCCTCGCCGGTCGTTGTCATGGCGTTCATCATTGCCCCCGCAGGAAACGCTTGTCGAGCTCGTGCATCGACATCTCGAACCAGGTCGGGCGACCATGATTGCACTGACCGCTGCGCTCGGTGCGCTCCATGTCACGCAGCAGGGCGTTCATTTCGGCGATCGACAGCCGCCGGTTGGCACGCACGCTGCCATGGCAGGCCATGGTCGAGAGCAGCTCGTTGATATGGGCCTCGAGACGATCCGAACGGCCGTAGCGTTCGAGGTCGCCGAGCATGTCACGAATCAGCGGCTCGACATCGGCATCGGCGAGCAGGGTCGGCACCTGACGCACCAGCAGCGTCTCGGGGCCCGCCACGTCGAGCTCGACCCCCAGGCGAGTGAAGGCCTCGCGCTCTGATTCGGCGGTGGCCACCTCGGCAGGGCTCGCCGCCAGCGACACCGGCACCAGCAGCGGCTGCGCCTCGAGGGCATCGCCGTGCACCTGAGTCTTCATGCGCTCATAGGTGATTCGCTCATGGGCCGCATGCATATCCACGACCACCATGCCCCGCTCGGTCTGAGCGAGAATATAGACACCGTGCAGCTGGGCAACGGCATAGCCCATGGGCGGCGCTTGGGTGGCATCGTCTTCGGGCATTGGTGGTGCGGGCACTCGGGCGGCTCTGACCTCTTCCCGCTCGGCGAGTGCCGTGCCGGCGGCCACGCCTCCGGGCGGCATGGCCTGTGGGGTCAGCAGGCTCTCTTCATGATCCGGGTGCAGGGCGTGGTAGCCGGCCATGAATTCGCGAACCTTATTGGCGCCGGGGTGGCGCTCGTCGCTTGACGGGCGCAGCGCCATCGGCTGCTGCTGCCAGCGACCGGTATCGCCCGACTCGCTTGCCCCACCGTCAACTGAGCCAGACTGAGACACGCCCTGGGCGCCTCCCTCACCATCGACCGCAGACACAGCGCCTGACTCACCCGCCACTTCATCTGCACCGGGAGCATCGCTGTTGGGGCGCACCTCGCCAAGCGCCCGATGCAGGCTCGAGAACAGGAAGTCATGCACCAGGCGGCCATCACGGAAGCGCACCTCATGCTTGGTGGGATGCACGTTGACATCGACCACCGAAGGGTCGAGCTCCAGATAGAGCACGAACACCGGGTGACGGCCGTGGAAAAGCACGTCCCGATAGGCCTGACGAACCGCGTGGGCCACCAGTCGATCGCGTACCACCCGGCCATTGACGAAGAAATACTGCTGATCGGCCTGGGCGCGAGAATGCGTTGGTAGCCCTACCCAGCCCCACAGTCGCAGGCCACTGGCCTCGATATCCAGATGCAGGGCGTTTTCCAGGAACTTGTTGCCGAGCAGCGCGCCGATGCGACGCTCTCGGGATGCACCGTCATCACCGGGGCGAAGCTGGTGCAGGGTCTTCTGGTTGTGCCGCAGGGTCCAGCCGATGTCGAAACGCGACAGCGCCAGGCGCCGAAACCCTTCTTCGACGTGACCGAACTCGGTCTTTTCAGTACGCAGGAACTTGCGTCGCGCCGGGGTATTGAAAAACAGGTCGCGCACGATGACCGAGGTACCGCGAGGATGCGGTGCCGGCGTGACCCGGGGCTCCATGCGCCGCCCCTCGGCCACCACCCGCCAGCCCTCTCGCGGGTCGTCGGTAACGTTTGAGGTCAGCTCCAGCCGTGACACCGCGCTGATCGACGCCAGCGCCTCGCCGCGAAACCCCAGGCTCGCCACCCCTTCGAGGTCATCGAGCGAGGTGATCTTGCTGGTCGCATGGCGTGCCAAGGCCAGCGGCAGGTCATCCTCGCTGATGCCGGAGCCATCGTCGCGCACCTTGATCAGCCGCGCACCGCCCGCCTCGAGCTCCAGCTCGATGCGCCGGCTGCCGGCATCGATGGCGTTCTCGACGAGTTCCTTGATCACCGAGGCCGGACGCTCGACCACCTCACCGGCGGAAATCTGGTTGGCCAAGCGCGGGTCGAGCACCTGGATGGCATGCCTGTCTGTCATAGCATCTCTACAGTATATATCGACAGTACGTAACTACAGTACATAACTACAGCATCTGGAAAGGGCCACCTTGAGCCTCAGGAACGCGGTATACGCAGCACCTGGCCCACCCGGATATCGTCACCGTTGATCTGGTTGGCCTGCTTGAGCATGGCAACCGGCACCTGATGGCGGGCGGCGATTTCGGAGAGGGTGTCGCCGGGCTGGATGCGGTACTCATTGCTGGCCTGCCCCCGTCCCTGATCGCGCTGCCAGGCCAGCAGGCTGCCCGGTGGCGGATTGCGGGTGAAGTGCGCCTCGATGCCTGAGAAGACGGCCTGAGCCAGCTTGCGCTGGTGGGATGGGTCACTCAGGCGGCGCTCTTCCTGAGGGTTCGAGATAAAACCGGTCTCGACCAGCAGCGAGGGAATATCCGGCGACTTCAACACCACGAAGCCCGCCTGTTCGACCCGAGGCTTGTGCAGCGGATTGACCTGCTTGAGGCGATCGAGCACCTGCCCGCCGATGGCCAGGGAGTCATTGAGGGTCGCCGTCATGGTCAGGTCCAGCAGCACGCCACGCAGCACTTCATCCTTGTCGCGCAACGATAAGTTGCCGTCGACCCCGCCGATCAAGTCGGCGCGGTTCTCGCTGTTGGCGAGCCATTTGGCGGTCTCCGAGGTGGCGCCGCGCTGGGACAGCGCAAATACCGAGCTGCCCTTGGGCCTCGCACTCGAGAAGGCATCGGCATGGATCGAGACGAAGAAGTCGGCCTTCTGTTCGCGGGCGATGCGGGTCCGCTCTCTGAGCCCGACATAGTAGTCGCTGTCACGGATCATCACCGCACGAAAGCCCGGCGCGGCATCGATGATGCGCTTCAGGGAGCGGGCGATATCCAGCACCACATCTTTCTCGCGTGTACCGCGGCTGCCAATGGCCCCCGGGTCTTCCCCACCGTGGCCGGCATCCACCGCGATGATGATGTCGCGCTTGGGATGCGGCGCTGCACTGGCCTGGCTGGTCGCCTGGGCCGGCTGGGCGTTCTGCTCTTGAGCGCGGATCATGTCCTCGATCGGGTCTTTGACGGCGCTTTCGCCCGGGTATTCGAGATCCACCACCAGACGGTGGCCATACTGATCATTGGGACTCAGGGAAAAGTGGCGTGGCTCGACGCGGCGCTCGAGGTCCAGCACCACCCGCAGATCGTTGCCGGCTCGAACGCCCGTGCGCACCGCGGTGATGGCACTACCGTCGAGGTTCAGGGTCGCACTATCGGCCTGCAGTTTGCTGTCCGCGAGATCGATCACCAGCCGGTCAGGGTTTTCTAGGGTAAAAACGTCCGCATCGACCGGCGAGGACAGGTCGAACACCAGTCTGGCATGGTCGGGTGCCGCCCACAGACGCATGTTGTCGACGTCAGCGGCCAAGGCAGGCCCCGTCAGGCCACACCAGGTTACTGCCAGCAGCAGCGCGGTGCTGGCCAAACGCTTGAGGTAGCGCCGCCCGACGCCTGAAAGGGTAGCAATCACATTCATGGTGTCGTCGAAACATCCTTATTGGGGGCCCAGTCGGCGAGCCGCGCAAGCACCACCCGCCCCCACTCGCTGTCGGCATCGAGCAAGGCACTGCGCCCGGAGGGCAACACCTCGAGACAGACGCGCAGATCCGGCACCGGCAGCCAGCCGGCACCCCGGCTCGGCCACTCGATCAGGCTCAACTGGTCATCGCCCAAGAGGTCCCGGGCCCCCATGAACTCGAGCTCCTCGGGATCGCCCAGCCGATAAAGGTCAAAGTGTTGAATATGGACGTCGCCGAGCTCATAAGGTTCGACCAGCGTGTAGGTCGGGCTCTTGACCGCCCCCTTGTGCCCATACGCGCGCAGCACACCGCGAGTCAAGGTGGTCTTGCCGGCACCCAGTTCACCTTCCAGATGGACCTGCCCGCGGCCCTTGAGGGCTAGCCCCAGAGCCTCGCCGAAGGCGACCTGAGTCTGTTCATCCGGAAGTATCACGCGCATCGTTTGTCCTGCCATTGATCAATCGTCGCGCATAGGATGCCAGATCACCGGCCAGCAAACCACGCTCCCCGCCGGCCGCCGCGGCCTGATCCGCCGCTCGCGCGTGCAGCACTACGCCAAGCCGAGCGGCCGCCGACAGGGTGAGCCCCTGGGCGATCAAGGCCCCCAGCATGCCGGATAGGGCATCCCCCATGCCGCCACTGGCCATGCCGGGGTTGCCAAAGGGGCACACCGCCAGGCCCTTGCCATCGGCGATCAAGCTGCCGGAGCCCTTGAGCACCACCGCACCACCATAGCGATCGACCAAGGCCCTTGCCGCCGCCGGACGGTCGGCCTGAATCTCTGCCCCGCTGCTGGCAAGCAGCCTCGCCGCCTCGCCGGGATGCGGTGTCAGCAGCCAGTCCTCTCGCCTGAGCGAAGGCCAGAGGCTGACCAGCAGGGTCAGGGCGTCGGCATCCACCACCAGCGGCTTGCCAGCGTCCAGCGCCACCCGCAGCATGGCCTGACCCCAGGCACCAACCCCCAGCCCAGGACCCACGACCAACACCGTCGCAGCGCTCAACAGCCTGCCCAGATCGTTGGCGCTGTGTACGCCATGCACCATCACCTCCGGACAGCGCACAAGGCTCGCCGTGACGTGTTCAGGGGCAGTAGCCAGGCTCACCTTGCCGGCACCCAATCGTGCCGCGGTTTGACTCGCAAGCAGCGCGGCCCCGCCAAAACCCGGCGCGCCGCCAATCACCAGCACATGGCCGAAGTCACCCTTGTGGCTATCCTGGGCACGAGGCGGCAGGGCTGTCTCAGCACCCAGCCGCCAGGCCGCCGGTTCGATATCGTGATGATCAAGTGACGCGACGCCCAGCGACTCGAACTGCACCTCGCCGCAGCAGGCCGGACCGGCACCGGTCTGTAAACCGAGCTTATCGGCGATAAAGGTGATAGTCAGATGAGCCCGCACCGCCGAGCCCATCGCCGCCCCCGTGTCCGCCGAGAGCCCTGAGGGAATATCCACCGATAAAACCGGTCGCGCGCTAGCATTGATCGCTTCGATTGCCGAGGCAAAGGGCTCACGCACCTCGCCGGCAAGCCCTGTGCCCAGCAGCGCATCGACGATCAGCTCGCCGTCGAGCGCGGCCTGGGGCTGCCAGGGGCTGATGCCGACGCCCGCCTGGCGGGCCATCTCCACCGCCCGGCCGGCATCACCCTCGAGCGACCCAGGATCGCGAAGACTATAGAGTTGCACCTCGAGGCCATCGAGGGCCGCCAGAGCGGCGATCACATAGCCGTCACCGGCGTTGTTGCCGGCGCCGCACAGCACGCTCAAATGCCTGACCGCCGGCCAGCGCTGTCGCAGCCCACGATAGGCCGCCATGGCGGCACGCTGCATCAGCGCAAACCCCTTTATGCCCGCGGCGATAGTGCGCTTGTCCAGCTCCCTTACCTGAGCGGCTCGATAGAGCGGGCGTCCTGCCTCGTTCTGCATGCTTGGCTCCTCAATGACGACTTCCAGAGACTAGTGTAGGGTGTGGGCGCCTGTCGCCCCATCGGAACTTAAGCAGCTACTCAAGCCAACCTTAGTCGCCACGCTTTTCCGCCGGCTCAGCTCCCGATTAGCCCCGATTCAGCCACTCGTCTAGCCGTGACCCACGCCACATGTCGACCACTGCCTCCCAACAAGCGCCATCAGCCCAACAAGCGTCATCTGGCGCAAAAGCGCTATCCGATGCCGACCTGGCCGCACTCGCTGCCAAGATCAAGGTCTGGGGGCGCGAACTGGGCTTTCAGGAACTCGGCATCACCGACACGGACCTCTCCAGCCACGAGCGCTATCTCGAGCGCTGGCTGGCGGCGGGATATCATGGCGAGATGGGCTTCATGGAGAAGCACGGCACCAAGCGCACCCGCCCGGAAGAGCTAGTGCCCGGAACGCTGCGCGTAATCAGCGCACGCATGGACTACCTGCCCCCGGAGGTCGAGACCACCAAGGTGCTGGGCAAGCCAGACATCGCCTATGTCTCGCGCTACGCACTGGGCCGTGACTATCACAAGCTGATCAGAAAGCGCCTGGCCACCCTTGCCAAGCGCATCGAGGCCGAGGTGGGAGCCTTCGGTTACCGAGCCTTCGTCGATTCGGCACCGGTGATGGAGCGGGCCCTGGCACAGAAGGCCGGGCTCGGCTGGTTCGGCAAGAACGCCATGCTGCTCAACCCACAGGCGGGCTCGCTGTTTTTCCTCGGTGAGCTCTACACCGACCTGCCGCTGCCGGTTGATGCGCCCTTCGAGACCGAGCACTGCGGCAAGTGCTCATCCTGCCGCACCGCCTGCCCCACCGGGGCCATCGTCGACGACAAGGTCGTCGACTCCAGGCGCTGCATTTCCTACCTGACCATTGAGCTGCATGGTGCCATTCCCGAGCAATACCGGGAGGCGATGGGCAATCGAGTCTACGGCTGCGACGACTGCCAGCTGGTCTGCCCCTTCACCCGCTTCACCCGGGCCAGTCAGGAAGAGGACTTCGCGCCCCGCCATGACCTAGACCGCATCGCACTGACTCGGCTGTTCGCCTGGAGTGAAGAAGAGTTCCTGGACAAGACCGCGGGCAGTGCGATTCGGCGCATCGGCTACGAGCGCTGGCTGCGCAACCTGGCAGTGGGGCTCGGCAACGCGCCCTGGAGCGAGACAGTGGAGGCCGCGCTCAAGGCGCGGCTGGCCTACCCCTCAGATCTGGTGCGCGAGCATGTGCGCTGGGCGCTTGAACGCCAGCGTGACAAACGCGCCCAGCGGATTCTCTAGTCACAGGCGCCTCGCTGGCGCCGCCCTATCGGCGACGCTGCGTTTCTGCTTGCCTGCGACCTCTTTCCAGACCTTTTTTGCCTGCCGGTTACTCTTCCTCGTCCCGCACCAGGTTCGGCGGCTGCAGGAAGGTCCGGCGATAGTGGGCAAGCTCGGCGACGGATTCGCGAATGTCATCCAGTGCCTGGTGAGTGCCCTTCTTCTCGAACCCCGCAAGAGCGCCCGGGTTCCAGCGCTTGGCCAGTTCCTTGAGGGTCGAGGGATCGATGTTGCGATAGTGGAAGAAGGCCAGCAGCTCGGGCATCTCGCGCTCCAGGAAGCGCCGGTCCTGGTGCACGCTGTTGCCACACATCGGCGAAGTGCCCGGCACCACGTGAGCGGCCAGGAATTCGAGGGTCTGGCGCTCGGCGGCGGCGGTGTCGATGGAGCTTTTCCTGACGCGCTCGATCAACCCCGAATCGCCATGGGTCTTCTGGTTCCAATCATCCATGCCATTCAACAGGGCGTCAGACTGATGAACAGCCAGCGCCGGGCCTTCCGCGATCAGGTTCAGCTCGCTGTCGGTGATCAGGGTGGCGATCTCGATGATGCGCTCGCGATTAGGGTCCAGACCGGTCATTTCCAGATCGATCCAGATCAAACGGTCATTACGCGGCGCGCCTTGCTCATCGGCCATGGTGGGGTGTCTCCTGGGTGGTTACAATGAAGGCCATTGTACAGACCCTTGGGCCCGCATGAGCAAACGCAAGTTAACCCGCCAGCAGCGCTGGCGCATCGAGAAGATCCAGGCCGAGCGCACCAAGCGTGCGAGCCGCCACGACGTCGATGACGACGCCGCCCTCGGCGCTGGCGAGTACGGCCCCGAACGCGAGGGCCGGGTGATCGCACACTTCGGCCGCAGCCTGGCCGTCGCCGCAAGCGAAGATGGCACCCACTACCGCTGCCACCTGCGCGCCAACCTCGAGAGCCTGGTCACCGGCGACCGGGTGGTATGGCGCCTGGGGGAAGAAGGCAGCGGCGTCGTGGTGGCGCGGGGTGAGCGCGACAACGTACTCGAACGCCCCGATGCCCGTGGTCAGCTCAAGCCGGTGGCGGCCAATATCGACCAGATCCTGATCGTCTTCGCCGTCGAGCCGGCTCCGCATGCCAACCTGATCGATCGCTACCTGGTGGCCGCCGAGGCCACCGGCATTGCGCCTGTGCTGGTGCTCAACAAGATCGACCTGCTGCCCGACGATGGCGGTGAGCTCAAGGCACTGCTTGACCGCTATGAGGCGCTGGGCTATCCGGTAGTCGAGGCGACTACCCAGCGCCCGGACGGCCTGGATGCCCTACACGCCCGCCTGACCGAGCGAACCTCAGTGTTCGTCGGCCAGAGCGGGGTGGGTAAGTCCTCGCTTATCGACCGCCTGTTACCCGATGAAGCGCTGCGCATCGGCGCGCTCTCCGAGGATTCCCGCAAGGGCACCCACACGACCACCACCGCCCGCCTTTACCGGCTGCCCTCGCCTGTCGCGGATGACGGCGGTGAGCTGATCGACTCGCCGGGCATTCGCGAGTTCGGCCTGGGCCACCTGACCGAAGACGAAGTCACTCAGGGCTTTATCGAGTTTCGCGACCATCTCGGCCACTGCCGCTTTCGTGACTGTCGCCATCGCCAGGAGCCCGGCTGTGCCCTGCTGGCCGCCGTGGAGCGCGGCGATATCGAGGCGGCTCGCTTCGACAGCTACCGGCGCATCCTCGAAAGCCTCAACACCCCTGGCCACTGAATCAACACGCTAGGCTCCCGAATAACCGGCTACCGAGCATTAGAAACCGGCCCGGCGGCTGTGACATGATCCTGGCATTCCCTAATTCACCATGAGGCGTGACCCATGAGCTCCGAAGACAACCTGCTGCCGTTGATCGTCGAACCCGAGCAACTCGAGGCGCGGCTTGGCCACCCGGATTTATTGATCATCGATGTCCCGGCGAAGGCTGACAGCTACCTGGAGGGCCACGTGCCCGGCGCGGTCTTCCTCGATTACAAACATCTGCTGCTCGGCAGCGGTGACGTGCCCAACGACACGCCAAGCGTCGAGCAGCTCTCGGCGCTGTTCTCCTCGCTGGGGCTGGATCGCGACACCCATGTGGTGGCCTATGACGACGAGGGCGGCGGCTGGGCCGGGCGCCTGCTGTGGACCCTGGAGCTGATCGGCCACAACCGCTACTCCTATCTCAACGGCGGCATCCACGCCTGGCGCCAGCAAGAGCTCGCCACCGAGATCCAGCCTCACGAGCCTGTGCTCAGCCACTACGAGGCCGAGATACTGCACCCCGAGGTGAGCATCGACGCCGAGACGATTCAGGAGCGCCTGAGCGACAAAAACTTCGCCGTCTGGGATGCCCGTTCGCGCGCCGAATATGACGGCGAGAAGGGCCAGAACAAGCATCTGGGCCATATTCCTGGCGCGGTCAATCTGGACTGGCTCGACGTCATGGATCGCGACAACGCCCTTCGCATCCGCGACTATGCCGAACTCGTCACCGAGCTCGACGCCCTGGGCCTGACCCCTGACATGGAAATTGCCACCCACTGCCAGAGCCACCACCGCAGCGGCCTGACCTGGCTTGCCGGCAAGGCGCTGGGCTTCACCAAGATGCGCGCCTACCCCGGGTCCTGGAAGGACTGGGGAAACCGCGACGACACGCCGATCGAGCACTGATCGACACACTTCGAGCACCGGTCGAGCCATGATCGACGCCTCATCGAACACCAACGGACACCCTACGTGACACGCGACAAGCTGTTTGCCCTGATCCAGTATCCCCTGCCCCACCACCTGATCTCTCGGACGGTGGGCTGGTTTGCCGAGACTCGCCTGAGCTGGCTGAAGAATGCCCTGATCCGCGCCTTCATCAAGCGCTTCAAGGTCGACATGGACGAGGCGGCCGAGCCGGACCCGACCGCCTACGCTTGCTTCAACGACTTCTTCACCCGCGCACTGCGCAAGGGAGCACGCCCCGTCGCCGAAGGACTGGTCTCGCCCGCCGACGGCACCCTGTCACAGTTCGGACGCACCCATCATGGCACCCAGATCCAGGCCAAGAGTCAGGCCTACTCGCTGACCAGCCTGCTGGGCGGCGACACGCACCGGGCCGCACCCTTCCGTCAGGGCAGCTTCGCCACCGTCTACCTGTCGCCCAGCGACTACCATCGCGTGCACATGCCGCTGACCGGCACCCTCAAGGAGATGGTCTATGTGCCGGGACGTATTTTCTCGGTCAATCAGGCCACCGCCGATCATGTGCCGGGACTGTTCGCCCGCAACGAACGGCTGGTGTGCATCTTCGATACCGAAGAAGGGCCGCTGGCCATGGTGCTGGTGGGTGCCATGATCGTTGCCGCCATCGAGACGGTATGGGCCGGCCAGATTACTCCGCTGAGTGACCAGGTGCAGAGCATTCGTTTCGATGAACCGATCACCCTGGAGAAAGGCGCCGAGATGGGACGCTTCAAGCTAGGCTCGACGGTCGTGATGTGCTTTGGCCACGAGGCCAGCTTTGATGCCGCCGAGCTCGATGCCAGCGTGCGCATGGGCGAACGCCTCGGCGAGATTCCCCATCACGCGCCTCAGACATCCTGAAGGCGCGTCCCGAGTAGACCGCCGGCAGCGCCCCGGCAAACGGTGATGAACCATCAAAAACGCCCCCGCAGATTCGGTATGGCCGAACCGGCGGGGGCGTTGTCGTATCAGCCGCTATCGTCGTGGCGAGGGCCAGGCGCCTAGTGCTCTGCCTCACGCAACTCAGCGATCCGCTCGGCCGACGGCGCCTCGGCATCCGGATGACCGAACTGCTCTACCAGGTACGCCATCAGGCTTGCCGCCTCATCATTGCTGATGTCCTGATCCAGCGCCGGCATCAGCAATTCACCGTCGTTGGTCTCGCGCTGGATGCCGTGCAGGACCACCTGGGTCAGGTTGCCCAGATGCGTACTACCCATGACGCTGTTGTTGATCAGCGGCGGATAATGCCCATCCTGGGACCCCTGCCCAGACGCCCCGTGACAGCTTGCGCAGGCCCCCAGGTAGAGCCGCGCCCCCTGGTCCTGCGGGGCATCCTCGGTAAGATCAACACCGCGCAGCCTGGCGACGTCATCGGCCGGCTGCCCCTGCGTAAAGCGACTCGGCCCCGCCTCGCTGACCGCCGGCACTGACTTGAGGTAGGTCGCGATGGCCTGCAAATCGTCGCGCTTCAGGAACCGCAGGCTGTGCTCGATCGCTTCCCCCATCGGCCCGGCCGCCTGGGCTTTACCGGGCACACTGCCAGACTCGAGATAGGTGACCAGTTGCTCGTCGCTCCAGTCACCCACCCCGTGGTCCTCGTCGCTGGTGATGTTGAAGGCATACCAGCCATCCAGCTCAGCGCCGGCGAGATAGTCCTCATCCCCGGCCTCATATCCTTTCTCCTGGAAGGCGATACCGCGCGGGGTATGGCAGGTGCCGCAGTGCCCCAGCCCCTCGACCAGATAGGCCCCGCGGTTCCACTCATCGCTCTGCGAGGCATCCGGCGTGAAGCCGACCTCGTCCGGAGCAAACACCCAGGCCCAGATGTTCAGCGGCCAGCGCATGTTCAGCGGCCAAGAGATGTCGCTGTCACGATTCTCTTTCGCCACCGGCTCGACGCCATGCTGGAAATAGGCATACAGCGCCTCGACATCCTCATCGGTGAGGGTCGAAAAGGACGGATAGGGCATGGCCGGATACAGCTGATGCCCGTCCCTTGCCTCGCCGTTACGCAGGGCGTTGGCGAAGTCTTCGACCGTATAGCGGCCGATGCCGGTCTCTTTGTCCGGCGTGATGTTGGTCGAATAGATGGTGCCGACCGGGGTCGACATCGGCAGGCCACCCGCGAAAGGCTCGCCCTCTGGGGCCGTGTGGCAGGCCGTGCAGTCACCGGCCTTGGCAAGATAGGCGCCTTTTTCGACCTGAGCGTCATCGACCGGCTGCTGGGCGTAAGCCGTCGTTGCCGCCAGTGCCAGGGTTGGCAGGACGGAGCTCCATTTAGCAAAGCGCGTCATGTCATACCTCCCCTTGCAGACGGTCGGCGATGCGCAGAGCCAGCGCGGCGATGGTCAGGGTGCAGTTCACCGAGCCCACCGTCGGCATGGTGCCGCTGCTGGCGATCGACAGGTTCTCGTGATCGTGGCAACGGCAGTCACCGTCGACCACCGAATCCGTGGGGTCGTCACCCATCAGCACGGTGCCGCAGATGTGCTGGTTGTTCGAATAGTCGTCGCGAAACTGCACATCGGTGCCACCCATTAGTTCGGCAATGCGGGCGTACTGCTCGCGGGTATGCGCCGCGCTGCGCTTCACGTAATCATCGATGGCGTAGTGGAATTCCGGCTTGGGAATACCCAACGCATCCTTCTCGCTGCTCGGCACAATGCGATTTTCGGGATGCGGCAGCAATTCATGAAAGCTGTCGAACTGCACGTAGCGCGAGGCCCGGTCGCGAATCTCCTGGTCCAGTTCCGGCCCCAGACGCAGGGTATCCTCGGCGAGGATCTCGTTGGTCATCGGCGTCGTGCGCGAGATGTTCGACATATGCAGTTTCTTGGCGGCGAAGTCACTGCGGAATTCGCCGTCGCGCCAGCTGACGATCGAGGTCATTTCCTGAGGGCCTCGACCAGCCCACAGCTTCTCGTTGGCGAAGAAACGCACCCCGGTGCCCGGGTGGTCCATCAGGTTGCGGCCGACCATGCCGGAAGAATTGCCGATGCCATCCGGGTAGGCCGCGCTGGTCGAGATCAGCATCAGCTTGGGAATCTCGATGCCGTTGGCGGCCAGCACGAACTCGCGC
>Ga0209300_1000859_pt1 | contig 13463 bp, 11 predicted proteins | sample Shrwel_input2_RT_FD_187535 | JGI IMG/M metagenome (GOLD analysis project Ga0209300, IMG submission 187535) | Subsurface microbial communities from deep shales in Ohio, USA - Utica-3 well 1 S input2 RT (SPAdes) (version 2) ... | reverse complement strand
GTCTTTATAATTCATGTACCTTGCCGAGCGCTGTCTGGATGACTTCCAGGCCACTGCCCGGTTTGTGAGCGTTCTCGCTGATATACCGGCGGAACTGGCGCCCGCCCGGCATGCCGTGGAACAGCCCCATCACATGCCGCGACATGTGAGTAAGGTATACCCCCCGGTCCAGCTCCTGCTGAATAAACGGAAACATTGCCCGCAGGGCATCGTGCCGGTTGGCAACGGGTGACGTCTCGCCAAAGAATTCAGAATCCACAGAGGCCAGCAACCAGGGGTTGTGGTAAGCCTCCCGGCCGAGCATCACCCCATCAGTATGGGCCAGATGTCCGTGGCATTCCTCAAAGGTTTTGATGCCGCCGTTAATGATGATTTCAAGGTGCGGGTATTTTTGCTTCAGGCGGTATACCCAATCGTATTTCAGCGGTGGAATGTCCCGGTTTTCCTTCGGGCTCAGGCCTTCCAGAATGGCAATACGGGCATGCACGATAAAGGTCTTGCAGCCGGCGGCAGATACCTTATCAATGAATTCGCACAGCTCTTCCCAGGATTCACGGCCGTCAATGCCGATACGGTGCTTCACGGTTACCGGCAGGCTGGTGGCATCGATCATTGCCGCCACGGCTTCAGCGACCTTGTCCGGATACGCCATCAGGCAGGCGCCGATCATGTTGTTCTGCACCCGGTCGCTGGGGCAACCCACGTTCAGGTTCACTTCGCTGAAACCGAACTGTTCCGCCAGCTTCGCGCAGTGGGCCAGCTCTTTGGCATCACTGCCGCCGAGTTGCAGTGCTAACGGATACTCGGAAGGGTCGTGGCGCAAGAACCGTTCGGTGTCGCCGTGAATCAGCGCACCGGTGGTGACCATCTCGGTATACAGCAACGCATGCCGGCTTAGAATCCGCGCCAGGTAGCGGAAGTGAGGCGTTGTCCAGTCCATCATCGGGGCAATGCTGAACTTACGGGACAACGCCGCAGGGATAGGGGAGGCTTCTTGCATGGTCACTGCTTCTGGATCGCTCTTTAATTGCACTTTAAAGGGCGCACAGTGTAGCAGGAAATCCGCTTTTCTGGCTTTAGCTAAAGGGGGCGTAATGCCTACAGCCGGGCTTATTTCTCGCCCGGCATGGTCCTCGACGGCCGCCCCACGTGGAAGCCCTGGGCGTAATCAATGCCCACTTCCCGCACCATCCGGAGTACTTCTTCATTCTCCACGAATTCCGCCACCGTTTTCAGGTTCAGCTTTTTCGCCAGATCGGTGATACTCACTACAAAGGCCATGTCCCTTGGGTCATTGGCCATGTTGGCAATGAAGTCGCCTTCGATCTTCACGAAGTCGATGGGCAGATACTTCAGGTAATGGAATGACGAGAAGCCCGAACCGAAATCGTCAATCGCCAGCAGATAGCCGTAGTCCTTGAGGTTGTGTACGAAGTTCTCCAGCAGCCCCATGTTCTTTACGGTATCCCTCTCGGTGATCTCGAACACGATACGACCGGGATCAAGCTGGTAGCGGGTGGTCAGCTCTTTGAGTGTTTTCAGGAAATCGCGCACCAGTATTGACCGCGGCGACAGGTTGATAAACAACAGCCCTTCAAAGCCGGTCGCCTGCATTCGCTCGAACGCCTTTTCCATGACGATATAATCCATCAGGTGGACCTTGCCCATGGACTCGGCAATTTCGATGAATTCGCCTGCTGTCATCAGGGTGTCGTCCGGCAGCTGGATGCGGCTCAGTACCTCCACCGCAGGCAAATTATCGCCATTCGGCTGGATAGGCTGAAATACCGGTACTACGCTGCGATTTTCAATGGCATCGTTTACCAGCACCATCTTCTGGTTCAGGTCATTGAAGATCTCTGCCACGTCTTCCTTGTGTGGCAGGCTGATGCGGTTTTTACCCTGGCTTTTGGCCCGATACATCAGGTTGTCCACAAACATGAACAGATCCTTGCGATTGTCGGCATGGTCCGGGAACAAACCGGTACCAATAGAACCGGTTACTCGCACCACACCGTCTTTCGGTGTATCCAGACCAAAATTCTGCATGCACGCCAGCAGCCGCTCGCTGACCTGTTCGGCATGCTCAATGTTGGTTTCCGGCAGGATGACCACAAATTCGTCACCGCCATAACGGGCCAGAACGTCGCCCGTTCTAAGTGCCTTTTGCAGTTCCAGAGATAGCTGGCGCAACAGCTTGTCGCCCATGGCGTGGCCGTAGCCGTCGTTGATCGCCTTGAAGTTGTCCAGGTCGAGCATCAACAGGGCCACCTGATAGTCGTGGCGCTGACAGCGGTCCAGCTCGTAATCCAGCAGTTCCCAGAACATGCGCTGGTTGTAGAGATTGGTGAGAGGGTCGCGCGTGGCGTAGTACTCAAGATCGCGAGTGTACTTGTAGATGGCCTTGACCGACCCCACCACATTGAGCAGCGTGGAAAGAATGCTTTCCAGTACCAGCAGCTTGGTGCTGTCTTTCACAATCTCGGCCTGCACACCAACGCCCACAATGCCGCCGATCTTGGGCGTTTCCACCAGCAGGGATTTGGTTTGCAGTTCGATCTCTTCGGGCTCCAGTTCCAGTGGTGGGCCGTCTGTGCTCACGCTGTTGTGGTGAATGACAATTTCGCCCGGCAAGCCGAAATGCTCGTCGCCCTGAAGCCGGCTTCTGACGGCCTTTTCCATCATCTTGCGAGTATTGTCTGAAGGCGCATTGAGCCAGAAGACTTCCAGGTCGAACACCTCATCGTCCACCTTGAACACGGAGAACATGGTGTAAATCTGGATCACCTGGTCGATGTCCAGCATCAGCACGTTGATGTATTCGCGCCAGTCCCGGACTACCTCGGAGGTGATTACGAATTTCTCCAGCAGGCGTATCTCGAATTCCAGCAGGTCTTTATCGACGGCAATGCTCTGGAGTCGTTCCGCCAGTGTCTCTACCTGACCAAAGATCTGATTCAGTTCGAGGAAACCCAGATCCTCATTGCCACGGGACAACTGGCTCAGATCCTCCAGGGTTTCGACTTTTGTGATCCGTTTGCTTAGCTCATCCACGGAGTGATCAATCCGCAAGGTGACCGTTCTGACGGCCCAGAAGCCGAACAGAATGGGCAGAGGGGACAGTATCAGCAGATAATAAAGCAGGTTGCGGCTGGCGATATCCAGCTGTTTTGTCAGATCCTGGGTAACTTCGATAACCCCGAGCGTGTCGCCCATACTGGCGTTGGTGTGGCAGGCTAGGCATTTTTCTTCTGCCTTGAGCGGCTGCACGTAACGGAGTTGCTGCCCGAATTGTTGCTCAACCACCTCGCCGGTGCGCATGGCATCGCGGATTTGCTTGTCCATTTGGGGCTGGTCAATGGTGCCGTAAAGCTCGGTAACAGTTTCGCCCCGGTACACCATGACATCCATGCCCGTGTCGGATTTCTCCGGGTTTGAAAGTTGCTGCATGAACTGTTCAAGCTGCGTGCGGCTCCAGCCCTGGCTCATCACCAGATACATGGAGTTAAACGTGCTTTGCGCAACGGATTCGGCGATCTCCTGAGCGCTGTCGCGAATGCTGGCCTGGTAGGCCATGCGGCACACGAACAGCAGAATCAAAAAGCCAATAGCCGAAAACAGAAACGTGCGAGCAAGCAGGTAACGGCGAATAGAGGGTGCTGATCGAGACATGTGTTTTAAAGGCTCTTTATTAGTTTTGCGCAGATTGTACTGTCTTGGTAAATAGCAATCTGTCGTCTTTTTGGCCATATTTGATTTTGGTCAAATGGTGTGTGTTGCAAAACGGGAGCTGTGTTGCCGGACGAATAAAGGGGCTGGCGCAGAGGCGGGGCGTTTGTGGGAGTGTTCGGGCGTTGTTGCAGGTTAAGCAATTAACCAGACAGGACACTGGGTCGTCTAAAGCGTGGCGGGGCTAACCGCCACGCTGGTTCAGCAGTGAATTGATGTTATTGCGCGCCACCGTGCAGGTATTTGCGACGGGCAACGCCCAGGCCTGTCAGACCAAGGGCAAGCAGTGCCAGGCTGCCTGGCTCGGGTACCTCGGTAATTTCACGACCCAGCTTGGTTCTCAGGGTGTTTTCGAAGTCAGCGAAGGTGTCCGCCCGCTCGAAAAAACCCTGGGGGTTGTCGATGGGGTCAAGACCGACTAACTCTTCCAGAAAGTCATCGTCTAAGAAGCTGCCAACGCCCAGGGCATTGACGGTGATGCCGCTGTCACGAGCCGCATCAGCCTGATTAACGGCCTCCGCCTCGCTATCGGAGCAAAACGGCGTACAGGTATTTGGTTGACCATCCGTGGATACGTCTATCACCATCTTGCTGCCATCGACACCATTGCCGACAATGCCGGCCGTTGCTTCCTCAATGGCCTGCTCTGTGTTGGTGACGCCTCCGAGCTGTGAGAAGGTAAACTGGTTGCCGAAGTTGGTGGCATCGGTTTGATTGGTAATCGACGTCCAGCCAATTTCTTGAGTGACCGAGTCCGAGAACTGATAGGCCGACACGGACAAATCAGTAAAAGGGCTGGGGTCGACAAACGTGCTGAAAAAGCCGGAATCAGTGAACACGTTTTTATACGCGTTCACCTGCGTAGTGAAGTCTGCCCCGGATATGCTGCCAGAACCATCAATGACAAGTCCCAGCTCCATGGTTGAGGCGCCGGCGTTTGCAGCCATCAGGGGACCGGTAAGGGCCAGAGCCAGCCCGGTTTTCCTGAGTATGTTTTTTGTACGTCTCATCGCACTGCTCCTTGTTTCCTCTATCAATACTTGGTGCTGTGTTTGTGCAACAAACCAGGTGCTAAGCGCCTGTGGAGCGTTACATCAAACGACACCCTGAAAGGAGCATACTTCATGCCGGGATTGTAAATTCTATAAAAACAATAACTTATTGGGTTTTTCTGATGTTGCAGGGCTTGTGTGTTAACGCGCTCGACGGTTTACGGAGGGGGGAAGCCGGATTTGTGGGTGATGGGCGTAAAATTCTCCGGCAGGGGGAGTATTCGTCCGTCGTTCCGCCACTACAGCATCTCTCTTGAAAAAAGCGCCCGACGATCAATCATTCCACCTGAAACCATGAACTTACCGTCGCCGGTGTAGTGCAGGGTTGTCGGGTATTCGGGTTCTGTCATTACCCGGGCAGCGACGATTTCGAAGATGAAGAAGCTGTAGCCGTCCACGAGCGTATCGTCGTACAGGCGGCATTCGAAGCTGGCGTAGCATTCTTTGATGGCCGGTGCGGAAACTTGTTGTGCTGGTTCCCTGGTGAGCTCAAATTCGGAGAATTTATCGATCTCGGCGCCGGATGTGTTGCCGATACCCACCACTTTGTCCGTCAGTTCCGTGGTGGGTATGTTGATCACGCATTCCCCGCTTTCTCTGATCAGTTGATGGCTGTGGTTGCCTGCTGAAATCATGCAGCCCACCAGCGAGGGCGAGAACGCCAGTATGGTGTGCCAGCCCAGGGTCATGATGTCGGTTTCGCCCTTGTTTTGTGAACTCACCAGTACAACTGGCCCCGGCTCGAGATAACGGCGTGCGTTGCCGGGAGGAAAGTCTTTTTTCTCGACGTTGGTGTTCATGGCCATGGCTCCCTGGATGTTGCCAATATCAGTTGGGCAGCTTGAGGGCCTGCTCCAGATCTGCAATCAGGTCCTCAACATCTTCCAGCCCCACCGATAACCGTAGCATGCCATCGCCAATGCCGCGTTTCAGGCGCTCTTCACGGCTTAGGCCGTGGTGGCTGGTGGCGCTGGGTTGGCTGACCAGGCTTTCCACGCCGCCCAGGCTGGTTGCCAGCAGGAAGACTTTCAGGTTGTCGGCAACGACCTGGGCCTGTTCTTTGCCGCCTTCAACTTCAATGCTGAGCATGCCGCCGAAGCCGTCCATTTGTTGGGCGGCCAGCAGGTGGTCGGTAAACGAGGGCAGGCCGGGGTAGTGTACTTTGGTGACTTTCGGGTGCTTTTCCATGGCCAGGGCCACGGCCATGGCGTTTTCGTTGTGCTGGCGGATGCGTACCGGCAGGGTGCGCAGGCTGCGGGAGAGCAGGGCGGCGGTTTCCGGGGCAATCAGCTGGCCCAGGTTTTTGCGCCAGGCGGCAACCGGGTTTGCCAGTTTTTCGGAGGTCATCAGGGCGCCGGCGGTGATGTCGCTGTGGCCGCCCAGGTATTTGCTGGCGCTGTGCAGCACCAGGTCTGCGCCCAGTGCCAGTGGTTTCTGGTTAATGGGGCTGGCGAAGGTGTTGTCTACCGCCACCAGGGCGCCTTTGTTGTGGGCGGTGTCGGCCAGGGCGCGAATATCCAGGATGGCCATGTTGGGGTTGGCGGGTGTTTCGAAGTACACCAGCTTGCCCGGTTCGTTCAGTTCCGCTTCCAGCCGGTGTTGTTCTTCCCGGAACAGGAAGGTAACCGGAATGCCCAGGGCCTGGCAGTGGTTGATCAGTAATTCCTGGGTGCCGCCGTAAAGATCACCCACGCACACAATGCCATTGCGGCCATGTGCCAGCAGGGTGGCGGAAATGGCGGCCATGCCAGAGGCAAAGGCCAGGGCGCTTTCGGCGTTTTCCAGCCCGGCCAGGCCCTGTTCCAGTTCCTGGATGCTGGGGTTGGTGCCCCAGCGGGTGTACAGGTTGCCTTCGCTGCGCTTTTCAATCACATCCAGCAGGGCCTCGGTGTTCTCGAACCGGTAGGTGGTGGTGTTGTAAACCGGTGAGTAGGGGCTGCCATGGGGATCTTTGTGGCGGCGGTTGTGAATGATTCGGGTAGCGGCGCCCTGGTGTTTCGGGTTGGTCATCGGGTTTCCTGTTTGGTAGCAACTGCCTGGTGGCTAGATGGTGAACTGAGCTGTAAACTTGCGCGTATTGAGAATAGTATCAAATTCCGTAACGCACAGAAGGAACAAACCTTGTCCATTAAACTGACCCAATTCAGCCACGGCGCAGGCTGTGGCTGCAAGATTGCTCCGGATGTTCTCGACCGTATCCTTCATACCGATGCACCCGAGTTTATAGACCCGAAGCTTCTGGTGGGTAATTCCAGCCGGGACGACGCGGCCGTGGCCGATGTGGGTAACGGTATCGGTATTATCAGTACCACCGACTTCTTCATGCCGGTGGTGGATGATCCGTTTGATTTCGGCCGTATTGCCGCAGCCAATGCCATCAGCGATGTTTACGCCATGGGCGGCAAGCCGGTGATGGCGATTGCCATTCTGGGCTGGCCGGTGGATCAGTTGGCGCCGGAAATTGCGGGCAAGGTGATTGATGGCGGCCGGGCAGTATGTGCCGAGGCAGGCATTGCGCTGGCCGGTGGCCACAGTATTGATTCGCCGGAGCCGATTTTCGGGCTGGCGGTCACCGGCCAGGTGGCGGTTGATCGCATTGTGCAGAACGACACCGCCAAGGCCGGCGACTTGTTGTATCTCACCAAGCCGTTGGGCGTGGGCATTCTTACCAGTGCCTCCAAGAAGGGCAAGGTCACCCCGGAAGATCTGGCCGTAGCCGTTGAGAGCATGTCTACCCTGAACAAAGTGGGGGAAGTGTTCTCACAAATCGACGGCGTAAATGCCATGACAGACGTCACCGGCTTTGGTCTGGCAGGGCACCTGCTGGAGATCTGCCGCGGTAGCGGTTTGAAGGCCACGGTCAGCCGTAAGGCGGTGCCGATTCTGCCGAACGTGCAGCCGTACATTGATGCCGGCTGTATTCCGGGCGGTACTCACCGCAACGCGGCGGCGTTCGGCAATGCCATTTCCGGCATGACCGAAGACGACAAGCTGCTGTTCTGCGATCCGCAAACCAGCGGTGGTCTGATGGTGAGTGTGGCTGAAAGCAGCCGCGAAGAGTTCGAGGGGAAAGCCCGTGAGCACGGGCTGGAGCTGCAACCGCTGGGCCGGATGGCCGAGCCTGGTTCAGAAGAAAGTCTGGTATTTATCGAGGAATAAACTTCCTACCGCCTGATTAACACATTCAGTTCGGCCTCAAAACCGCTTTCCCGTCCCCTGGCGGGGGAGCGAAGAGTCAGCTCAAGGCCGGCACTGTTGGTGATGGCCTGGACAATCGCAAGCCCCAGACCGGAACCCGGAGCCTTTGTGTTGGCGCGGGCAAACCGGTTTTGTAGTCGGGCCATATCCTCGGGTGCAACCACGGGGCCGCCGTTGGTAATGATAAACGTGCCATCGGCGAGCAGCTGAATGTTGATCGGGTCTGTTTCAGAGCCGTGTTTGAGTGAATTCTCGATCAGGTTTCTTACCAGTATCGCAAAGGCGTCCGTGTCGAGCAGAGAGGTTACGGGAGCGTTTGTTATCTCAAGCTGGATTCTGCCCGGTTCCCGCCGTTCGTAGTCATTCGCGAGGGTGCGCAGAACCGGCACCAGGTCGCTCTCTTTTTCCGCCAGAATGCCCCCGCCTTCGGCTTTCGCCAGTTCCAGCAATTTGCTGGATAACCGTGAAAGATCCTGCAACGACTCCTCTATCTCACAGGCTTTCTGGTGTGACGGCTCTTCGGAGAGTTCTGTTTTCAGTCTCTGGACTTGTGCCAGTGCGGTGGCCAGTGGCGTTCGCAGCTCGTGGGCGCTGTTGGCGGTGAAACTTCGTTCGGCTTCCAGGGCGCTTCGCAGGCGTTCCAGCAAGTGGTTGATGGAGGCAGCGATAGGTTCAAACTCGGCCGGCAACCTGGCTATTGTTACCGGTGACAGGTCTGCGCTGCCTCGGGCTTCGAGCGATTGCCGGAACACCAACACCTGGCGCAGCGAGAATCTTACTGCCCACCACACGCAAACAAGGCTGACCGGAACCAGCAGAATTAGCGGCAGGAGCAGCGCAATACTGGTTTCAAAAGCGGCTTCGCGCCGGTGCGCCAAAGGCTCGGCAACCTCTATGAAGAGTGTGTCGCTGACCGCAGAAGCGCCGTAGATCCGGTGGCTTTCGGTGTTGAAAAAGCCGGTTCCGGGCTGAGCCCCAAACACGGCGGCGTCTGCATCATGGGACCGCAGCATGATGTTGCCGGAGGCGTCCCGAACCAGATAGGTGATGTACTCATCATGATCCTCCAGGGCCGGTGCCCGGCCCGGGCCGGCGGCAGCGTCGCGGCTGAGAATTTCGGTGACCGCCAGCGGAAGAATTCGCTGAGCGGTCTCTTGCAGGGCGCTGTCAAAGACTTCATTGATCTCGTGCCGGGCGACCAGCCCGGACGCGACAACGCCGGCCAGCCATAGCAGGGTAAGCCCGAGAGTCAGCCACAGGCTGAGTGTTTTTTGCAGACTGTTTTCAGTTTTCATCGGTTTTCAGGCGATACCCCATGCCACGGACGGTCATAATCGTGTCCCGCCCCAGTTTCTTACGTAATCGGCTGATGTGCACTTCAATAGCGTTACTTTCAACTTCGGCGTCGAACTCGTAAAGCCGTTCTTCAAGTTGTGCTCTGGACAGTAACATCCCCGGGCGCTGAAGAAGTGCTTCAAACAGCGCCCACTCCCGGGCCGTCAGCCCCACCTTTTCGCCATCACGCATCACGGTATGGTCCTGGAGATTGATCTCCAGGTTGCCCAGGCAAACCGTGGGGTTGGGGTTGCCGCGATAACGCCTCGCGACGGCCGCAACACGGGCTGAGAGTTCAGACAGATCGAACGGTTTTACCAGGTAGTCATCGGCGCCTGCATTCAGCCCCTCGATACGGTCGGATATCTGATCCCGTGCGGTAAGGATGATAACAGGCGTGCTGTTGCCGCTCTTGCGCAGCTTCCTCAGGAAGTCGATGCCGTAGCCATCAGGCAGCATCAGGTCCAGAAGGATCAGGCCGTAGGTGGTGGTTTGCAGGCAGGATTCGGCATAGCCAAGGGTCTGCACCCAATCTGTGGCATGGCCGTCCTCCTTGATTTGTTCCCGCACGGCTGCGCCCAGCCGGTCCGCATCTTCCACCAACAACACTCGCATGCCGGTTCCTTATATTGATGATTTAAAAGCAAGGCTACAGGCGTTTGCTGACAGCAATCTTAAGGTTGCTGTCAGGAAGTCCTCATACACTGACGGTGTCAACATAGAGGAGAGTCATTATGAAAACCACATCTATTGCATTGGGTTTGTCGATATTTCTGCTGACTGGCGCTGCGGCTGCCGATGACGATTGCGATGATCCGGTGTCTGGCTGGCAACCGCGTGAAAACCTGAGGCAGCAGCTGGAGGCTGATGGCTGGGAGGTCTATCGGATCAAGGTTGACGATGGCTGTTATGAGGTGAAGGGCCGGAATGAGCAGGGCCGTCGCGTGGAGGCCAGTTTTGCACCTTCAGATTTCCAGCTTATGGAAATGGAGGGGGAAGACGAGGAAGACGATGACGACCGCAGGAATCGTTACCAGGGAAATAGTGGGTGGAGCCCGGAAAATGACGATGACGACGATAGGGATGATGACGAAAGGGAAGACGATGACGACGAAGGTCGTGGTGACAACGCGAACGGCAATAACAACGGCCCTAAGCCCATGCCCAGTAACGGCATCGTGAAAGGTCGTCCTTCTGTCAGCGTTCAGTAAGGCATTGGAAGGTTGCACCGGACTCAGTAAGGAGAGTGCCATGAGAAAGTATTTTGTTGTTTTAGGTCTTGCGCTGGCCATGGTTTTTTCAGCGGCTGCCAGTGCCAGGGAGGTTACTTTTAATACGCAACTGACGAACTATCGCGGTGACGGGGCTTATCTGGCCATTTATCTGACGGACTCCAATGGGGTTTACCAGGGCACCCTCTGGATCGCCGGCCAGGATAGTGAGTATTACAAGCACTTGCGCGGCTGGGCCAGGGGCAGCCGAATGAGGCGCGCCGAGTATGACGGTTTGACGGGCGCCAGTGTTACCAGTGGCCGGGCCTTGAAAATCACCATGAATCTTGACGATGCATTCATTGATAGCGGGTATGAAATCCACGTGGACAGTGCGGTTGAAGACATGCGGGACAATCGTTCGGATGTAGTCGTCCCGCTGACTACAGATGGTGCAGGCAAACCGGTCAGTGGCCGGGGTTACGTGGAATCGTTCACTTACAACTTCTGAATCAGCGTTGAAGGACGTCTTTATGTGGCGGAAGCTTCATTTTTACCCGGGATTACTGGCAGCACCGCTTCTGGTGCTGCTGGCCATAACGGGAGCGATTCTGGCCGTTTCACCGGCGCTGGAGCGCGCCAGCGCCGTGGTGCCGGCTGATGGCCAGATCAGTGTCGCCCAGCTTGCTCAGAGCGTGGTCGAACAGTATCCGGGTGCCGAGCAGATCAAGCGCACGCCGTCTGGCGCTGTCATTGTCTATTACACGCAAGAAGGTAAGCCCGGTGCGGACCTTGTGAACCCCGAAACGGGTGAAACCATCGGGCCGTATGAGCCGTCCGCCTTTTTCCGCTGGGTGAAAGATCTGCACCGCTCATTTCTGTTAGACGATGCAGGGCGTCTGTTGGCCGGTGTGTTGGCAGCAATGATGGTGCTGATGTGTGTTTCAGGCGCGTTTATGCTGGCCCGCCGGGCCGGTGGCTGGCTGCCTTTGCTTCGTGGTTTCAAGGGCAGTGGCGATAGTCGCATCCATTCGGAGTTGGCGCGCTTTGCGTTGGTCGGTTTGCTGTTGTCTGCGCTCACCGGCAGTTACATGTCAGCGACCCGGTTCGGCTTGTTGCCAGAACCCGCGGATAGCGAGCCGCCGTTTCCCATGGAGGTTTCCGGTGGTGAGCCGGTGCCTGTTGGCTCACTGGAGGCACTGAAGAATACAGACTTCAATAATCTGCGGGAGCTGGTGTTTCCGTACCCCGGTGACCCTCGCGATGTCTTTTCTCTGAGCACCCGACAGGGCGCGGGATTTATTGACCAGGCGACAGGCCAGTTTGTTGAGTACAAGAGTGCTTCCACCGGCAATCAGGTTGTTGAGTGGATAATGCGCCTTCACACCGGGGAAGGTCTATGGTGGTTGGCTTTGCTGTTGGGGCTGGCGGCTTTAACAGTGCCTGTGCTTTCGATAACCGGCATTCGTGTGTGGTGGTCCAGAAGGGCTTCGGGTGAAGTTCCGGATAATGTCAGCCCGGCAGATGCTGATACGGTGATCCTGATTGGTTCGGAAGGCAATTCGACTCGTGGGTTTGCCAGGGATTTGCATGCGCAGCTGTCCCGGGCAGGGCGCTGTGTTCACTCTGCTGACATGAACGAGTTGGCTGAACAATACCCGAAGGCTTCGCTGCTGTTCGTGTTGACGTCGACTTACGGTGACGGTGCTGCACCGGCCTCCGCTAACCGGTTTATGGAGAGGCTCAAGCACTTCAGGAACACAGACGGGCTGAAATTTGCGGTGCTCGGGTTTGGGGATCGCCAGTTCCCCCGGTTTTGCCAGTTTGCCAAAGATGTTGATGTAGCCCTGTCGTCTCATGGGCTTGAGAGGCTGCAGAGCCTTGCGTGTGTTGATCGAAAATCCCCTGACCAGTTCAGTCAGTGGGGAAGCCGTGTCGCCGACGTAACCGGTTTGAATCTCCGGCTTTCTCATAATCCGGCGCCACCGTCCCTCTTTGAACTGGAGCTGGTAGACCGGGCCGATTTTGGTCTCAAAATCAAGGCACCGACCAGCATTCTTCGCTTTCGGCCCGGGGGCGGCAAAAAGAGTCTTGTCGGGAGGTTCGGGAAAAATCATGGTCAGTTGCCAGAATTTGAAGCGGGTGATTTGATCGGAATCTGTCCGCCGGAAGACGATAAGCCGAGGTATTACTCCCTGGCATCTTCCAGTGCGGATGGTCTTCTGGAGATTTGTGTGCGCAGGTTGCCGGGTGGGCTGTGTTCCGGGTTTCTCCATAGCCTTCAGCCCGGTGAGCGGATTCGGGGGTTTATCCAGCCCAATCCGGAGTTCCGGCCAGCGCCGGGAAGCCAGCCGGTTATCCTGATCGGTGCGGGTGCGGGCATTGGTCCGCTCGCGGGCTTTATCCGGAAAAACGATGCGCGTCATCCCATGTACCTTTATTGGGGCGGCCGGAACCCGGAATCGGACTTTCTTTACAGGCCGGAGCTTGGCAGCTATCTCCGGGATCAGCGGCTTACCGGGTTGAGCACGGCGTTCTCCAGAACGCAGGAAAGCGCTTACGTTCAGGATAAAATCAATGAAGATGCGCCAAACGTGCGCCGGATGATTGAAATGGGCGCGCAAATACTCGTTTGCGGTGGCAGTAACATGGCCGCTGAGGTGCGGGAGGTGATCAATAATATCCTTGAGCCGTTGAAAACCGATGTTGAAAAGCTCAAACAAGAGGGGCGGTATCTGGAAGATGTCTATTGAGCGCCTGTGGTATGTTATCGGGACGCTAATAACCGCATTTTGATGGAGTTCCAGTCTGATATGCCAGTGATGGCCCAAGCTCTTGTTCCGGTGTTTGTTCTGATTACTTTGGGCCACCTGTTGCGCCGTCTGGATTTCCCTGGTGGTGACTTCTGGCCGAGGGCGGAACGTTTTACCTATTACGT
>Ga0209300_1000857_pt1 | contig 13488 bp, 11 predicted proteins | sample Shrwel_input2_RT_FD_187535 | JGI IMG/M metagenome (GOLD analysis project Ga0209300, IMG submission 187535) | Subsurface microbial communities from deep shales in Ohio, USA - Utica-3 well 1 S input2 RT (SPAdes) (version 2) ... | reverse complement strand
CTGGTGAGTATCTTCATCGGCGGCGGTACGCCGAGCCTGATGTCGGCCGGCTTCTACGAGCAGCTGCTGCAGGCAGTGGCGAGCCGACTTGCGTTGGCCGCCGACATCGAGATCACCCTGGAGGCCAATCCCGGCACCCTTGAACGGGGGCGTTTTGCCGGCTATCGGGCCGCGGGAATCAACCGTCTGTCGCTTGGCGTACAGAGCTTCCAGAACGCTCAGCTGGCGGCATTGGGACGGATCCACGATGGCGATGATGCCGTGGTAGCCGTCGAGCAGGCGCGCCAGGCGGGTTTCGATAACCTCAATCTCGACCTGATGCATGGCTTGCCCGAACAGACACCAGCGCTGGCCTTGGCCGATCTCGACCAGGCCCTTTCCCTCTCCCCGACGCATCTCTCCTGGTACCAGCTGACCGTGGAGCCCAATACCGAGTTTCATTCCCGCCCGCCCCGCTTGCCGGAAGAGGAGGCGCTCTGGGACATCCAGGACCGGGGTCACGAGCGCCTGCAGGCCGCCGGCCTTGTACGCTACGAGATCTCTGCCTATGCCCGCCCCGGTCGGGGCTCGCGGCACAACCTCAACTACTGGCGCTTCGGTGACTATCTGGGGATCGGTGCCGGTGCCCACGGCAAGCTCAGTATGCCGGGAAGCGATGGCCTTGAGATCGAACGCCGCTGGAAGTCGCGCCTGCCGGAGGCCTACCTGCGTCGGGTCAATGACCCACGGGGCTTCGTGGCGGGTCGGCAGGCTATCGAGGCGCAAGAGCTGCCGCTGGAATTCGCCATGAATGCCCTGCGGCTGGTCGATGGCGTAGCTCTCTCGACATGGCAGGCCCATACCGGCCGCGGCTGGCAGGCGTTGCGGTCACGGTTGGGTGCAGCGCGCAAAAAAGGACTTCTTGTGGAAGATGCCGAACGGCTTAGGGCATCACCCCAAGGTCTACTATTCTTGAACGAGTTGCTGGCCCTGATCGATGATGAATGAGCCAGTGAAGGATGCTACTGATTTACCCAAGGAGACGAGGACGCCATGCACAGATCCATTCGATTGATCGCCCCGCTGGCCGCCGCCGCGCTGCTGGTAGGCTGCACTACCACCGACCCCTACAGCGGGCAGACCCAGCGTAGCCAGACTGGCACCGGAGCGGCCATCGGCGCTGTCGTCGGCGCCGCGGCGGGCGCCCTCAGTGGTGACGGCAGCACCAGTCGTCGCGATCGCGCCCTGATCGGCGCCGCCGTGGGGGCCGCCGCCGGCGGAGGTATCGGCGCCTACATGGATCGTCAGGAGCAGCAGTTGCGGCAAAGCACGCAGGGCACCGGGATAGGCGTGGATCGCCGTGGTGACGACATCGTGCTCAACATGCCCAGTGAGGTGACCTTCGGCTTCGACTCCAGCGAGCTGACCGCCAATGCGCGCAATGCTCTCAACGACGTGGCCTCGGTCCTGCAGCAGTATCCCGACACCCGGGTCAATATCGCCGGCCATACCGATAGCACTGGTGACGCCGGCTACAATCAGCGTCTCTCCGAGCGTCGTGCCGATGCAGTGGGCAACTATCTCGCCCAGGCCGGTGTTTCACGCAACCGCTTGAACATGCAGGGCTACGGCGAGAGTCAGCCCGTAGCCAGCAACGACACCGAGCAGGGCCGGGCCCAGAACCGTCGGGTGGAGATCACCCTGTCGCCCATTGAGTCGCGTTTCCAGCAGCCGTAACCCGACCTCTCACGCCGTACAAGGCCCGCCACTGCGCTGCAGTGGCGGGCCTTGTCGTCTTGCCGATTCACGGAACTTTTCCATGCTCTCCTACCAGCATGCCTATCATGCCGGCAATTTCGCCGACGTTCACAAGCATCTGACACTCTTTTCCGTTATTGATCATTTATTACGTAAGAAAACATCCATTACGTATATCGATACCCATGCGGGTCGCGGCCTCTATCCGTTGGCGGCCGAAGAGACCGCGAGGCTCGGCGAGTACCGCGACGGCATTGGCCGGCTGTGGCAGGCGAGAACCCGTCTGGGTGACGACCCGCTACTCGGCAACTGGCTCGCCGCTGTCGCGCGGGTCCAGGCGCGGGACGGCAGGCTGGACCACTATCCCGGTTCACCCTGGTGGCTGTCGGATCGGCTGCGCGAGCAGGATCACCTGACGCTCTTTGAACTGCACCCCGGCGAGCATGGTCATCTGGCCCGTCAGCCGCTACCCGATAATGTGCAGCGCATTCATGGCGACGGCCTGCGAGGACTGGTGAGGTGTCTGCCAGTGGCCACTCCGCGACTATGTGTGTTGATCGATCCCAGCTATGAGCGCAAGACGGAATATGGCGAGGTGGTTGAGGTGGTGCGGAAGGCCATGCACAAGGCGCGCCATGCCGTGCTGCTGGTGTGGTATCCCTTGCTGCCGACCGGCCGCCACCATGAACTGCTGGAAGGCCTGCGTGAAGGCGGATTGCGCAAGATATGGCGCAGTGAATTGAGGTTGCGCGAGCCCCGGGAGGGCGAGCGCGGCATGTTAGGCAGCGGTATGCTGGTGATCAATCCGCCCTGGGGGATGGAGACACGGCTGGAGGCGGCCATGCAGCGGGTCGTGCCGCTGCTGGGCACGAGTTGCCAGCATCGTGGCGACTGGTGGGCAGGGGAGTAGTCCTTTTCACTTCCCGATGCAGAAGCTGCCGAAGATCTCGCCGAGCAGGTCATCGGCGCTGAACTCCCCGGTGATCTCGCCCAGGGCGTGCTGAGCGTCGCGCAGGTCCTCGGCAAGCAGCTCACCGGCCCCGTCGCCGGCGAGCTGCGCCTCGCCGCCGGCAAGGGCCTGCTTGGCGTGGTCTAGCGCCTCGAGGTGCCGGCGTCGGGCCGAAAAGCGTCCTTCGCTGGTGACGGCATAGCCCATCACCGCCTTAAGATGCTCCTTGAGGTGATCCATCCCGGCACCGCTTTTAGCCGAGAGACGCACCACGGGTGTGGCGGCACCCTCATCGATGCCCGGCGATTCGTGGCTGGTGTCGATCTTGTTGCGCACCAGTGTCAGCCGCGAGGAATCGTGAAGGCGGGCGACGAATTCGGGCCAGATGGTCATCGGATCGACGGCATCGGTGGTGGCGGCATCCACCAGCAGCAGCACGCGGTCGGCTGTCTCTATCTCTTGCCAGGCGCGGGCTACCCCGATCTTCTCCACGGCATCCGGGGTATCGCGCAGGCCCGCTGTATCAATGACATGCAGCGGCATGCCATCCAGGTGGATGTGTTCACGCAGCACATCGCGGGTGGTGCCCTCGATGTCGGTGACGATGGCGGTATCCTGCTCGGTCAGGGCATTGAGCAGGCTCGACTTGCCGGCATTGGGGCGCCCGGCGATCACCACGCTCATGCCTTCCCGCATCAGGGCCCCCTGGCCGGCCGCGGCCCGCACCTCGTCCAGCTCCGACTGGACGGCGGCAAGTCTCTCGGCGACATGCCCGTCAGCCAGGAAGTCGATCTCCTCTTCGGGGAAGTCGATGGCGGCCTCGACGTACATGCGTAGCTCGATTAGCCGCTGGACCAGTGCTTCCACGCGGCGCGAGAATTCGCCCTGCAAGGAGCGCAGGGCATTCTCGGCGGCCCCCCGGGAACTGGCCTCGATTAGGTCGGCGATAGCCTCTGCCTGGGCCAGGTCCAGCTTGTCATTGAGGAAGGCCCGCTCCGAGAACTCCCCTGGGCGGGCGAGCCTGGCCCCCAGTTGCACGCAGCGCTCGAGCAGCAGGTCCATGATCACCGGTCCGCCGTGCCCCTGCAGTTCGAGGACATCCTCGCCGGTGAAGGAATGCGGCCCGGGGAAGAACAGCGCAATGCCCTCATCAATCACCGTGGATTCACCGCGGAAGGGGCCGTAGTGAGCGTATCGTGGGGCCAGACGCTGGCCGATCATGGCCTCGACGATCGCCGTGCAGGCTGGCCCCGAGACCCGGACGATCCCCACGCCGCCACGTCCCGGCGGCGTGGCCAGGGCGGTGATGGTGTCCTGATCGTGGAGGCTGACACTCATTGGCGATTCCTCGCTGGCAAGGGAAGAGATTGTCCGGGTGCGCTTCGTAAACGCCTGACCCCCGCTGTGGCGGGGGTCAGGGAAAAGGCAGCGACGCACATTGCTACTTGGTCTTCATGCCCTTTCCGACACTGGGATCAGCCTCGATCTTGCGGGTGATCATGTACTGCTGAACGATCGAGGTGCAGTTGTTGACTACCCAGTAGATGACCAGGCCGGCTGGGAACCACAGGAAGAAGAAGGTGAAGACGATCGGCAGCATCTTCATGATCTTGGCCTGCATGGGGTCCGGCGGCGTTGGGTTGAGCATCTGCTGAACGAACATCGAGGCGCCCATCAGGATCGGCAGGATGAAGTACGGATCCTTCACCGACAGGTCGTTGATCCAGAATATGAAGGGCGCGTGACGCAGCTCCACGGATTCCAGCAGCATCCAGTAGAGGGCGATGAACACCGGCATCTGTACCAGGATCGGCAGGCAGCCGCCCAGCGGATTGATCTTCTCCTTCTGGTAGAACTTCATCATCTCCTGGGACATCTTCTGGCGATCGTCGCCGAACTGCTCCTTGAGGCGCTGCATCTCCGGGCCCAGCTTGCGCATGCGCGCCATCGACTTGTAGGCCTTAGCGGAGAGTGGCCACAAGGCCGTCTTCACCAGCAGGGTCAGCAGGACGATGGACCAGCCCCAGTTACCGATCAGGTCATGGATGTGATCGAGCAGCCAGAACAGCGGGTTGGCGATGAACCACAGCCAGCCGAAGTCCACCGTCAGTTCCAGGTTGGGCGCCACGGCCTCGAGTCGATCCTGGACCTTGGGTCCCATGTAGAGGGTCGCTCCCAGCGTCGCCTCGCTGTTGGCGGCTACCTTGGTGGTCGGCCCGGCAAAGGCAGCCACGTTACGGCCTCGGGAGTCGGTGGTGGCGTAGTAGAGGTTCTGCTGGTTCTGGGGGGGAACCCAGGCCGAGGTAAAGTAGTGTTGAATGATGGCGACCCAGCCACCTTCGACGTCGCGATTGTTGAATTCGCCGTTCTGAATCTCCTCGAAGCTGACTTTGAGGTAGCGATCCTCCGGCGTGGAATAGGCGGCGCCGAGATAGGAACGCATGCCCATCTTGGGGCCACTGGAGGGGTCGCTGCTGTTGTCGCGAGCCAACTGGCCGATGAAGCGCGCCGTGACGGGGTTATCGGTATCATTGGCCAGGAAGTATTTTACGTCGACGGCATAGCTGTCACGTTCGAAGACGAAGCGCTTGATCACGTCTACGCCGTTCACCTCGGCGCTCAGGTCGACCTCGAGACGTTCATCGTTCTCGCCCAGCCGGTAATCGGTTGTCTCGGGCGTGAAGGTGATACGGCCCTCGTGGCCTTCGAGCTGAAGGCCGGAACGTGCGACATAGCTGCGATTCTCGCTGTCGGAGAGCAGCACATAGGGTCGCTCGGAGTCGAGACTGAAGCGATGCTGGGGCAGGGCGGCGTAGACAATGTCACCGCCCTGAGGGTCGATACGCACATCGAGCACATCGGTGACCACGGCAACCAATTCCCGGCTGCCCGAGGTCGTGCTGGGCTCGCCGGGGATCCCCCCGTCAATGTCCTGAGTCGAGGACGCGGTGGTGGGAACCGAAAGATCCTCGCTGCTGCCGGAGGATGGCGGGTTCCCCTCTTGCAGGGCAGTGCGGTTGACGGCGGGGGCTTGCGGCTCAGGGGAAACCTGTCCGTAGTCCTGATTCCATTGGACAATCAGCAGGTAGGCGAGGATCGCCAGGGGAATCAGGAGGAGAAGTCGTTTTACGTCCATGAGGGGTCTGCCCGATGGGTAGTGAACTTTCCGATGGCGCAACGCAGGCCGCACACCCGAGATACACGAAAGCCTGCCGGCGGCAGGCTGGCCGAATTCGAGGTTTCGGCGTTGAGGGGCGCGGCGAGCAGAACAGTGGTGAGACGCATGCAGGCTCCATGAAGCACCCTCACGCTGGGGTGCCGGTCATTGTGCGCGGTCAACGCCACCGCTCTCTGCGACTGGCAGGTCCGTCTCGTGGGCGGGCCTGTTTGCCTCTCGCGCGAGGCGACGCCACATGCCATGGAGCTGGCGATGCACGGTCGCGTTGTCCAGTTCATGGACTCCTCGTCTTGCCAGCACCACGATATCCACCGAGGGCAGCCGGTGCTGTTGAAGCCGGATGGATTCGCGCACGATACGCTTTAGGCGGTTTCTGTCCACAGCATTGCGGACGTTCTTCTTGCTGAAGATCAAGCCGAGACGTGGATGCCCGCAACCGTTGGGGGAGGCGAGAGCCATCAGCCCCTTTCCGTGGATCTTGAATGCAGCTGTTTCGAAGACGCGTCGATAGTCCCCGGCAGTCAGCAGTCGCAATTGCCGGGGATAGCCCTGATGGGACACGCGAGAACCGCGCTCAAGCGCTCAGGCGCTTGCGGCCCTTGGCACGGCGACGGGCCAGTACAGCACGTCCATTCTTGGTGGCCATGCGCGCACGAAAGCCATGCACGCGCTTGCGCTTGAGGGCGCTAGGTTGAAAAGTACGTTTCATAACTCGTTATTCCTACATGGTTTTTGGAATGAATCGATCATTCGGTGATATCTGGATGCCGCTCTCGGCCCCAGGAGTGTTCGGTTCAAGACCCGAAATTGTAGTGATTTCAGCTGCGCAGTGCAATTCCTTCCGTGTCTGCTGATGCGATCCTCAAACTGTGGCACTCAGGCCTTCTGCCACCGACCGTGCCTGGCGGTGACTCAGCCCTCTAAGCCTGTGATCAGTATGGGGGATACATTTTGTGTACAAGATACTATATAGCTTATTTATCAGTTATCTACAGAGACAGTCTTGCTGTGGAAAAGATGGGGATTGCGAGACTGTTACGAGCTGTGAGATCGGTTTGAGCGGACGTATAGAGGCCGCGTTGCGGCTGGGCCTATCGGGAGCTATCCAGAAGTTTTCCACAACTCGGTGCTGCCGGACGCTATGTGGATAACTCGGCGCCTGACCGTTACAATAGCTGGTCGTTTTCTATGCAATGGTGAGGTCGCGTGTCACTGGCTCTCTGGCAACAATGTCTGGATACCCTGCAGGACGAACTGAGTTCCCAGCAGTTCAATACCTGGATCCGCCCGCTCCAGGCAGAGGAGGGGGAAGCCAACCAGTTGCGCCTGCTGGCGCCGAATCGTTTTGTGCGCGACTGGGTTAGCGACAAGTATGCCAAGCGAATCAGCGAACTGATGAGGGAATTGTCGCCGGCCAAGCCGCCGAAGGTGGTCTTGGCGGTGGGTAGTCGCCAAGCGGCGCCCAATCCCCAACCACGTGAGCTGGGCAATCCCGTCTCAGCGCAACGCTCACCCAGCGCACCGTCGGTTCAGGCCCCGTCGCGGGGTGTTGATGATGGGGGAGACGAGCGTGAGATCGACAAGTTGCGTGAGGAAGGTGTTGCTCAGCGGCGAGGTGGCGAGCGTCAGGTGCAGGTGGAGGGGAGTCTCAAGCACAGCAGTGGCCTCAATCCCAACTTCACCTTCGATACTTTCGTCGAGGGCAAGTCGAACCAGTTGGCCAGGGCGGCCTCCCGCCAGGTCTCCGAGAATCCCGGCGGCGCCTACAACCCGCTGTTTCTCTATGGCGGGGTGGGTCTCGGCAAGACCCACTTGATGCATGCCGTGGGTAACGCCCTGGCAACGCGACGCGAGAATGCTCGGGTGGTCTATCTGCATTCCGAGCGTTTCGTGGCTGACATGGTCAAGGCGCTGCAGCTCAACGCCATCAACGATTTCAAGCGCTTTTATCGTAGTGTCGACGCCCTGCTGATCGATGATATCCAGTTCTTTGCCGGCAAGGAGCGCTCCCAGGAAGAGTTCTTCCACACCTTCAATGCGTTGCTTGAGGGTGGTCAGCAGATGATCCTGACATCTGATCGCTATCCCAAGGAAATCAGTGGGGTAGAGGAGCGCCTGAAGTCGCGTTTCGGGTGGGGGCTGACGGTGGCCATCGAGCCGCCCGAACTGGAGACCCGTGTCGCAATCCTGATGAAGAAGGCCGACCAGGCCAAGGTCGACCTGCCCCACGACGCCGCCTTCTTCATTGCTCAGAAGATTCGCTCCAACGTGCGTGAGCTGGAGGGTGCCCTGAAAAAGGTGATCGCCGACTCTCACTTCATGGGGAAGACAATCACCCAGGACTTCATCCGTGAATCCCTCAAGGATCTGCTGGCGCTTCAGGACAAGCAGGTCGGCGTGGACAACATTCAGCGCACCGTGGCCGAGTATTATAAGATAAAGCTTGCCGACCTGCTCTCCAAGCGTCGTTCGCGCTCGGTGGCACGACCTCGGCAGGTCGCCATGGCCCTTGCCAAGGAGCTGACCAATCATAGCCTGCCCGAGATTGGCGATGCCTTCGGTGGTCGGGATCACACCACGGTGCTGCATGCTTGCCGCAAGGTGAAAGCGTTGCAAGAGGAGAGCGCGGACATCCGCGAGGACTACAAGAATCTGCTACGGCTGTTGACCAGCTGAACGGAACACCAGCGGTCGGGTCGCCGGCCTCAATCCCTCCAGGACAAGTAGTGGAGCCGACATGAAATTTTCCATCTCCCGAGAAGCGCTGCTGCGCCCGCTGACGCTGGTTGCCGGCGTGGTGGAGCGACGCCAGACCCTGCCGGTACTCTCCAACGTGCTGATTCAGGTCGACCAGGATCAGGTCTCGCTGACCGGCACCGATCTCGAGGTCGAACTGATTGGGCGTACCGCCGCCAGCCTGGTAGATGAACCCGGGTCGGCTACCGTACCGGCTCGCAAGCTCATGGATATCTGCAAGTCCCTGCCGGATCAGGCCGATATACAGCTCTCCCTCGAGGAGGGCAAAGCGGTACTGCGCAGCGGTCGCTCTCGCTTCACCCTCTCGACCCTGCCGGTGGCCGAGTTTCCTAACATCGAGGATGACCCGGGTAAGGTTGAGCTCAATCTGCCGCGGGGCACCTTGAAGCATTTGATCGATGCCACCTCCTTCGCCATGGCACAGCAGGACGTCCGCTACTATCTCAACGGCATGTTGCTGGAGCTGGGCAACAACCTGGTGCGCACCGTGGCCACCGATGGCCATCGCCTGGCCGTCTGTTCGCGTCCTGCCGAGATCCAGGTGGAGCCGCCTCAGAAGCTGATCGTGCCGCGTAAGGGCATCCTGGAATTGGTGCGCCTGCTCGACGACGGTGAGGAGCTAGTCAGCCTGACCCTTGGTGCCAGCCATATGCGGGCCCATACCGGCGACTTCACCTTCACCTCCAAGCTGGTCGACGGCAAGTTTCCCGACTACGAACGAGTCGTGCCGCGCGGTGGCGACAAGGTCTTCATCGCCGAGCGTGCCGAGCTGCGCCAGGTGCTATCGCGCACGGCGATCCTCTCCAACGAGAAGTACCGTGGCGTGCGCCTCAATCTCGAGGAGGGCAATCTGCGGGTGATGGCCAACAATCCCGAACAGGAAGAGGCCGAGGAGAACGTCGCAATCGAGTACAGCGGGCCGGCGATGGAGATCGGCTTCAATGTCGGTTATCTGGTCGACGTGCTCAGCGTGCTGGAGGTGGACCGGGTGCAGATGACCCTGGCTGATCCCAACAGCAGTGCATTGATGGAAGAGCCGGGCGGCGGTGACGCCATGTACGTCGTCATGCCGATGCGCCTCTGAGACGTCCTTTCCTGGTGCCCCGTGCAGGTACCATCGTCACCACGGCCGATTGTAGCTGATGCCTCTCGAACGTCTCGTCTTCCACGGTCTGCGCAACTTGCAGGCCGTGGACCTGATGCCCAGCCCCCACATTAACCTCTTTACCGGCGCCAACGGTAGCGGCAAGTCCAGCCTGCTGGAGGGTATTCATATCCTCGGCATGGGGCGCTCCTTTCGCGCCCGGCAGCTGCGTCAAGCCATCAGCCACGATGCCGACGCTGTGACGCTGCATGGTCGCCTGGCCGGTGATCCGCCGATGACCATCGGTATCCGTCGGCATCGCGAGGGCGGAGAGCTCGAGATGCGCCTTGCCGGCGAGCGTCTCGAGCGCGTCTCGCGTCTGGTGGAGACTCTGCCGCTGCAATTGATCAACCCCGATGCCTTTCGCCTTCTGGAGGGGCCGCCGGTGGGGCGGCGCGAGTTTCTCGACTGGGGTGTGTTTCACGTGAAACACGACTTTCTCGATGTGTGGCGGCGTTTTCGACGCGCGTTGAAACATCGGAATGCGCTACTCAGGCATGGTAGAATGTCGGATGCTTCCCTGGATGCCTGGGAACAGGAACTGGTGCACTGGAGCAATCGACTGGATGACATGCGTCGCCGATGGGTCGAGATGTTCATGCCGGTGTTCGAAGACACTCTGGTTGAGCTGATCACCTTGCCCGGGTTGGCGCTGCGCTATGCGCGCGGTTGGGATCGCAAACGCGAGTTGGAGGATATCCTGCGTCAAGGGCGCGTCAGCGACCATCAGATGGGGTTTACCCAGCAGGGACCTCAGCGGGCGGAGTTGGGCATTCGACTCGGCAAGCGTCCGGCCGTGGAAGTGCTCTCGCGGGGGCAGCAGAAGCTGGTGGTGAGTGCCCTGAAGCTGGCCCAGGGGCGCCTTCTCGAGCAGGTCACCGGCCGCACCTGCATCTACCTGATCGACGACCTGCCTGCCGAGCTGGACCTTGCCCATCGCCAAGTATTCTGCGCCTGGCTGGAGCGCATGCATTGCCAGGTGTTCATCACCAGCGTCGATCCCGATGCCCTAGCAGGTCTTTGGCAGCCGGACACCCGGGTAGCGATGTTCCACGTGAAACATTCCGAAACGGGGCAGGGAAAGTTGCTGCCAATAGACAGACAGACGTCATGATGGAGTAGTCAATGAGCGAACAGGCTTACGACTCATCGAGCATCAAGGTCCTCAAGGGGCTGGATGCCGTACGCAAGCGGCCGGGCATGTATATCGGCGATACCGACGACGGCACGGGCCTGCACCATATGGTATTCGAGCTGGTGGACAACTCCATCGATGAGGCGTTGGCCGGACACTGCAGCGAGATCCGGGTGATCATCCACCCTGATGAGTCGGTGACCGTCACCGACAACGGTCGCGGTGTACCCACCGATCTCCACGAGGGGGAGGGTGTGTCCGCGGCCGAGGTGATCATGACGGTATTGCATGCCGGGGGCAAGTTCGACGACAACTCCTACAAGGTGTCCGGTGGCCTTCATGGCGTCGGGGTCTCCGTCGTCAACGCCCTGTCCGAGGAGCTAAAGCTGACCATCTGGCGAGCGGGTCAGGTGCATGAGCAGGTTTACCACCATGGAGTTCCCGATGCCCCACTGAAGGTGGTGGGACAGACGGACAAGAGCGGGACTCGTGTGCATTTCAGACCATCGAGCGAGACCTTCCATAACATAGAGTTTCACTACGATATCCTGGCCAAGCGGCTCCGGGAGCTCTCCTTCCTCAACTCCGGTGTGGCCATCCGACTGATGGACGAACGCAGCGGGAAGGAAGAGCTGTTCCACTACGAAGGTGGCCTCAAGGCTTTCGTCAACTACCTGAACACCAACAAGACGGTGCTCAATCCGGTATTTCACTTCAATGCCGAACGCGAGGATGGCGTCGGGGTAGAAGTGGCCATGCAGTGGAATGACACCTTCTCCGAAAACATCTTCTGTTATACCAACAATATCCCCCAGCGCGATGGTGGCACTCACCTGGCCGGCTTTCGCGCAGCGCTGACCCGCTCGCTGAACCACTATATCGAGGCTGAAGGGCTGCTCAAGAAGGCCAAGGTCAATACCGCCGGTGACGATGCCCGCGAGGGACTGACCGCGATCATCTCGGTGAAGGTGCCAGACCCGAAGTTCTCTGCTCAGACGAAGGACAAGCTGGTCTCCTCGGAGGTCAAGACCGCGGTGGAGCAGGAAATGGGGAAGCACTTTTCGGAATACCTGATCGAGAAGCCCAATGAAGCCAAGGCCATCGTCAATAAGATGCTGGATGCGGCCCGGGCGCGCGAGGCGGCGCGTAAGGCGCGTGACATGACCCGCCGCAAGGGGGCTCTGGATATCGCCGGCCTGCCCGGCAAGCTAGCCGACTGCCAGGAGAAGGACCCCAGCCTCTCTGAGCTCTTCCTCGTCGAGGGTGATTCGGCCGGCGGCAGTGCCAAGCAGGGACGGGATCGACGCACGCAGGCGATCCTGCCACTCAAGGGCAAGATCCTCAATGTCGAGAAGGCACGCTTCGACAAGATGCTCTCCTCGGCCGAGGTTGGCACGCTGATCACCGCCCTGGGCTGTGGTATCGGCCGCGAGGAGTTCGATCCCGACAAGCTGCGCTATCACTCCATCATCATCATGACCGATGCCGATGTCGATGGGTCGCATATCCGTACCCTGTTGCTGACCTTCTTCTTCCGCCAGATGTCGCAGCTGATCGAGCGTGGCCATGTATTTATCGCCCAGCCGCCGCTCTACAAGATCAAGCGTGGCAAGCAGGAGCTCTATCTCAAGGATGAACAGGCGATGATCGACTACCTGACGACGACGGCACTCGATGGGGCTCGATTGCATGTCAATGCCGATGCCCCCGGCATCGGCGGTGCCCAGCTGGAAGCCCTGGTCAACCAGTATCGCGATGTGATGAAGCGCATCGACCGCCTGTCGCGTGTCTATCCCGATGTGGTGCTACGCAAGATCGTCCATGCGGCGCATCTCGATGGCGAGCAGAGCCTGCGCGATCGGGTCACCATGCAGAACTGGATCGAGTACCTGCAGGACGAGATGGATGCGCTGGTCTCCTATGAGGGCGGGCCACGTTATACCTTCCGCCTCGAGGAGGACGGCGAGCGCGGCGTCTATCTGCCGGCGGTGACGCTGACCGCCCATGGCGTGACTACCGACTATGTCTGGGGCATCGAGTTCTTCACCAGTGCCGACTATCGCGCCATGGCAGGCCTTGGCGAAACACTGGACGGTTTGCTGGAGGAGGGCAGCTACGTAGCGCGCGGTGAACGACAGAAACCGGTTGCGAACTTTTACGATGCCCTGGAGTGGTTGATGGCTGAGGCCCAGCGTGGTCTGTCCATCCAGCGCTACAAGGGGCTGGGGGAAATGAATCCCGACCAGCTCTGGGAGACAACCATGGACCCGGAGACCCGTCGCATGCTGCGTGTCTCCATCGAGGATGCGGTTGCTGCCGACATGATGTTTAATACGCTGATGGGTGATGAGGTCGAACCCCGGCGCGATTTCATCGAACGCTATGCGCTAGTAGCTAATCTGGATATCTAGATTTGCGATGTTCCACGTGAAACATTACTCCGCCTGAGTGCAACACAACGACAAGGCCGGCCATGGTGGCTGGCCTTGTTGCATGTGCGCCAGGCATGGCGCGCAGCGCCTGACTGGCGCTGTTTCCAAGGGTGGTGCCTTGGAATGACTTGGGGGTGAAAGTCCCCTGCACGCCCG
>Ga0209300_1000855_pt1 | contig 13522 bp, 16 predicted proteins | sample Shrwel_input2_RT_FD_187535 | JGI IMG/M metagenome (GOLD analysis project Ga0209300, IMG submission 187535) | Subsurface microbial communities from deep shales in Ohio, USA - Utica-3 well 1 S input2 RT (SPAdes) (version 2) ... | reverse complement strand
AATACGCCCGAGGCATCCTTGCCAGTGCTCACTTCCACATGCATACCAGCGTCCTTGAGGGTGTTAACAACCGCATCAAGGTGATCAAGCGCATGGCCTATGGATTTCGGGACTCGGAATACTTCTTCCTGAAAATCAAGGCTGCCTTCCCCGGGAAAGCGCGATGAACCATTTTTATGCCGGGGCTTCGTTGCGCCCGACGAAGCAGTCGCTGAACAGCTGCCGGCGCGGCAGCCCGGCGAGAAACAGTCGCCGGCTTGCGGCCTCGACGAACCCCGGGCCGCCACAGACCAAGGCAATCTCGCCACGCGAGGCGATGCGCAGCGCGCCGAGCCGTTCGCCCCATTCGGAGGTGGTCAGCAGACTGAGCTCGATGTCCGGGTGGCGTTCGGCCAGCGCCTGCAGGGGAGCGGCGAAGTAATGCTCAGCGTGGCTCACGGCGATGAGGCGGATCGGCGCCTCGTGGCCCTGGCGCAGAGCCTCGCGCAATATCGCCCAGAGCGGTGCCAGACCGGTGCCGGCAGCCAACAGCAGCAACGGCTGGCGAACCCACTCCGGATCGTAGTGCAACGCACCGCCATGCCGCTCGCCAAGCGCCAGCCGGCTGCCGACCCTGACCCGGCGCAGCGCGTCAGTGAACGCACCCGGCTTGCGGCAGTCGATGTGGAACTCGAGAGCTGTATCCTCGTCCGGCAGGCTGGCGAACGAGTACGGACGCGCCACGCCGTCGAGCCAGAGCAGCAGATGCTGACCAACGGCATAACGCAGCGGTCGCGCCGGTTGCAGGCGCAGCTGCAGGACCTCACCGGCCAGCCAGTGACAGCTCTGCACGGTGGCAGGCACGCCATCGACGAGCGGATCGAACAACGTAACGGCCAGGTCACCAGCCATCCGGCACTGGCAGGCCAGACGCCAACCCTGCGCATGACGTTCGGAATCCAGCGCCTGGGGCTGCGCGTCCTCCGGCTGGCCGGACGTGCATTGCACGAGACAGGCGTGACAACTGCCGGCACGACAGCTGTAAGGCACGGCCATGTCCGCGGCATTCAGGGCGTCGAGCAGATTGGCGCCCTCCTCGACCTGCCAGCGACGGCCGCGGCAACTCAGTTCAGGCATCGCTGGCCGCCCAGGAGGTTTCGCAACGATCGCGCCCGGCGCGCTTGGCCCGGTACAGCGCCTCGTCGGCGCGCTGCAGCGCCTCATCGAGCCCGTCGCCCGCCTCCATCAAGGTCAGCCCGATGGATAGACTCAGCTCGCCGCGCGCAATCGTGCTGTCCAGCGGCTCGGCCTGGGCGAATGCCTCGCGCAGGCGCTCGCAACAGCCGGCGAACTGCTCGGCGTCGGTGTCCGGCAACAGCAACACGAACTCTTCGCCGCCATACCGCGCCAGCACGTCGCCGTCGCGCAGGCAGGCTCGCGATACCGCGGCGAATGTCTGCAGGACGCGGTCACCTGCGGCATGTCCGTGCCGATCGTTGATGCGCTTGAAATAGTCGAGGTCGATCAACGCCAGGCCGATCTGGTGCCCGCGACGCAAGCGGTTGAGCTGGGTTTCGGCCAGGCGCAGGAAGTGGCGACGGTTGAACAGCCCGGTCAGCTCGTCGGTCGACGCCAGATCCTCGAGCTGGCGCATCATCCCGCGCAAGGTGTCCTGGTGCGCCTGCAGGGCTACCCGTCGTTGCCGCATGCGCTGGCGCAACCGGTAGATATGGCCGACGAACAGACACATCCAGACCAGCGCCACCAGCAGCACCGCGCCCTCCAGCAGCGCGAGCTCCGGCCGGTGCAACCGTTCGAGCAGCAGATCGGTGAGCGTCACCGCGAGAAAACTGGCGAACGCGAGCGCCGCGTATCGCATGAAAATCTTTGGTGGCAGCGGCACCGCGAACATCAGCACCAGCAGGTACAGAATCAGCAGCGAACCGCGCGCCTCGCCCAGGTTGGCGAGAAAGTAGGTGAGCCAGATGAGCGCCACGGTGACCTGCAGCTCGGTCAGGCTGGGGTCCTTGAACTTCAGATTCAGACCGCTCTGGAACATCCAGAAAAAGCCGAGCTGGCTGAGCACGATCAACGCCGAACAGATCACGGCGCTCTGCACCGAGGCCTGATAAAACCCCGCGGCAACCGTCAGCCAGGTGAGCATCAGCGCCAAGCCATAGGTGCCCGCCGCCATGGCGAATCGCTTGGTGACCAGCTGCTGCAGAGCGACCTGATCCCTTTCGTTACGCCCCATGTTCATCGCGCTCCATCCGGATGCGCCGCTGCACCGCGCTCGCTGGTAGCCCTGTCGCCGACCTTGGCCTGCATTTCTCTCTCCTGGTTCAGCCGTGTTACGGACTGTACGACGCGGTATACTGCCGCGCGTTTTTTTACCTGAGCGCGTCATCCGTGCCGTCGCGCTCGCTACCCGCCCCGCCTAGAGGACGCGCTGCATGACCGTGATCAAGCAAGACGACCTGATTCAAAGCGTCGCCGACGCTTTGCAATTCATTTCCTATTACCATCCCGTCGATTTCATTCAGGCGATCCATGAAGCCTACCTTCGGGAAGAGTCTCCGGCTGCACGCGACGCCATGGCGCAGATCCTGATCAACTCGCGCATGTGCGCCACCGGGCATCGCCCGATCTGCCAGGACACCGGCATCGTCACCGTGTTCGTCCGGGTCGGCATGGACGTGCGCTGGGACGGCGCCAGCATGAGTCTGGACGACATGATCAACGAAGGCGTACGTCGCGCCTACAACAACCCGGACAACGTGCTGCGTGCTTCGATCCTGGCCGACCCGGCAGGTTCCCGCAAGAACACCAAGGACAATACCCCGGCCGTCATCCATTACTCCATCGTCCCGGGTGACAAAGTCGAGGTGGATGTGGCCGCCAAGGGCGGTGGCTCGGAGAACAAGTCGAAGATGGCCATGCTCAACCCGTCCGACTCGATCGTCGACTGGGTGCTCAAGACCGTGCCGACCATGGGCGCCGGCTGGTGCCCGCCGGGCATGCTCGGCATCGGCATCGGCGGCACCGCCGAGAAGGCCGCGGTGATGGCCAAGGAAGTCCTGATGGACCCGATCGACATCCACGAGCTCAAGGCCCGCGGCCCGCAGAACCGCATCGAGGAGCTGCGCCTGGAGCTGTTCGACAAGGTCAACCAGCTGGGCATTGGCGCTCAGGGCCTGGGCGGCCTGACCACGGTGCTCGACGTCAAGATCATGGACTACCCGACCCACGCCGCCTCCTTGCCGGTGTGCATGATCCCCAACTGCGCCGCGACCCGCCATGCGCACTTCGTGCTCGATGGTTCCGGCCCGGCCAGCCTGGAAGCGCCGTCGCTGGACGCCTACCCGGAAATCGTCTGGGAAGCCGGCCCGAGCGCGCGCCGCGTCAACCTCGACACCATTACCCCGGAAGAAGTGCAGAGCTGGAAGCCGGGCGAGACCATCCTGCTCAACGGCAAGATGCTCACCGGCCGCGACGCCGCGCACAAGCGCATGGTCGACATGCTGAACAAGGGCGAACAGCTGCCGGTGGACCTCAAGGGCCGCTTCATCTATTACGTTGGCCCGGTCGATCCGGTGCGTGACGAAGTGGTTGGCCCGGCCGGCCCGACCACCGCGACGCGGATGGACAAATTCACCCGCCAGATCCTCGAGAGCACCGGCCTCCTGGGCATGATCGGCAAGTCCGAGCGCGGCCCGATCGCGATCGACGCGATCCGCGACAACAAGGCCGTCTACCTGATGGCCGTCGGCGGCGCCGCCTACCTGGTCGCCCAGGCGATCAAGAAGTCCAAGGTGCTGGCGTTCGAAGAGCTCGGGATGGAAGCCATCTACGAGTTCGAGGTGCAGGACATGCCAGTGACCGTGGCGGTCGACACCCAGGGCGAATCGGTACACACCACCGGTCCGGCACTCTGGCAGCACAAGATCGCCGAGTCGCTCGCGGTCGAAGTGAAGTAACCGCCCAGCTGCAAAAAAACGCCCGGCAGTCGCCGGGCGTTTTCGTTTCTACAGTTCGATTCGCGTACCGAGCAGCTTCAGAAAGGCTGCCAGCCAGGCCGGGTGAGCGGGCCAGGCCGGCGCCGTGACCAGGTTGCCCTGGGTGTGGGCCTGGTCGACCGGGATGTCGACGTACTCACCGCCGGCCAGCTTCACTTCCGGCCCGCAGGCCGGGTAGGCACTGCAGGCACGGCCCTTGAGCACACCCGCGGCCGCCAGCAGTTGCGCGCCATGACAGACGGCGGCGATCGGCTTGCCAGCCGCGTCGAAGGCACGAACCAACGCCAACACCTCTTCGTTCAGGCGCAGATATTCCGGCGCACGGCCACCGGGAATCAGCAGCGCGTCGAAGTCGTCGGCGCGCAGGCCTTCGAAGTCGGTATTGAGCGCGAAATTGTGCCCCGGCTTCTCGCTGTAGGTCTGGTCGCCCTCGAAATCGTGGATCGCGGTACGCACGCTGTCGCCGGCCTTCTTGTTCGGGCAGGCGGCATGCACGCGGTGGCCGACCATCTGCAGCGCCTGGAACGGCACCATGGTCTCGTAGTCTTCGGCGTAATCGCCGACCAGCATCAGGATGTTCTTGGCAGCCATGCAAAGCTCCTTGGGTAAGCGCCAGTGGTGATGCAGCGACAGCCGGAGCCGCCAGAATCGCGCCGTGGCGCGACCGCGACGCCTCTAGCCCCCGCGGTTGAAGATATTGACCAGCAGCCGGTCGAGCCAGCCCCACATGCGCTGATACAGCCGCACATGCAGTGGCCGAGCGTACCAGCGCCGGAGTGTCACCTCGCGACTCTCGTCGAAATCCTGCTGGAAGCAGCGCGTCACCTCATCGGTGAGCGCCGGGTCGATGGCCTCCAGGTTCGCCTCGAGGTTCCAGCGCAGGTTCCAGTGGTCGAAATTGCACGAACCGACGCTGACCCAGTCATCGACCATGACCATTTTCATGTGCAGGAAGTGTGGTCGATATTCGTGTATCCGCACACCGGCGCGCAGCAGGCGCGGGTAGAAGCGTTGCCCGGCGTAGCGGACCGGCGGGTGGTCGGTGTTGCGGCTGGTCAGCAGCAACTGCACATCGACACCCCGGCGCGCGGCCCGAATCAGCGCCCGCCGCACCTTGCCGGTGGGCAGGAAATAAGGTGTGGCTAGCCAGATGCGCTGCTCGGCGCGGTGCAGTTTGCGCAGCAGGCTGTGCAGCACGTCGCTGTGCTGACGCGCGGCTGCGTAGGCGACCCGGCCCATGCCTTGCGAGGCCTCCGGGCGCAGCGGAATACGCGGCGCACGGCTCGGCTGTGGCAGGTGCCAGATACGGCGCCGGGTCAGGCAGGATGCCCACTGGCTATCGAACAGCCGCTGCCAGTCCTGCACCACCGGGCCACTGGCCTTGACCATGACCTCGTGCCAGTGCTGGCGCGGGTTGTCCGGGTCCCAGAAATCGTCGGTCACGCCGGTACCGCCGATGAACACGGCCTCGCTGTCGATCAGCACGATCTTGCGATGGTCGCGGTGCAGGTTGCGGAACCGCAGGCGCAGCTCCAGCGGGTTGTACAGCCGCACCTCGATGCCGGCGCTGGCCAACCGCTCGCGGTTGCGCTGGCCGAGCTTGAAGCAGCCGAAGCCATCGAACAGGCAACGAATCCGCACACGCCGCTCGGCCGCCGCCAGCAAAACGCTCAGCAGCCGGTCCAGGCAACGCCCGTCCTCGACCAGATAGAGCTCCAGGTCGATGGTCCGCTCGGCTTGCGCCAGCGCATCGAGCATCGCAGGAAAAAAGTTCGGCCCGTCTACCAGCAGATGGAAGCGATTGCCTTCACGCCAGGGCAGCACCTCGCCGGCCAGCATCATGGGCGGCGCTCCGGTAATGACGTGAAGGGCATGAAGCTATGCGGCAAGCGAGCCGAACCACGGCACAGTGACATGAAATCCCTTGTCTGGATCGATCCGGTGATCGCCGCAGGCAGGGGCTTTTCGTAGAGCCCCTGCGCGCGGCGCAGCTAGATTACCCAGACCCTTGAGGCACGCAAAGAGTTCGCCCTAGTCCGGCCCGCACTGAGCGACCGACTCGATGCCCAGCGCCTGTAATGCCCGAGACAGACGGCGCCCCTGTGCCTGCCGGGCGATCCCCAGGATCGCTCGGTCGCGTTGCCATTCTGCAGCCAGTCGGGCAGGCAGACACGGCGCCAGCCGGTCCTGCAGGACGGCGAACTGCTCGATGGCTCCGGCCAGCAACAGATGCGTGTCGGCCGCGGCGGCCGGCAATCGGGCGATCTCGCGCAGGCTGGCGAGCAAGGCGGCCAGGGATACAGAGGCTGTCTTCGGCCCCTCGGCCGGCAGCAGACGGGCATAGAGCCAGGCGCCGAGCGCAGCCAGTACATGGATATCCTCATGGGTACGAAACGGCTTGACGTAATCGGCCCAACCATCGCCCGGCAACACCTGGCAAGGGGCCCTGTCGAGCCGTAAGCGGGCGTGCGGGATATCGGGCACGACCGGCAAGGCCGGACCGGAACATAGCTGCACGCCGGCACCGGCCGCCGGCAGCAGACATAACGCCAGCCGCGGCGTATCGCCGGTTGCCTCGCTGCGCGCCGGCACCAGCAGCCATTGCGCCGCATCGCCCGCGGTGACGAAGTCCTTGCTGCCAGACAGGCAGCCGGCCGCCAGGCGCGTCTGCATGCCGGCCGGCGAGAGCTGCCGCTGTTCGGTGGCGCAGAGGGCGCCCAGGCCGTCCGGGGCCTCGCCCCACAGGGCCCGCAAGGCGGCCTGATAACCGGCGAGAAACGCCAGGCCCGGGGTCGCCGACCGTCGCCCGCCGATTACCGCCAGCCTGAAGCTGTCGGCACCCGCAGCGCTCTGCAGTTCGGCAAACCAGCCGCGCAGGTTGGCGACCTCCGCCGGTGGCGGCGCCGGGCCGAGCAGGTCATTCCAGAACATCGCTTGCTCCTCTGTCTTGCCTCGAGTCGAGCGCGCCGTCATCCAAGCATCACCGCTTCGTCACGTGCCCGACACCCGCCCGGCCTAGTTTGGGCCCGTCAGCACGAGGGGCGCGACAGACGCTCCCGGCAGCTTGCCAACACCGCCCCGCCGGGGCAACAGGAGGTCCGCATGAGTGTCAGCGCCATTCCCTCTCGCAACCTGCGCTCGCTACAGGCCGAGTATCTCGACCACCCCGGCGCCCTTCGCGAGGCGCAGGCATTGCGCTACCGCGTATTCGCCAGCGAGTTCGGCGCCAGCCTGCCCGGCGCGGCCACCGGGCTGGATGCCGACGAGTTCGACCCGCATTGTCGGCACCTCGGCGTGCGCGACGGCCGCGATGGTCGCCTGGTCGCGACCACTCGCCTGCTCGACGGCGATGCCGCCGGGCGGCTTGGGCGGTTCTACAGCGAGGGCGAGTTCCGCCTGCGCGGGCTGGACCGGCTCGACGCCCCGGTGCTGGAAATCGGCCGCACCTGCGTCGACCCCGGCTACCGCAACGGCGCAACGATCGGCGTGCTCTGGGCCGAACTGGCCGAAGCGCTGAATCGCGGCGGTTACCGCTATCTGATCGGCTGCGCCAGCGTCTCCATGCGCGACGGCGGCCTGCAGGCCCAGGCCATCATGCAGACGTTGCGCGACACGCACCTGAGCACCGACCTGCTCCACGCCGAGCCGATGACGCCCCTGCCGGAGATCGCAGTACCAGGCAACGTCACCGCGCAGTTGCCGCCCCTGCTCAAGGCCTATATGCGGCTGGGCGCGAAGATCTGTGGCGAACCCTGCTGGGACCCGGAATTCCAGGTCGCCGACCTGTTCATCCTGCTCAAGCGCGAGGAGCTCTGCCCACGCTACGCGCGTCACTTCAAGGCGGCGGTATGAGCACCGGCAGGCCGTGCACCAGGCTGTTGCGGCTGGCCCCGGTGCTGCTTGCCGGCCTGCTGACCGCGGCCGGGCTGGCGTGTCGGGAGCGGCTCGGTTGCCCCGCCTCGGCCGCTGTGCGCCAACGCTTGACGCAGCGCTTTCTCGGCCGCGTCACCGCCGCGCTTCCGTTGCGCGTGCGCGTCATCGGCCAGCCTGCCGAGCAGCCGATGCTGTGGCTGGCCAACCACATCTCCTGGGTCGATATCCCGGTGCTGGGCGGCGTGGCGCCGCTGTCGTTTCTCGCCAAGCAGGAGGTCGCGCGCTGGCCCCTGCTCGGCTATCTGGCCCGGCAGGCAGGCACAGCCTTCATCTCCCGTGGCGCAGGCGATAGCCGGCGGGTCGGGGAGCAGCTGGCCGAGCGCCTGGCCGGACGCCAGAGCCTGCTGATATTTGCCGAGGGCACCTCGACCGACGGCTCGCGATTGCGCCGCTTTCATCCGCGCCTGCTGGAGGCTGCGGTGGTGAGCGGCGCTGCCATCCAGCCGGTGGCGCTGCGTTACCGCCGCGACGGCCGCCCTGACCGGATCACGCCCTACATCGACGACGATGAACTGCCCGCGCACCTCTTCCGGCTATTGCGCCATGGCACCGTCGAGGTCGAGGTCCTGCTGTTGCCGCCGATCGTCAGCGCTGGCCGCTCCCGCAGCGAACTCGCCGCGCTGGCGCACGGAGCCATCGCCGAGGCGCTGTTCGGCGCCGAACGCCCGCTAGCCCAGGCAGCCTGAGCGGGACATCGGCTAAGCTGCAGCGATGAACTACCTTGCTCATCTGCATCTGGGCGGCCAGGAACCTGACGCCCTGCTCGGCAGCCTCTACGGCGATTTCGTCAAGGGGCCGCTGCGTGGCCAATGGCCGGCAGCGGTCGAAGCCGGCATTCGCCTGCACCGGCGCATCGATGCCTTTACCGACAGCCATGCCCAGGTACTCGCCGCCAAGGCTCGATTCGCGCAGGATCGGCGCCGCTATGCCGGCATCCTCGTTGACCTGTTCTTCGACCACTGCCTGGCCACGCACTGGCCGCAGTTCAGCGACGAGCCGCTCGCCCAGTTCACCCACCGTGTCTACCGGGTGCTGGCTGCCGAGGCCGAACTGCCTGGCAAGCTCGGCCTCATCGCACCGCGCATGGCCGCGCAGGACTGGCTCGGCAGCTACCGCGAATTCGGTGTGCTCGAGCAGGTGCTGCACGGCATGAGCCGGCGGCTGTCACGCCCGGAGGGCCTGCTTGGCGCGATGGCCGAACTGGAGCGGCTCTACCGCCCGCTCAGCGCCGACTTCCACGCGTTCTACCCACAGCTGCAGCGTTTCGCCGCAACCGCCGCTCACTCGGCGTAGCCGGGGCTCTGGGCGTCCAGTTTGCGGAGCAGCGCCGGCCAGGCCAGCGCGCCACCCATGCCATTCGGCGAGCGGGTCACGCCAGCAGCCATTGCCTTGGCCCCGGCCAGGATCTGCTGAGGGATGGCCACCAGCTCGGCGCCGCCACTCTGCGCCATCACCTGGATTTCGCAGGCGCGCTGGAAGATGAACATCATCAGGAAGGTGTCGGCGATGCTGCCGCCGCAGGTCAGCAGACCATGGTTGGGCAGCAGCATGAACGACGCCTCGCCGAGATCGGCCTGCAGGCGCGCCTTCTCGTCATGATTCAGCGCCACCCCCTCATAGCCGTGCGTCGCATAGCTCGACAGGACGAACAGCGACTGCTGGCTGATCGGCAGCACGCCCTGTCGTTGCGCCGACACCGCCACACCGGCGGCCGTGTGCGTATGCAGCACGCACGCAACATCCTCGCGCACCTCATGGATTGCGCTGTGAATGGTGTAGCCGGCCGGGTTGATATCGTAGGGGCCGTCCATCAGGCGGTTGCCGGCCAGATCGATCTTCACCAGGTTCGAGGCGGTGATCTCGTGGAACATCAGCCCGTAGGGGTTGATCAGAAAATGCTCGGTGCCAGGAATCTTGGCGGAGATGTGGGTGAAGATCAGGTCATCCCAGCCGTGCAGGGCCACCAGCCGGTAACAGGCAGCCAGGTCGACGCGGGTCTGCCATTCGGCGGCACTGACCTGGCTCTTGAGCGATGGCAGGGTATGTAGAACAGTCACGGCGCACCTCTTGTTGTCATTATCGGTGCGCTGATTCTAGCTACGGAGCTGCGTGCCGATAGTGGCCCTGGCAGCCAGGCTGCTGGCCGCTCGGGTCAGGCGCGCAGAGCCTGGGCGAAGCTGGCGATCCAGGGTTCGGCGTCGGCCTCGGGCGTGACCGTCTCGCTGGCATCGAGCCGCAACATGTCCTGCACTTCGCGCACGCCGAGTTCGACAAAAAGCTCGCGCACCAACTCGCCACCCCCGCAAAAGGTATCGCCATAGCTGGCATCGCCCAGCGCGATGATGCCACCCGGTATGCCGCGCCAATCCGGCAGCCGATCTCGCAGCGCGGAATACAGCGGGACGAAGCTGTCAGGCAGTTCACCCATGCCGGTGGTCGAGGTCACCACCAGCAGGGCCTGCGGTGCAAAGGCCAACAGCGGGTCCAGCTGGGCACGCGGATCGTGCCAGGCCTCGAAACCGGCTTCGCTCAGCAGGCGCTGGGCATGGCGGGCAACATCTTCGGCATTGCCATAGACGCTGCCGGAAAGAATGGCGACTTTCATGGGCGGACTCCGTCGAACAAAGCTCGGCATTATGCCGCAAGCGCGGCATGACCGAGCAAAACGGTCGGAAAGGAACTTTACTCAGCACAGGAGGTCCACTCGCAGCCCCAGCGATGGCACCTTGCAGTCATGGCCCGGCATCCGGCGGTTGCTCCGCCAGCGGAGGAGATCGACATGACCGACGAAACGGTTCTGACCGAAGATGAGTTGGCGTTCATTCGCCAGCTGATGCTGCGTGGCGCCAGCAACGGCGAAGGACCGACCGGCTTTCGCGTCGACGGGGGAGCCAAGTCCAACGAGCTGCTGCTGCAGCTTGCCGCGCGAGCCGAGCTGACGCTCGAGGCCCGTAGCGGCGATTTCCGCATGTCCTTTCCGCTGCGCATCCGCGAGGACGAGCTGCACAGCCTCAACCTGCAACTGTCGCCGCCGGTCATCTACGAGCAGGGCCCGACGCCGCGTGCCTGGCGCCTGCACCTGGACGAACCCTTGCCGTTGCTCGAACGTGGCGGCGAGCCCAGCGCGTTGCAGGTGCGCGAACTGTCCTCGCACAGCCTGCTGGTGGAAACCGACAGCCGCCGCAAGCCACCGAAAAGCTTCCACTTGCAGCTGGCCCTGCCCGACGATGCACCGATGGAAATCGACGCGCGGCGGGTGCGCGAACTCAAGGACGGCCAGGCTGCCTACGAGGTGGAGTTCGCTGGGCAGAAGGATGCCGAGCGCATCCGCCACTTCCTCTATCAACAGCACAAGCGGCTGCACGCCGACCCGCTGTCGGAGGCACCCGCCGATCTGGTGTAAGCTGCCTGGCCCTGCCGGTGCGATTGACCATCGGCCCCGTCGAGTCAGGTTCTTCGCATGAGCACAACGCCCTTTCCCGTGTTGATCACCGGTGCCGGACAGCGCATCGGCCTGCATTGCGCCGGGCGCCTGCTCGATGACGGCCAGCCCGTGATCATCACCTATCGCCAGGCGCGCGAAGGCGTCGAGCGGCTGCGCGAGCGCGGCGCACTGGCCCTGCCGGCCGACTTCAGCAGCCGCGACGGCATCCTCGCCTTCATCGAAGCGTTGCGCGGCCACACTGGCGGTCTGCGCGCAATCGTCCACAACGCCTCCGACTGGGCAGCGGAAACGTCTGGCCAGGAAGCCGAGGTGTTCGAGCGCATGTTCCATGTGCACATGCTGGCGCCCTACCTGATCAACCTGCACTGTGCAGATCTGCTGCGCCACGGCGGCCCGGCGGACATCGTGCACATCGGCGACGACGTTACCCGCAAGGGCAGCAGCAAGCACATCGGCTATGCCGCGAGCAAGGCCGGGCTGGACAGCCTGACCCTGTCCTTCGCCGCCAGCCTCGCGCCGGCGGTGAAGGTCAATGGCATCGCCCCGGCACTGATCCAGTTCAACCCTGACGACGATGAAGCCTACCGCCGCAAGGCGCTGGCCAAGTCGGCGCTGGGCATCGAGCCTGGGCCGGAGGTGATCTACCAGAGCCTGCGCTATCTGTTCGACAATCCCTATGTCACCGGCACCACCCTTAGGGTGAATGGTGGCCGCCACCTGATCTGATCGAGGAGCCCTCATGCCCCGTCTCGAGCCTGGAATGGCGCGCATCCGCGTCAAGGATCTGCGCCTGCGCACCTACATCGGCATCAAGGAAGAAGAGATCAACAACAAGCAGGACGTGCTGATCAATCTCACCATGCTCTACCCGGCGGCCGACGCCGTTCGCGATAACGTCATCGACCACGCGCTGAACTACCGGACCATCACCAAGGCGATCATTCGCCATGTCGAGGACAACCGCTTCGCCCTGCTCGAGCGCCTGACCCAGGAAATCCTCGACCTGGTCATGGCCTATCCGCAGGTGCGCTATGCCGAGGTCGAGGTCGACAAGCCCCATGCGCTGCGCTTCGCCGAATCGGTGTCGATCACGCTAGCCGGCCACCGAGACTGAACCGCCCAGGCCTTGGCAGCGCTGGCCGCTACCAGGAGCCAGGGTTATGATCCGGCCACCTCAGCCACCGCCGAGAACAATGCTCACATGAACGACCAACAACGTATCGAACTCGAAGCCGCCGCCTTTCGCCGTCTGGTCCAGCATCTGCGCAGCCGTCCCGACGTGCAGAACATCGACCTGATGAACCTCGCCGGCTTCTGCCGCAACTGCCTGTCGAAGTGGTACAAGGCGGCCGCCGACGATCTGGAGCTGGCCGTCAGCCTCGATGAGGCCCGCGAAGAGGTCTACGGCATGCCCTATGCCGAATGGAAAAAGCGCTACCAGAAGGAAGCGTCGCCGGAACAACAAGCCGCCTTCGAGAAGACCCACAAGCCATGAACCTCAAGGATTTCCGCGCCAGCCTGCGCAACCGCAACCACCGTTTCGCCGACACCCTGGCCTTTATCGCGGCGAACTACGACTACACGCCCAGCCGCTTCATCAACGGCGCCGTGGAAAATGCCGCCGGCGAAAACGAAGGCTCCTGCAAGACGCTCGGGCTGGCACTGCTCGAGCAGTTCACCACCGAGGAAGCCCTGCTCGCCTTCGGCGAGCACTACCAGTCGGTGCTGGCCAACCCGGCTGGAGACGACCACCGCAACATCCGCGCACTGATGGATACCGGTCTGCCGAGCGTGCGCTTCGATGCCGAGCCGCTGACCCGCAAGTGAGCCTCGCGCGCGACGGGCTGCGCCGAGCAGCTGTATAAAAAAGGGGCATCCAGGCACTAGGGGAAGGCTCTGGGATCGGATGCCCCCGGGAAAGCAACACCGCGAAGGCTACCGAGCACCCCCGTCGCGCGGAAATTCAAAGGCTGCATGAACGCCATAGCCTCGTGCTATCGGGCATGCGCCATGTACTGGAGCCCGCCATGCCTTCTGCCGTCCTGTCCGGCCCGCACTACCTGCAACAGGGCCTGCGCCTGTTGCTCAGCCCGGGGCTGCGCCTGTTCGTGATCCTGCCCGTCACCGTGAACGTGCTGCTGTTCGGCGG
>Ga0209300_1000854_pt1 | contig 13522 bp, 12 predicted proteins | sample Shrwel_input2_RT_FD_187535 | JGI IMG/M metagenome (GOLD analysis project Ga0209300, IMG submission 187535) | Subsurface microbial communities from deep shales in Ohio, USA - Utica-3 well 1 S input2 RT (SPAdes) (version 2) ... | reverse complement strand
CCATTGAGTGCCGATCCCGTGCATTCTGGCGAGTGATTATACAATACCAGAGTAAAATAGTCAGGTATTAAATCGGTCGTGGTGAGAGTATACCTTAATCGAGGTGATAGCCCCATTTTACCCTTCGGGCAGAATCCGCGTCAGATAGCTGAACGCCAGCGATTCCGGCAGGTTGTCCGGTTTGGGTATGCGAACAATGTGGCCGCTGCCCGGCGCGTATTCCATAGCTTCGCCCTTTCGGTTTTCCATTACACTGGCGGAGAAACGCAGGTTGCCGGCAGGGTTGATCAGCTCCAGCTGGTCGCCGACAGCAAACTTGTTTTTCACGTCGATGGTCAGCCAATGTTCATCTCTCTCGAGAATCGTGCCCACAACCTGCTGGGTACCCAGAAATGAAGAGCCCTGCTCGTAGGTCTGGTATTCCTGAGGTACGTGCCGGCGCAGGAAGCCTTCGGTGTAGCCGCGGTTCGACAGGGCTTCGAGTTCATCCATCATGCCCATGTCGAAAGACTTGCCAGCCACTGCATCGTCGATCGCCTTCCGATAGACCTGTGTGGTGCGGGCCACGTAATAGGTGCTCTTGGTACGGCCTTCAATTTTCAGGGAGTGCACACCCATTTTTACCAGCTCTGCCACATGTTGTACGGCGCGCAGGTCTTTGGAGTTCATGATGTAGGTGCCGTGTTCATCCTCGTAGGCCGGGATGAGCCCGCCGGGGCGGTTGGGCTCTTCGAGCAGGATCTCCCTGGGTTCGAATTCCTGCACCGCGCCGGAGGTGCTGGCGATCAGGTCGCCGGTCTGGTCGTGCGTGTGCTGCACTTCTTTGTAGTTCCAGCGGCAGGCATTGGTGCAGGCGCCCTGGTTGGCGTCCCGGTGGTTCATGTAGCCGGACAGCAGGCAGCGGCCGGAGTAGGCCATGCACAGCGCGCCGTGCACGAACACTTCCAGTTCCATTGCCGGCACTTTTTCGCGGATCTGGCGGATTTCCTCCAGTGCCAGTTCGCGCGACAGAATCACCCGGCTGATGCCCTGGCGGCGCCAGAACTCCACGGTGGCCCAGTTTACGGCGTTGGCCTGAACCGAGAGGTGGATGGGCTGGTCCGGCCAGTTTTCCCGCACCAGCATGATCAGGCCCGGATCGGACATGATCAGCGCGTCCGGCTTCAGTTCCAGTGCCGGCGCCAGGTCACGGAGATAGCTGCGCACCTTGTCGTTATGGGGCGCGATATTAGAGACCAGGTAGAACTGTTTGCCCAGTTCGTGCGCCCGTTCAATGCCCGCGCCCAGAGCTGCGGTATCCTTGAAGCTGTTGTTGCGGACTCTCAGGGAATACCTGGGCTGGCCGGCATAAACCGCATCGGCGCCATAGGCAAAGGCGGTTTCCAGGTGTTCGGGGGTGCCGGCGGGGGCGAGCAGTTCCGGGGTGGTCATGGTGTCTCCGGGTTGTTCAGGGTCGGTGGGTACAGGTTCGCTATTATGGAAAACTTACGCTTTGGTGGAAAGGAGAGCTTTGCTATAGGTCTCCTAAAAAGTCGTATTGATTGTTTTCGGCGAACACGTGTACGCTGAGCGTTAATTACTGGAATATTGACTGTGATGTTGAAAGCAGGAGGAATAAGCATGGCGTCAGAAGCCCTGAGGCCTGACATTTCAAAGCGCGCATTGGGCGCCCGGGTCAGCTCTCTGATTCAGGTTCAACTGGATCGTGGCAAGGTTGGTGTGGAGACGGTAGCTTCGCAGCTGAATATGAGTCGCTACACCTTGCACAAGAAACTTCGGCAAGAGGGTGTGACATTCGCTCACTTGTTGGAGCAGGTCCGCCGTGAAAAAGCGCTGACCTATATGAAAGACAAAACCAAGCCACTGGTGGAAATTGCCGAGCAGCTTGGCTTTTCCGAGTTGAGTGCATTCAGCCGGGCGTTCAAGCGCTGGATGGGAACGCCGCCGGCTGAATACCGCTCAATCAAACTTTCTTGAACACCAGAGTGGCGTTGGTGCCACCGAAGCCGAAGCTGTTGCTCATTACCAGGTCCAGATTCTGGTTGTCCTGGCGTTCGCGCACAATCGGGTAACCTTCGGCACCTTCATCCAGATCCTGAATGTTGGCAGACGGTGCAATGAAGCCTTCGCGCTGCATGATCAGCGAGTAGATGGCTTCGTGCACGCCGGCAGCGCCCAGGGCGTGACCACACAAGGGTTTGGTAGAGCTCAGCGGAGGAATCTTGTCGCCGAAGGTTTGTTTCAGAGCCTTCAGCTCGGTGATGTCGCCCGCCGGAGTGCTGGTGCCATGGGTGTTGATGTAGCTGATTTCGCCATCAATATTGGCCATCGCCTGCTGCATGCAGCGAATGGCGCCTTCACCGCTCGGCGCAACCATGTCTGCACCATCGGAAGTGGCGCCGAAACCAACCAGTTCGCCCAGAATGTTGGCGCCGCGTGCTTCTGCATGCTCCAGTGCTTCCAGTGCCAGAACACCGCCACCCCCGGAGATAACAAAACCGTCACGGTTGGCATCGTAGGTGCGTGAAGCCAGTTCCGGAGTGTCGTTGTACTTGGTGGACAGCGCGCCCATGGCGTCGAACATCAGGCTCAGAGTCCAGTGGATGTCTTCGCCGCCGCCGGCAAACATCACGTCCTGGCGACCCAGGGCAATCTGGTCAGCCGCGTGGCCAATGCAGTGAGCACTGGTGGCGCAGGCCGAGGTGATGCCGTAGTTGATGCCAGTGATGCCGAACGCTGTCGCCAGGGAAGCGTTAATGGCGCTGCCCATGGTGCGCGGAACGCGGTAGGGGCCAACCCGGCGGATGCCTTTTTCACGCTGGGTGTCCACGGCGTCAATCAGTTCGACGGTAGAGGCGCCACCGGTGCCGAACACAATACCGGTGCTGTTCGCGCGGATGTGCTCGTCAGTCAGGCCGGATTGCTCGATGGCCTCTTTCATGGCGAGATAGGTGTAGGCGGACGCCGGGCACATGAATCGATAGATTTTGCGGTCAATCAGGTCTGGCAGGTTCAGATCGATTCTGCCAGTGATGTGACTACGCAGACCTGCATCCCGGGCTTCTTCGCTAAAGGCAATGCCTGAGCGGGATTCCCTGAGGGACTGGGTCACTTCTTTTTGATTGGTGCCAAGGCTGGAGACAATCCCCATGCCGGTAATGACTACGCGACGCATCGTGTTAACTCCTAAAAACCTTCAGTAGACGTGAACATGCCAACCCGCAGGTCTTTGGCGGTGTAGATTTCGCGACCATCCACTTCCATGCGGGCATCGGCAATTGCCATGGTCAGTTTGCGACGGATATACCGCTTGATGTCCAGGTAATAGGTGACCTTCTTGTTCTCTGGCAATACCTGGCCAAAGAACTTCACTTCGCCAGCACCCAGTGCGCGGCCTTTGCCCTCGCCCCCGGACCAGGCCAGAAAAAAGCCAACCAGTTGCCACATGGCATCGAGACCCAGGCAGCCGGGCATCACCGGATCATCCTTGAAATGGACCTTGAAGAACCACAGGTCCGGGTTGATATCCAGTTCGGCAACAAGGCTGCCTTTGCCGTACAGGCCGTCATCCGAAGCAATGTGGGTGATGCGGTCGACCATCAGCATTTCATCGGTCGGAAGGCGCATATCACCGGGGAATAGTTCGCCGTGCCCGCAGCGGATCAGGTCTTCTTTGTCAAAGTGGTCAGGATTCATGTTGCCTGTTTCTCTGTTGCAAAATGATTTCGCAATACTTTAGCGCGTTATCGCAGAAGGGCTATTGACCTTTAGTGGATGATTGCAGCTTACCCGGCTTTGCCGTCGGCCCGGGGGCGGGCCAGAATGCCGGTGTAGCGAAACAGAAAAATGCCATAGGCCAGAACCCAGAGCAGCATACTGGTACCAATACCCGGGTGCCATGGCACCAGGTTGAAGGCGGTGAGTACGCGAATCACGGCGGCGAGCTGAATGGCAATGAACGCCAGTACCATGCCGCGGGGAAGGATCAGCGCCCGGCCGGTGTGACCCAGGGAAACCCGGGCAATAACGCCCAGAATCAGACAGCCAATGGCGCCGGCACCCGCAGCATGAGCCCAGGCATTGGCGGGCCAGCCAGCGATGAGTGAGCCGGCCAGCAGAATCAGGGCAACCGGCACCCACAGAATCGACAGATGCAGAATCCACAGCAACGGCTCTTTGGCAAACAGCCAGCCTTTCCAGTTGTACAGGCGCACGAGCATCAATGCGGCAGCCACCAGGGCGATGACAGCGGCAACGCCAGACCAGCCTGCAACCAGCGTGACCATGAGCGCAATCATGGTAAACAGGGTTGCCATATCCAGGGCTGGTACGGTTTTTACTCTCGAGCCATCTTCACCATGACGTTTCAGCCAGCCTGCAGAAAACGCCGGAGTGATGCGTCCGCCCACGATGCTGATCAGCGCCATGGCCATAATCAGCGCGCCGTAGCTGAACGACATGTCGAGCCGGGTAACGAAACCGATCTGCATGGCCCAAAGCAGCCCGAGCACCAGCAGAATCATGAGTTGTCGCTTCTGCCGGGCGTGCCAGATACGCCAGCCGGCATCGATCATCACCAGGGGCAGGAACGCCAGGTTTACGCCCTGGACCAGCCATTCGGGCAGGTTGGCGCCAAAAGCCAGCAGCAGGCGGCCGGCCAGCCAGACACTCCAGAGCAGCGCCAGCTGCCAGCCGTGCGTGCGGTCGGTGCCGGTCCAGACACAAACCGCCGTCAGCAGAAAGCCGGCGATGCCGGCGGATAAAAAGCCGAACAGCATTTCATGCTGGTGCCAGAAAAGCCCGGGCATGGCCAGGGGCAGGGTTACTGCCCCGGAAACATTCAGAATCCACAAAGGGATGGCGACAATGGCCAGCACCGTCATCGACAGAAAGAAAATCCGGAACGGATAGCTGAACAGCTGGCCTATGCTCGGGGCTGCGTGATCCGGGGTGTTTGAGGTGGCCTGCATGCGAATGTCCCTTATACATATATTTGGTAGATATGTTATAGCTGCGACGCATCGAGAACCATACCTGCTTGGGGGTATTTTGCGTACAATGCCGCCAACATGCCTATCTGGAGTGGAATACCTGTATGAGTAGCTATCTGATTTTTAAACATCTGCACATGACTGTCGCCTATCTGACTATCGTGCTGTTTGCCTTGCGTCTGCTTCTCGATGCAGTGGGGCGTCCGGGCTGGCGACAGACGCCTCTGCGCTGGATCCCGCATGCCAACGACACCATCCTGCTGGTGTCTGCAATAGTGCTGCTGTTTGTGGCCGGTTATGCCTCTGATATGCCAGCCTGGCTGATCGCCAAAATAGTGCTGTTGATTGGCTACATCGCCGTTGGCGTGTTTGCCATCAAGCCTGCCTTCGGCAAACCGGTGCGTATTGCTGCCGCTGTAGTGGCCTTTGTGCTTTACACGGGCATTCTCCATCTGGCCATGGCCAAGCCGATCCTCGGCTGAACCGGACAGAAACGCTATTCGTGTTTCTCGCCCACCTGCCTGCTCAGTTCTCGCAGCTGTTTCTGGACAGTGCGGAGCTGGCGGGCAATATCTCCCGCGCTTCTCTATTCCCGACTCCCGACGCTGGGGCATATGACTTTGCCAAAGCGTCAGCATTATTTACGCCTCTGCTCTCAGGCTCTGAAGAACTCTTATTAACATACTGATTTTCTGGCGGGTTTAATACTGGCGTGCATTCTGCATTCTATGCGCTGACAACCTGCACAACGAGCGACCTCGACAGGTTGTGCACTTAAACGAGATATGACCGAGAGCAACACTCGTGTGCAGTACCTGGCATTCAGGTTCAGGACGTCGCGCTCTGCAGCTACTGGCTACTGGCTACTGGAGGAAACATGAGCAGGATACATAAACTGGCGTTGTCAATTGCCGCCATTGGGGGAAGTCTTGCCGCACTGCCGACATACGCAGATGCCATCATAGACCCCTACAATCAGGGCCACACTGCAGTGTACTCCCTGTCCGGCGATCAGGATGATCAATTCCGGGTAGGAGGTTTTGGCGGGAACGGAGCCTTTGAGCTCAACTCGGAATCGCAAACTAACGGGATTACTGCATTGACCCGGACCGCCCTGAATATTGGCGGTAGCGGCAATTCAGGACTGGTCAGGGTGGTGGGTGACGGCAATGCCGGCAGCGCACAAATCACCATCAATCCTGGAGCCGGCATTCGCAACGTTGATGGAACACTTCAGATTGTTGATGGCGGTGTCGTTCATAGTGGTGATGACATATATCTGGGGCAGCAGGGTTTTGAACCCGCTCCGAGTGAAACGTTTCTCGTCGTGGATGGCCAGGGTTCCGTATTGCGTACCCAGCAATCTTCAACCGGAGAAACCTGGGAGCGGGATGGGGGCCGTATGTATGTTGGTTTTGATGGTCAGTCCGATAACACAGTGAACATTCTTAATGGCGGCACTGTCGAAGCATTGAGTGGTAAAGTAGGTGACAGTGGCGATGACGGCAGTATCTGGCTGGGTGTCTCAAGTGACGAGGGCTCTACAACAACGGTCAATGTCGATGGAGAAGGCTCTGTTCTTCGGGCCGATCACTACATCGAGATTGGCAATCGCACTGAAGTTAACACCAGCTCTTTGCTAAACGTCACGGATGGCGCGCGTGTTGAAGTTCTATCCAGCGTTGGAACTTACCCGGGGGCGCTCGTTGTTTCCGACACGCTTGGTAATGCCGGTGTCCGGGTCAGTGGCGCCACAGGTGGGGGCTCAACCATCAAGGCTGAAACCATAATGCTTGGCGGCCGGGGCATTGTGAAAGGCTTTACCAGCAATGGTGATCCGGTCTCCTATTCTCGTGTTGACGAAGACGATCTGGTTGATGGCCAGCAAGCACAGGATATTGATGGCAACCTGCTCTACGATCAGAACGGTAACCCTCTTATTGCCCGGGAAGAAGAGCCATTCCCGGACTACTTCTACACCACGACAGCCCCCATTTTTACCAAGAACAGTGGCAACCTGATGGTGGAAAATGGCGGTGTGGTCCAGGTTTCCGGAGACATCGAAGTGTCAACAGACACCTATGATCCGGCTGTTGACCAGAATCTGGTGTCCCTCCAGGGAGGCCAGCAATCGTCGTTAACTGTTCGCGCGGGTGGCACGGTAAACGCGGCTAACGTGGTGATTAAAGAAGATGGCCGCCTGGATGGCGGTGACGGCACCATCAACGCCAATGTCATTGTGAATGGTGGCACAGTAGCGCCTGGTGATTCTCCTGGCACCATGACAGTGTTTGGGGACTTCATGATGGAAGACGGAGAGCTGGAACTGGAGCTCGACCCTTTCGGTACGTCAGACCTGCTGGATGTGAAAGGCGATGCGTACTTTGGCTCGGGCGCTCTGATCAGTTTCATGCTTTATGACCAGCCGGACACTACCGTGGATATTGGAGGTTTAATCAAGGTAGGCGGTAACAGTAGCTTTGGTGACGGTTTCTCTGTTATCGACAACTTTGTTTTTGATTTCCTGGGGGAAGATCCAGTTGACGCTCTGTTTGATTTCCGGTTTGAGGACCAGCTCTACAATTATGACAACGGAACTCTCGCGTTGGCTGACTCAGGTGGCCCTGTCGACGTTCCTGAACCCTCCACCCTCGGATTACTTGGAATCGGCCTTATCGGCCTGCTGCAAAGAAAACGCTGGTACGCGAAACTCTGACTTCCCGGTTCTGCGGTAAAAGCCGCCTGCCAAGGCGGGCGGCTTTCGAATGGGCCGTGCGAGTCACCGGCGATTTTCATTCCTGAGCCAGCGAGACGCACCCTGTTTGCCCCTATAGTGCTGAATCGTGACTCAGGTTCCCCTGGACTGCTCCATGTTCTCTGTCAATTTGTCCAGCTTGCGTTGAACCGAGTGGAGCTGCTGAACAATTTCATCCCGCTCATCATGAGCCTGCTGGCGTTCTTTGGCGTTCTGCTCTTCACTCATTACTTCCAGAATTGCGCCAATCATCATGTTCAGGAATACGAACGCCGTCAGGAATATGAACGTCAGGTAGTAAAACCAGCTTAAAGGGTAGGCCTCCATGGTGGCGTACATGACATCGGTCCAGTCCTCGAAAGTCGCCACCCGGAACAGAGTCAGCATGGAAATCGCGACATCGCCCCATAGCTCTTCGTCGACACTGGCGAAGAACAGGGAACCCATTGCCGCGTAGATGTAGAAGATGATGAACATCAGCAGGGCGATATAGCCCATGCGAGGAATGGCCTTGAGCAGGGAGTTGATCAGGAAGCGTAGCTCCGGTACCACGGATACCAGACGTAGCACCCGGAATACACGCAGCAGGCGCCCAAGCAATACTGCCTCGGCGTTATCCAGCGGAATCAGGCTGCCGATCACCACGATGGTGTCAAAGATGTTCCAGCCATCCCTGAAAAACCGTCTCTTCTCGGGGCTGGCGATAAAGCGGAACAGTATCTCCACCAGGAAAAAAACAGTGATGCCTGTGTCCAGGATGCTCAGAGACTGTTCGGCCAGGGGCGGTAATTCGTAGGTTTTGGCGCCAATGGTCAGGGCTGAAAGCAGAATGATGGCAATCACTGCGCCCTGAAACAGCTTGCTCGATTCAATGCGTTTGAGTTGTTCAAAACTGCTGGCAGGGTTCAAATCCACAGACATGCACGAACTCCGGGGGGGGTGATTCAGAGCTGGCAATTCTACTGGTACGATGGAGTTCAGGGTAGCGGCGGCAGCGGAAAAGGCTCTATACCGCGTGTGGTAAAACCCCGAAATAGATGGCACTGAAGTGGCAGGCGCTGCCGCCAATCACAAAAAGGTGCCAGATGGCGTGCATGTAGGGAATGCGATCCGCCAGGAAGAAAATCACGCCGACGGTGTAAACAATGCCACCGGCAATGGTCAGATACAGGGCGGTTGTGCTGAGGCTAGCCGCCAGATCCGCTGATGCAAAGGTGATCAGCCAGCCCATGGCAAGGTAGATGCCTACCCGCACCAGTTCGAACCGGTGTTTGAAGATCACCTTCAGAACAACGCCCGAAATAGCCAGTGACCAGATGACGGCGAACATTGTCCAGCCGGTGGCTCCGCGCATGTTTACCAGAAGAAACGGCGTGTAGGTGCCGGCAATCAACAGGAAAATGGCGCAGTGGTCCAGGGTTTTGAAAATGGTTTTGAGCTGCGGGTGGCGGGCGCCATGGTACAGCGCTGAAGCCAGGTACAGCAGGATCAGCGACGTACCAAATATGCTGAAACTGACCACTTTCCAGGCATCGCCCAGCTGGCTGGCGCCTACAATCAGTACCACGGTGCCGATGACGCTGAGCAAAGCGCCGATACCGTGGGTCGCGCTGTTGATCCATTCTTCGATACGGTGATGGATGGAGTCTGAGGGGGCGCCGGTCTGGTCCATGGCTTTTGTCATATAACTCGTTCTATGGGCTTACTGATAGTCTAGTTGAGTTTCAGCGTACAGGTGTACGCAATTTCTGGCTATCGCTATCGTGTAATGAATATCCCGGATATGTTCAGAAAAACTGAACGACCTGCCGTAAAACTTCCGTTTTCCTCTTTTGTGCGGTGCGGTTAGGCTGGGAGGTATTGAATTCAGGCAAAGGAGATGAAGGCAATGGCAAAAGTTCTTGTACTTTACTACTCGATGTATGGCCATATTGAAACCATGGCCAATACCGTAGCTGAGGGTGCGCGCAATGTTGAGGGCGCCGATGTGGTGGTCAAACGTGTTCCGGAAACCATGGCCGACCAGACGTTCCTGGATGCTGGCGGTAAAGCCGATCAAGAGGCGCCGGTAGCCGAGCCGAAAGAACTGGCAGATTACGATGCCATTATCTTTGGCACACCAACCCGTTTCGGCAATATGGCCGGCCAGATGCGCACCTTCCTGGACCAGACTGGTGGTCTGTGGTTCGAAGGCAAACTACACGGCAAACTGGGCAGCGTATTTACCTCCACCGGTACCGGGGGTGGTCAGGAGCACACCATTAGCTCGTTCTGGACCACCCTTGCGCACCACGGCATGGTACTGGTGCCGCTGGGCTACGGTATTCCGGAATTTTTCGATATTTCTGAAGTAAGTGGCGGCACCCCCTACGGGGCTTCCACCATTGCCGGTGGCGATGGTTCCCGCCAGCCCAACGAGAAAGAGCTCAAGATTGCCCGGTTCCAGGGCAAGCACGTGGCCGAGCTGGCGGTGAAACTGCACGGCTGAGACTGCCGGCAGTAGCAGAAGTGTTAACTCAGGTTGAAGGCGGCAGGCGTATGGCTTGCCGCCTTTTTTAATGGCTGGTGCCTTCCTCGTAATTGATTTTGTTCCAGACGTTATACTTGCCAGACGGCTTGTTCATGGGGATACGTTTCAGTTCTTCCAGAGTATCAGCGTCGTAGACAATAACCGCACCGTCTTTGTCCCATATGCTCAGTAACAGCTTTTCACCGTAGCGGTCGAATTCTACATGGGCGGCGACTTTGCCCGGGGCGGGCTGCAGGGTTTTGACGATTTCCAGGGTTTGCTTATCGATGACATGCACCTTGTCGGAGTTGGGTCCGAAGAATACGTCGGCCCAGGCATACCGGGAGTTTTCATGGCTACGCATAAAGAAACCGGGACCTGCAGTTTCCAGGGTTTTGATGACCTCCCAGGTGTCCATATCGATAATGGAAATGGCGTTGGCACGGAAATGAGGTGTCGCCATCACCCGATGGCCCTGGTATTCCCAGGTGATTCCGGAGCCCAGGTGGGGCATGCCGGGTAAGGGCAGTTCCGCAGTGGGTTTGCCGGAGTCCAGATCGATCACCACGCCGTGTTTGCCGTCGCGGGCGGCGCCAATGAGGTGCTCGTACGACGGGTCAAAGAAAAAATCGTCCAGCAAGGTATCGGTAGGCATTCGTCGGATCCGGGCTTCACTGTTTTCCACCTTGATTTCCCAGGCTTCAGGAATGTCTTTCAGGGCGGCGATAAAGCTGTCTCTGGGCGGTGCGGCATATACCGCACTGACACGGGAGCTTTCGCCTGCGTTGCTTTCCGCAGGGATCAGTTGGAGCATTTCCAGGTTGTCAGCATCGAACAGCACCAGAGTGTGGGGCAGATAGTTGGCGGCCATGACATATTCACCGTCGGCGGAGACGGCAATGTTGCGCATGTTGATGCCGGCGCGGACTTCTGCCACCACTTCAAGATTATAAATGTCGTATTTGGTGATCCAGCCATCCCGGGAGCCGAAGTATACGTAGCGCCCATCCGGGCTGTATTTCGGGCCCCCGTGCAGGGCAAAGCGGGTGGGGAAGCGGTGAATGGGCTCCATTCTGTCGCCATCAAGAACGGTGACATGATGATCACCGATTTCCACTACCAGAAACAGGTTCAGTGGGTCGGCCTCGAATACCGGCTCATCAGGCAATGAGTTTTTGGGGTGGCGCACCTCGCGACTGTTTCGGATTTCCGTTACGCCCCACTTGAGTTCGTGGCTGGGCGGTTGGTAAATGTAGTCGGTGAGATTGGCAATTTGCTGATCGCTCAACAGGCTCTCGTAACCCGCCATCTGGGTGGCGGGGCGGCCCTTGCGAATGACTTGCTCAGCCTCATTTTTTTTCAGGCGTGACAGATTTTCCGGGAGCAGGGCCGGCCCCATACCACCCAGGCGATCCGGGCCATGGCAGGCGGCGCATTGCTGCAGGTACAGTTTGTCGATACCGCTGTCGCGGGCTTCTTCAGCCAGTACGGGGGCAGACACAATGCCGCTGGCCAGCAGGGCCGTGCAGGCCAGACGTTTGAAAGAATGCTTGGATGTCACCAGCAACAACTCCCGGTTAACAGTTCAGAGGTGTGGTTCAGGCCGGACGACGACTGGCGTGTGCCGCCGAGAGCCCGGCAAGGGCGCTGTTCCAGCCGGCCTGGGCCGGCCGTGCCAGCTTTTCAGCCAGTTGTACCACTTCGCCGACGATAATCAGCGTTGGTGGCTGGAAGTCTTCCCGCTCAATGGTGTCGACCAGATCATTCAGTGTGGTCACGGTCATATGCTGGAGCGGTGTGGTGCCACGTTCCACCAGAGCGACAGGGCAGGCCCCGGACAGGCCGTGGGCAGTCAGTTCCTGCACAATGGTCGGTGCGTTGTGCAGGCCCATGTAGAACACGCGTGTCTGGCCCGGTGCGGCCAGGGTCTGCCAGTTCAGCTCCAGGCTCTGATCGCCTTTGCGGTGGCCGGTGACGAAGGTCACGCTCTGTGAATAATCCCGGTGTGTCAGCGGAATGCCGCAATAGGAAGCGCAGCCGGCGGCGGAGGTTATGCCGGGCACTACCTGGAAATCGATGTCGTTTTCCACCAGGAATTCGGCTTCTTCGCCGCCACGGCCGAAGATATATGGGTCACCGCCTTTCAGGCGCACCACGCGGCGTTGCTGGGTGGCCAGCCTTACCAACAGTTCGTTGGTTTCTTCCTGGGGCACGTAATGACAGCCGCTGGCTTTGCCAACATGGATACGTTCCGCCCGTGGGTTAACCAGTTCCATGATCTGCGGTGACACCAACCGATCATAGATAACGGCGTCGGCCTGCTGGATCAGCATCAGGGCTCGCAGGGTGAGCAGCCCGGGGTCGCCCGGGCCTGCGCCGACAATAGCGACCTCACCTACCCGCAGGGGTTGTTCCGCCAGTTGAAATTCCACCAGGCACTTCTTACGTGGGTACGTGTTCATGGCGTACTTCCTTACAGGTTGTGAACCGGGATTTCGATAGCGGCGGCTGCCACCCGCCTCGGCATGTCGTTCATGACGCCGATTTCCTCGTTGGTGAGGTAACAGCCGGGGTCTTCTTCCCAGAAATCGCGGGAAATGTTGTAGGCCCGCACTCGCGTATTGCCGTTGCAAATGTCCAGATATTTGCATTCGGCACAACGGCCTTTGACCGGCCGCGGATGCTGACGGAAGCCCTGCATGAGGGGATCCCGGGTTTCTGACCAGATTTCCGAGAACGGTGTTTCCCGCACATTGCCCAAGTTGTAGTCCCACCAGAAGGTGTCCGGGTGGACCACGCCCAGGTTGTCGATGTTGGAGATGTTCACCCCGGAGGAGTTGCCGCCCCAGTTGGTCAGGCGCTGCTCAAGTGCTTCGACCTGGTCCGGGTAGTGCTCTTTGGCCCATTCGATCAGGAAGGGGCCGTCGGCATCGTTGTTGCCGGTGACGTATTCCCGTTCAATGCCACGCTGGAGTTCTTCATGGCAGTGGTTGAACAGCAGCGTCATGGCCTCGCGAGTCATGTCGTACCAGGCATCGCTCTTCTTGTTGCGGCCACCGCGCCCAGAATAGTTCAGGTGCGAGAGGTAGAATTTGTCGATGCTGTGTTCATCGAGCATCTCCAGCATGGCCGGCAGTTCCGGGTAGTTGTCCTGAGTCAGAGTGAAGCGCAGGCCCACCTTGATGCCGGCCTGTTTGCACAGGGCGACGGCGTGCATGGATTCCCTGAAGGCGCCTTTTTTCTGGCGGAATTCATCGTGGGTGGCTT
>Ga0209300_1000850_pt1 | contig 13552 bp, 18 predicted proteins | sample Shrwel_input2_RT_FD_187535 | JGI IMG/M metagenome (GOLD analysis project Ga0209300, IMG submission 187535) | Subsurface microbial communities from deep shales in Ohio, USA - Utica-3 well 1 S input2 RT (SPAdes) (version 2) ... | reverse complement strand
GGCCAGATCGTCCAGGAGCGCGGCCTCCTCGGCATCGGCGGCCATGGTCTGCGGCGTTGAGACCGCCGGGGTGATCTCCGGCAGGCCCTGGAGCCGGCGTTGCATCGTCAGGTAGTAGGTGTCCAGGTCAATGCGCCACCGCCGACCGTCCCGGAACGCGCCGGGCAGATCGACCGGGCAGCGCCGGCGAATGGTCGCCAACGAGGGCGGGTTGTCATCATCCGCGTACACGACGCGGATGAAGGTCTCAATCGATACAGGTCTCATGGGCACCCCTCCTTTCGGTTACGACTGAGCGTGCTTCCAGCCCCACGCCCTGCCCTTCCGGGCGCACTCCTGCGCCTGTTCCAGTGTGGCAAAACTGCCCCACCAGGTGGAGCGATCCCACGCGCCACCGTCCAGGCACCGGACCTCATACCGGACGCCGGACGGGAATCTCTCAAACCAGTTGGCTTTCTGCTTTGCCTGGCGATCTGCCCATTCCTCCGGCGTGTGGTCCGGCTCCCAGCCGAATTCAGTCATGCGGTCGCGGTAAGCTTCCCAAGACTCACCCTCCCATTCATCGGTAACGATAAAGGGCAGACCCCACCACATTTGATGACTCGCCGGGCGCGCGTCGTTGGGCGTGCTGTCGAAGTCTGTCGGCAGTCGCGGGTTTACCGGAATGCCCGCCTCCGGGTGGTGCGCGCCTTCCAGGCAATCCACGATCTCCGAGCAGGTGGCCTGCTCAAACTCGCCTTCATCGCTCTCATCGCCCTGGACCAGATAAACGGGCACCCCGCCGTTCAGCTCCACGGCAACCGCCCCGGCGGGCAATGCCAGGACCAAATCATCGGCCAGATTGCAGGCCCGGACGCTTTCAATCATCCGCCTCAGCACTTCCAGGCCGTCGCGGTAGTAACCGTCCTCATCCTGAAGGTCTGACAGGTCCAGATTGTTCATGGTGTTGGTGTCATTCATGACTACTCTCCTTGTACCAGGTCATTCAATAGTGCCGGGTCGCTCTGGTTCCGCCGGCGGCTGAGACTGCCGGTGGTCTCAAACGTCAGGCAGGGGCCAAGCATCGCCCCGATATCGGCAAAGTTGTCTATTTCCCAATAATAGGGGCCGGTCAGCTTGCCTTTCTCGTTGGTCTCGATTTGCCGGGATCTCAGCTCCGCGTCCATCTCCCGGGCATGAAACACCAGGTTTCGAAACTGGCGCTCTCCCACCGAAAGCAGGCGCATCAGCTGCGGTGTGGTTTTGGGCCCCTTCGACACCAGGTCGATCAACCTAAGGGCCTTCGCTCGGTCTCTCACTGTTTTTCCTTTTCAAATGGTATGCAGTGAATGTTTCATGAATCGAGTATTGCACGAATGGTTGAATTGTCAAGGCTGCGGGGCGCTTTTGATGGGGTATGAGCTTGAGAGAGTGCGTCTGACATTTGTCCCGACGCTTCGGACAACGGGAATCGGATTACACCAGGCGTTCCAAGCCATAGCCTGAAACCGTGCATCAACCAGGAGGATAAAAGCCCATGCCGCAAGTAAATGCCATGGTCGATCGACGGCAACCGCAGACACCGGGAGAGGCCATCACCGGGCCTCGATTTATTACCAGGAACGTTGTGGCCAAAAAGCTCGGCGTTTCGATCCCAACGCTTAACCGCATGATTTCAGAGGGCTCATTCCCGGGGCCGATTCAGGTTCACCGGCAATCACACCTCTGGCTCGCTAGCGAGGTGGACGACTGGATCTTGAGCACCTACCGAAAACAGCGCCAAACCTCGGAGCAAGCACCATGACACGCTTATACCACTTGTCGGCCCCCAATACCGGGATGCTGGGGCGTCAAACAACTCTGGATCTTACAGAAGCCTATGCCAGGCACATTCTCAGGGATCTCAAGAAATTCCTGGAAGACGAAGAGCCAAAGCATCCGCACATAACCCACCCGGAGCATATACCGAACCAATTGGCGCGCAGAAAAGCCCCGACACTCTGTCACCTGAAGGTTCACCGTCGCTACGAAACCGAGACCCTTGTCCTGAACCGCCAAAACGCCGAATTCGCGCACGACGTTCTGTCGAGCGTCATAGATCGCGAGGACGAAAAAGCCCCCCGAAAGACGCTGGGGCGCGTCACTGCCAGCGTCAGCCACTACGGAGATCAATAACCATGAGCAAGACATTCCACATGACCGTGAACAACACCACCATCGACTTCACCGAAGGCCAGGCCGAAGCCATGCAGGAGGCTCTATCCGAGGCGGTGAAGAACCCGGGCCACCGCATTTACCGGGAAACCCCGTCCGGTCCGGTATCCGCCCAACTCACGGTTGGGGCGCCGGCAGCGTCCGGCAACGACGCCGACGATCACGCCATTCTCACCGACTGCTGAGGGTGGCGCATGGATCAGGAGCCAGACCTTGGGGAAATGAGCCGACGCGCCGGGCCCTGTCCGTCGTGCGGGAATCTGCTCGGCAACGTTGTCCAGGTGAACCGCGCGGTGTTGATGAGAAACCGGGACGCCATCTTCAACTGTCGCCGGTGCGAATTCCGGTCCTTCGTGGTGATCACCTATCGCCCGGTCAACGACCTCGGAAAGAAGGACGCGGAACGCCTGCCCATGCAGCGCCAATACACGTTCCTGGAAGAAGGCGAAGAGCTTCGGTCTTTGCCGTTCCGGTGCTCACTGTGCCGGAGGGCGGCCAGAGTGAGAACCGGAACATTGATGACCCCCGGCCTGAGACGGGTGTACGTCGAATGCCGCAACGGGTGCGACTGGAAACAGTTGGCCATGGTGGAACACGTGGAGCAGCTGTCGTTTCCAGGTGCTGGCCCGGAGACAGGCATTCCCTACCACAACGAGTTGATTCGAAAGCTGAAGACAGAAGCGGAAAGACTGAGAGAGAGGATTATCAAGTATGAGTATTAAAAGATTCCCCCGCCCGGAGACGATCCGGCAGCGGGGGAGCAGAACCCGGAAAGCATCGCCCAATGATTTCCTGAGTGACCAACATTGTAGCACTCGATCTGCGGGCGAAACCAGAAAACTGAACATTTTTTGTTCTGATTACGTTTTGCAGGAAAAAAACGCCGCCAAGGTGTTGAATTCCTTTTTTGAAATGGCGTATTCTAAATTTGCAGTTGCAAAATCAACTGCCGAAGGCTTGGCAACCTGGTATCGACAAAGGCGCACACTGCGCCATAATGACAGTGACGGTGCGTTCTCAACGCCCGTTTATCTGCGTTTTGGTGGCTTGTGTGTAGGAGCCCTTCGGGGCTGGTCCGTCTTTGTCCGGGCTTTGCCAACCTGCATACAAGCCGCCACCCCTCTGCTTGGCAACAGACGTGGCGGTTCCGACACCCGACAAAGGAACCGAACCATGAAACACCCCCTTTCTACCCTGCTCGAACGCCGCGCGGCTTCTCAGCGTGCCATGGCGTATGCCGCCCTGCGTGCGGATTCCAGCCTCAGCGTTCGCCGCAACCGCTACAACCACCACATCGAAAAGGCCCGGGCCGCTGAAGCGGCACTGTCGCGCCTGGCCACCCCTTCCACTTCCCTGAACCAGGAGCCTCGTCATGCCTAAAGTCACCGATTTGAACAATCCGAGCGATGCAATTCTTGAGCACGCAAAGCGGGAAATTGGCGCCAACGAGGTTTTCCTGGTGAACCCATGGGTGAAGTCGGAACATCTGTTCGAAGAAGCCGAACTCCGGCTAGATAACGTCAAAGAGATGCTTCAAGACCTGGGTGCCCTGGGTCGCAACTCGGCCATGATGCAAGAGGGGTATCAGGGCGCCTGCTATGCCTCCTCCATGCTGATCAACGACAGCCTCCGGCTAATCCGAGCGGCCAGAACGCGCGCTAAAGAGGAGGAGGCCGAAAATGCCTGAGAACCGCGAACTTAACCTCATAGGCCGGATTCAGTGCCTGCTGATCAACCTCGGGGAGAAAGGGTCACAGGCCAGCACTCACATGTTGTGGATGTTGTTGGGCCTGATTGAAGCCGGTTTCCTGTCGGGATTTCTCACCGAGGCCGAATACGCCGAATATCAGCGCCTGGTGGGTGAAATGCTCGCCGACGCGGGGGAGGTGGCATGAGCCAGAAGGTCGAGACCATCAAACTCGCCGCCTCGGTGTCCCTGGCTCACGCCCGGGACCTGGTGGCCGAGCTGCACCCGGGCGGCAAGGTGCGCAAATCTGAATACATCACCTGCAACAGCCTGCGCGGTGACGCGCGGCCCTCGCTCCATATCAATCTGGTCACCGGCAAGGCCAACGATGTCGCCAGCCCCGATTACCACTACGGGGATCTGGTGGCCGTGGCCGCCGATGTCTGGGGGCTAAACCAGTACCAGGCCGCGCGCCGGATTCTGGAGCAGTTCGGGTATGCCGAGCCGGGGCAGGCCCCGAGCCCCCGCAATCAGGCCCGGATTGAGCAGCGCCGGCGGGAAGTGGCGCAAAAGCTCCAGGCAGAGGAGCGCCGGCGGGAGGCCCGAGAAAAATACGTCATGAACACCCTGGCCCCGAAGCTCTGGCGTCAGGGTGAGCCGGAGGCGCGATTCGGGGACCACCCGTACCTGGTCAAAAAACAGATCGAGGCCCACAACACCCGCCGATTGAAAGCGCTCAACGGCCAGGGCAATGATTTGCTCATTCCGGTGTGTGACCGGGGCCGCCTGGTGAACCTCCAGATCATCAACCCGGATAACCCGGACGAGCCCAAGCGCTTCATCAAGGGCGGCAAGGTCACCGGCTGTTATGCGCCCCTCGGGCGCGTCACCCCGTCCGGGACGCTCTATGTCTGCGAAGGGTTCGCCACCGGCGCGACCCTGCTGGAGTATTACGGCGGGGCGGTGGCCTGCGCCATGTTCGCGGCCAACCTGGAGCCGGTGGCCCGGAAACTGCGCGAGTATTACGGCCCGGATCAACACCTGGTGATTGCCGGGGATGACGACCGGAGCAAGCGGGAGAACGCCGGGCGAAAGGCCGCCACCGAAGCCGCCGAAGCCGCCAACGCCGACCTGATCTTTCCGGAATTTCCGGAGGAAGCCCCGGCGGATCTGAGTGACTTCAACGACCTGCACGTTTACCAGGGCATGAACGTCCAGGAGGTGGCCCATGGTTGAAAGTGCGGCGGCCACCAAAGACCAGGCGCCGGAGCAGGTGGATGCAACCGCCCTGCTCAACCGGCCTTGCTACCGTCTTTATGACCACTGGATTGAGGTGGACGGCAAGCAGCTGGCGCCCGGCGTGTACTACCACTTTTCCGACCGCAAGACCGGCGATCCCCGGACACTTCGGGTCTGTGACCGCCTGGAAGTGGTCATGCAGATGGTCGAACGTGAAACCGGCCTGTTCTCCATGAAGGTTCGCTTTGACACCGATGCCGGGCAAAAGGAGATCTTCCTCAGCCGCGGCATGCTGACCGGTCGAGGCGGGCCGCTCTGCGAGGAGCTGCTTCAGCGCGGCCTCAACATCAACAAGGAAGGGGGTGAGGAGCATGTGGTGAAGTATTTGGCCCGGGCGGTTCGCCAGGCGCCGATGATGGACACCGTTCGCAAGCCAGGCTGGCACGGAGAGAGCTTCGTTCTTCCTGGTAAGACGTTCGGCCCGGGGCGGGTCACCATGAGCCACAACGCCGGGGCGGAAATGCTTTTCGAGCAATCCGGCACGCTGAAAGGGTGGCAAGAATCGGTGGCCGCGCCCTGCCTGGGCAACCCCACGCTGATCCTGTCTGCGTCGGCGGTTTTCGGCTCGATGCTGCTGCGCCTGGTGGGCGTCAACGGTGGCGGCTTTCACTTCAAAGGCGACTCTTCGACCGGCAAAACCTTGCTGCTGTTGACCGCCTGTAGCGTGCTTGGCTCCCCCCGGATGGGCGGCTACCTGGCCAGCTGGAACACCACCCAGAACGGGCTGGAAGTACAGGCCGAAAGCCGTAACGACATGCCCCTGATCCTGGACGAGCTAAAGCAGGCCAAACCGCACGCCATTCAGGAAATGGTGTACATGCTGGCCAACGGCCAGGGCAAGGGACGAATGGAGAAAGACCGCTCTCAGGAGCCGCCGAAGTCCTGGCGTGTGCTGGTGCTTTCTAGCGGTGAAAAGAACCTGACCGAGCACGCCGCCCTGTCGGGCGATCCGGCCAACGCCGGCGCCGAGCTTCGGATGGCTGACATCAACGCCGGCCAGCGAAAACACCGGGCGTTCGATTATCTCCACGGCAAGGATGGGGAAGCGTTCTGGAAAGGGCTGAACCGAGCGATCAGTGACCATCACGGCAGTGCTGGACCGGCGTTCCTGGAGCGCCTGAGCGCCGACAAGGATCGGGACTTTGTGGAGGCGTTCACGGCCGTTCGAAAACACTTCACCATCAACAACTCTCAGGCCGGCCGGGTGGCTGACCGCTTCGCGGTGACAGCCCTTGGCGGCGAACTGGCCATTGAATACGGCGTCCTCCCATGGCCCAAAGGAACGGCCATTGAGGCCTGCCAGACCCTTTATGGCGAATGGGTAGCGACCCAAGGAAAAGGCAATACCGAGGACCGCCAGATACTCACCTACCTATCCGACTTCCTGGACGCGCACGGAGATACCCGGTTCAGCAACGTCACCTTTGGCGCTGATCGGACGCCGGGGCCTCGCGCCGGTTACTTCGAGCTGATCAACGATACCCGGCTTTACCACTTCAACACTGCTGGCCTGAAGGAAGCCGCTCACGGCTATGGCATTGATCGAGTGGTTCAAGCCCTGGACAGCGTGGGCGCGCTGATAAGGAACAAGCCGGGCCGAAATCAGAACCAGCACCGAATCCGGGAAGGTGGCCGAAAGTGGCTTTACACCATCGACCCCGAACGACTCACCAACACCGAAGCAGAAGGATCAACATCATGACTGAGCAAAACACCGTGACTGAACAGAACCCCTGGAGCCTGGAAACCCCGGAGGTAGTCGAAGCCCAGGAGCAAGCCATGAACAAACTGGAGGCGGCCAAAGCCGAATACCAGGAAAAACGCCAGGCGCTGGAGAACGTGCTCGGCAACATCGAGCGCAACCGAAAGGCCATGCGTGAAGCCGAGAAGGAAGCGGCAGCGCTCAACCAGGAGTGGAAGCAAGACCTACACAACAACGCCGGCAGCTACTCGCCGTCGATCAGCAAGAAGATTGACCAATCAGCCAAAGCCAAGAAACGGGCCGAGGAGCTGCGCGCCATGGTTGAGCAGTCCCCGGAGATCCAGGACCAGGCAGAGCTGGAAGCACTGGAGGCGCGCGACAAGTACATATCGTGCCTGGATAAAGCCCGCCGGCTAATCAACTCGTGGGAGTTTGACGCCGCGATGTCCGAGGCTTTGCAAAACCACTATCCGGACACAATGGCAGTCATCGACGGCGCCGGGCGTCTGATGCATGAGTGGTACCTGGAGGAAAAAGCAAAGTACTTTGCCGCGCGGGGCGTGCATCCAGGCGCACATATTGCCCATGCCGGAATAACCGAAGAACAGGAGAGGAAGGCTCGGGCGGCTGTCGCTGAGAAAATGCTGGCTCAGCTGGAATCGTATGGACTGGATTACCGAAGCCCTGGCACCGGCAGCGAAAGCCCTGAGTTTGAGCTGATCCCTGCGCACCCCGCCGAACTACACAGCAAATACCGAAGCGTGGCCGTCAGAAACAGGCGCCGCGCGGGCTTCAAACTTTCCGACAATCCCAACGGTCCGGCATTCGAAATGCCAGGTACCAGCCGCATTTAACGCTCAACCAACCGCGAGGAACGAACGATGACAATGACACAGAACGCCCTGGATCGACTGGAAGACAGCAAGTCTCAGTACCTTCAGAAACAACAGGCGCTTTCCGATCTAAAGGCGAAGATCACCGCCAACAAGGAAAAGCTCCAGAACGCCCAGACCGAGGCCGACAACCTGGAAGCCAAATGGAAGGACGAGCTCAGCACAGAGGGCGGATCAACGCCCGCCATCCGGGAAGCTCAGAAGGAAGCGGCTGCGGCCAGGGAGGTGGCCGCCGAACTCAAAAAAGCCCTGACGATTTCAGATTCAGAGGTCGAGGAGGCCGAGCTTCGCGCGATCCAGGGCCGGACCGATTACCTCAAACACCTGAAGGAGGCGCGCCTGGTTTCCGAGCAGGAGGGCGTTACTCAAGCCCTGGATGCACTGAAATCAACGCCGGAATTTGAGGCATTCATTGAGAATCTGGGCTCTTACCTGAAAACCGTCAGGGAGCAAAAGATTCAGAACTCGTACCGGGTAATCGATACGGGCATGGAATCTCTGGCCAGCAACCTTCCAACCGTGTACCGGGACAGAATCGTAAACACAGAGGAAAGCCTGGTAGCGAAGCACGCGCTCGGCGCACTCTGTCAGGCTGGACTGATCCTGGACTCGGCACAGACAGACCCGACATTCACACCTGTTCCGGAATCCGAACACGAAAACCGAAGCCCATTGCGTCGAGATTCCATGGCTCGACGGAAGGTTGGAGAGCGCATCAAGCGTCGGAATGACCAGGCAATCCAAGCATAAACCAACCACCATCCAAGCCCCGATTCTCGGGGCTTTCTTCTGAAATCCCCGCCCTCTCAGACGCCCTGAGAGCGCCTGTATCAAATGGTGTGCAGTAGTTGATTCACGCCTCTAGTTTAAACAGAAACAGAAGCTCCTGAGCGCCTGAGGGGCGCCTACACCCCTCCCCCAGGGGGTGCTCAGGTTTCGCGCGCGATCACCCCTCCCCGCCTGCGCGCTCTTTGCACCGAGGTTTTTCAAATCCCCAAATGAGCCACCCAGAAAGCGCCGTATAAGGGCTCTCAGTCGCTGATCTGGTTCCGATCATTAAACAGAAATCGCCGTTTTTAAACGCACTGGTTTTTGGTCGTGGGCGAAAATGCTCAGAAATCGGCCAATTTTGGCAAGCCGTCGAAACTAGCACCTGTCAGGGCGCGTCAATCCATGGCTATCAGGTGCAAATCCAGTCCACGAAGCCAGCAACACAACCAGGAGTAAACATCGAGTTCAGCGCCGAACTACCACGGCTCGCTAAAGGAAAGGGCGTTGTTTCGCGTTTGGCCTTTGTGACATTGGTAACAGTGTGCCACCGCCCTGAAAGCCGCCAGTACTGCACTTCTGGAGCCTTACGGCTATACATAATTCAATTGGTGACAAAATATGCCATGTGATGACGCTTACCCTTTAAACACCGGGAAAAGGGCCTTGTCACATAAATATTTTGGGTTGTTACAAGGGGGTGGTGACAGAAAACACGCCTCTAACCCGCATGGTTGAGCGTTGTCATCAGTGGCATCAGTGGCATCAGTGTCACAAGGGGGTATGTGACAGCACGAAACAACCATTCCTTTCTAGCGAGCCGTTTTTACCTGGACTGACTACTGGAGTAAGAATCTCTTACGGTACTACTGAGGGACGGTTTGATTGAGCCAGTACTGAACGCGACGCTCATAGCCCATGCCTCCCGGCTCACGCCGGCCCCTACGTCAGACCACTAAAAAGCAGTCCTCCGCATGCCGCCGTGAACCGGGAAATATTGCCTCCCGGCGGTGCGCTCACTGTCCGGTTTCAGCCTTCAAACGTGTTACCAGCACTCGGCTCGCCCTGCTGCGCCCGGATCGCCATTCGGTTATAAAATTCGGGATTCCCCTGGTCGTAGCACCGGTTAACCATGGGCTCCTACTTTCACCGTCTGACGGCCATACGCGCCACCCTGAGCAGATCCCCTTGATAGGTGGCTATGGTCGTGCCAGCCCCAAAGCATCTTGATTCCAAGGCTGGCAAGGGTTCGGGAAGGAGGGACCGGAGAAGTTCGCGCGGGTTGCCCCAGTAGAGGGACAAGGCTAGAATGGAGTTCTCCGGTCTCGTTCCTCAGTGCCCGTTAAAACACCGGATTCCCGAGACCGTGGCGGATCAACAGTGCTGGTAACACTGTCCCGCCCGAAAGACCCGCCCAAGTGGCGGGTTTTTTCGTTTAATGAACAGGAAATTACAGCAGGTTTCGGAACAAGGCAACCGGCGAGTTAACAGCTACTTGATCACCAGGTCTGAGCTTGGCAGCCAGAATGACTGCGAGGCAGACAAAAAAAGGCGGTTTGGCCCGCCTCTGAAATTTATTACGTTGTGTTAATGTTTTGCTATCGGGATTCTACCCAGACGCACTGACCATTTGGCGGCTTGCCCGTGTCGCTTTCCGCTGGAGCCGGCAAAAGTAGCGCAACCCAGAGCACGACCGCGCTTCCCCACACTAGGCAAACAGGCCCCCACAGAGATGCAGTTTCACTTTTGATCATTTCCGATGGCCTCCTCCAGTGCTGAGACGACCAGATGTTTTACTGTGGTGTCATCATCCAGCGCCTTGCGCTTCAACGCCTTATGAAGCCACTCAGGAACGTCAACGTTCAACCGCTTCAAGGGATGTCCCTGGTTATCCGGCCCATTGGTTTTCTCGTTATCCGGCTCACTGGATTCCTGGTTATCCAGCTCATTAATCCAGGCGCTCATCCCGCTTGCGCCTTCAGCTTTGTCTGCGTTCCGGTCATTCTTTCTGGCCAAGCCGGCAAGGCTCGATGATTTGCTCATGGTCACTCCCCTTTATCCTCGAAGAAGGTTTCCCCGATTGCCAGCACGGCATCACGCACCTGCTGAATCTCCTCTTTAGCCTTCTGATCGTTGGCCTCGAACACTGACAGGCCGGCTTCCTCGGCATCGTCGTAAACGTTCCGGGTGAAGATGACGGGCTCCAGGGCAGGGAGACCGAACGAATCACAAACCGCTTTGGCGTCCAGGATTCGCTGAACCTGACTTGGCAGCGTGGGGGCCTGAGTTACCACTGACCGGGCAACCAGGTACTTGTTGGCAATGCGCGACTTCTCCACCAGATCCGACACATAGTCCAGGGTCTTCAGATCCCGACGCTTCGGGCGCACGGGTACCAGTAAGAGATCGGAGGCGATCATTGCCGCCCGAAGCTCTTTGGTGTCGCGCCCGCCACAATCAATGACCAGGTAACGACCGGTACCGGCCAGCGTCCAAACGGTCTTGGAAATATCGCCGCTCATTGCCTGGTGTTCGATTTCCAGGGCATCCGTTCGCGCCCGCTCCTCTGCCCAGTCGCTGGATGTCTTTTGAGTATCCGCGTCAATCAGCATCACCGGCTTGCCCGCCTTGGCCAGAGCCACCGCCAGATTTTGAGCCAGGCAGCTTTTGCCGCTTCCGCCTTTTTGTCCGCCACACGTTATGATCATTGCATCGCTCCATCATTGAATCATATTTTCAAATCCTTAGATGATCATAGCCCTATTACCTCATACAATCAAAACATCAAATGATCATTTGAAAGGGTCGGGAATTAGGCGACCCCTGCACTGCCGATAACCGGTGTTATGGTAAAAGCCACCCCCGAAAACCGCCCCAATCCTCCCAGCCGCTCGCCCGCTGCGTTATCCTTGCAGGCTCAAAACCACCAATTTGCAGACACAGGCCCCAATTATGCGGATGGACCAGTTACGGCTCCTGTTTGAAGCCGGCGATATTGCCCAGGCGGAAATCGTGCCCGCCCCCATGGAACCCAGCGATTCCCCCCAGTGGTGTTGCCAGTTTCGACGCCGCAACGGCACCACCGTCGCCCTGGATCTCAACCGCAAACGCCATGGCTCCGACCAGGTGCGGGTGTTCAACAGCCTCGATGCTGCTTTCTCAGCGTGCCGGTCCATCGGCCTGCGGGTGGTCACCGTCCACGCCGGCTAACCCAGACTTGGCCCCGTTTCGGGCTCGGTACCAGGTAACGGCCCCGGCTGGTTGCGTACCGGCTGGGTAGCGGCCACCGACTTCAGCCCACCGCCCCGGCGCTTGCCCTGGTTGGCGTGGCCATAGTGCTGTTTCATCCGGGCCGAGGCATGGCCCAGGGCCTGAGACAATCGGTCATCGTTCCAGCCCCGCTGCTTCTGATCCCCGGAAAACTGGTGTCTCAGTGAGTAGGGGGAAACGCCCTTGAACCCGAGTTTGGCCGCCGCCCGGGTAAACCGTTTGCGCCAGGCCCCGAGATCCCCCTGAACCACGGCCTCGCCCTCGGTCTTGTCGGCCAGATTGACCAGGGCTTTGGCCAGGGCGTCCGAGCCGTCAAATGTCAGCACCCGCACCTTCTGGCCGCCTTTGGTGAGTTCGCTCTGTTTGCCGCCCTGGATAGTCACCTTCAGGTCGTCACCGTCGCGCTCGAGGGTAATGCCTTTCTTGTACTCGCACGGTCGGCAGCCGGTCAGGGACAGCACTACGGCGGGCAGAACATCGTCAGGCTTGAGCGCCTTGATCAGCCGCTCTCGCCAGTCCTCCGGCAGTCGGCTCAGGCTGGCCCGCTTGCTGGTTTTGCCTTTTTTGGTGCCCGGCACTCCCTTCCATGGCGCTTCCTTCGACTCCAGCACGCCGGCCAGGGCTTCGGCCCGCTTGCGCCAATCCCCGGCCCCGGCTTTGTCGCCGGCCTTGCGCGCCCGATCCGACCGGCGCAACGCCTCAAGTAAGTGCCCGGCCTGCTGGTAGCGCCACGCCGCCTTGAGCAGGTAGCCGTAACCCTTGCTGGCCTGGCATTCCTCGGCGTAGTCGCGCCAGTGCCGGCCGTCGAGCCGCTCGGCAATCCTGTCGTACTCTGCTATGGTGTCCTCTGACCTGCCGTCGCGTGCGCTCCGGGCAAGGCTCCGCATCTGTCCTGCGTCCATCTGCTCCCCCTTGCGCCCCTTCGCCGGTACCGGCTCCGGGGTCGTTACGCCGGTTGCCCGGCTCCACTGGCAGCGGTCCGTTCCACTCCCCTCTGCGCCTCCGTGATTTTCCGGCCTGTGTTACACTTGCAACACAGCCCAAAAAACCACTACGGCTATATTTTTGACCGTTTTCACGGACCAAAAATATCACACCCGCACGGAGCGCCCAATGTCTGAAAGTGTCACCCTGTCCGCCCGAATCCCCGCCGACCTGAACGCCGTCCTGCAGGCCGAAGCCAAGCGCCAGGGCACCAACAAAACCGCCGCCCTGGTGACCTTGCTTCGCGCCGGGCAAGCCATGAACGCCGATCACCTGGTGGCCGAAGTCCAGGCCGCGAAAGCCGCCGCCGAATCCGCTCGCCTGCACGCGGAAAAGGCCGCCGCTCAAACCGCCACCCTTTCCAGCGAGCTTGCCCAGGTCCACAAAACGTTGGAGGCCACACGGCAGGATATGAACGCCCGCGCCAGCAGGCCCATGGCCGGCACGGCCAATGGCTGGCTAGGGAAGGCATTGGGCAGAATACGACTGGCTCCGGTGACGGCGGCGAAGAAAAAAGCCAAAAAATAGGCCCGGCACTGCCGGGCCAAACTTCCTCTAATGGTCCGGAAACTCCGGACCGTTTGCCCCCTATAACTCCGGGGGCAAAGGCGGTTTCACGACAGGGAGCTGGCCAGATCGTCCAGGAGCGCGGCCTCCTCGGCATCGGCGGCCATGGTCTGCGGCGTTGAGACCGCCGGGGTGATCTCCGGCAGGCCCTGGAGCCGGCGTTGCATCGTCAGGTAGTAGGTGTCCAGG